>JGI24702J35022_10000963_pt1 | contig 17969 bp, 12 predicted proteins | sample TergutTh196P4_FD_35022 | JGI IMG/M metagenome (IMG submission 35022)
AGCCGGTTCAGTTCGTCTTCCAATGCGGGTGCACTATCAACATCCGTATAAAGCAAGTTGATAACCATCGCTTTATCGCCTGTATCGATGATGTAATCTTTCACCAACGCTTCTTTGACGGTGTCGAAAAGAGAAAGGCCGGCCGCTTCCCATTTTCTATTTACCATCTCTTCAAATGCACTAAAAATATCAGGTTTGAAACCTAACTTGACGGCTTCACGGTTCATATTGGCCAACACAACCTCTCTGCGTGATTGCCAGAAGGTATTCCACCGGGTGGCTCTTTCGGCTTGCCGCGTTATGGAGGGGTAAAAGTCATTCAAACCGCCAATTCCTGTTATTTTGCCTTCTTCAACCCATTGATGAAGTTTCGGCATCAGTTGTTCGTTTGTTTCAAGCGCCTGATTCAGATTTTCCTGCGCAGTAACATAATACATGATTTGTGAATTCCTGTTCAGAAGTTCCATCATGCGTTGGTATTCATGTTGTTGCGAATCAGTCATGTAATTTATGCGTTGCATATTCGTTTCGAAACGCGAACCCTTACTGAAAAAGGCCAATATTACGGTCAACAATAATACAGAAACAACAATCCAACGGTTTTTCTCGAAGGGTTTGCCGATAAATCCAGCAAAAAGAGAACGGACAGGCCTACCGTCCGATTGATGTGGCGGCAGGAAGTGGGGGATGAAAAAGAGTACAAACAAAATGGTGCCGACGAGCAAGAGCGCAGCAAACCAACCCAGATCGCGCATCGCGTTGGAACTGATAAATACCAAACTCAAAAACGCGCCGACAGTAGTTATATTTCCTATGGTAAGCGGCTCAATGATATCTTTGATAACCATTCGTGGATGAGGGACATAGTTGTAGTGGTCGACAAAGTGAAGCGGATAGTTAACCGCTATGCCAAATATGATTGAACTGATACCAACCGCAATAATCGAAACTTCGCCACGTATCAGGTAGAGTAAGGCCATGGCAAACAGTCCGCCGAACAGGATGGCAAAGAAAATCAGGAAAATTCTTCGTCCGCTTCGGTAAGAATAAATGAGAATGGCGAAAATCAGGATTAAAGCCAAAGAAACAGATAAAAATGTGTCCTTTTTTATTTGAGAGGCGTTGCTGATTCCTATTTCAGCAGCCCCAAAATGTTGAAATGTTATTTTCCCGTCCATCTCTTTTTCCACCTTTTCCATATACAGATTCAGGGAGTCTATCAAAGCGGCATTTCGGTCGGTTTCGCTTACCGGCATCGCACATTCAATCAGCATAAATGCCCGCCGGTCGTCCGTAAAGATATAATCCTGATAGAGTTGAAACTGATCGCCTACCTGTAAATCCTGAATCTTCGCCCAAATCGGGGTCATTATCCCCAGCGGATCGGACAGTATATTTTGTTTGAGAGCCAAGCCGATAGGGGATAATAACAAGTCAAGATTGTTCTTCAACCGTCGGGTTATGGATTCCTGTGTCAGGAGTGTGTCTATCCGCAGATAGTCCGTTTCGTCCAAGAAATAAGGCATTTGGCTGATAATAAAGTCATTCAGTAGAAGTACTGTGGTCGGGTCGACCTTGTACATCAGGCTTTTGATATATATCGAATCCAATGATTGCAGGTAACCGGCTAACTGTTCGATGGCTTCGATTTGATGGTTAACAGGTTGCTCCGTTGCGTCATCAGCCGAACAATATACGGTAATCCTATTACTTGAAATGACATACCGGTAGGCATTATTGATTAGTGCGTTTTCTTTCGTTTCGGGCAAAAAACCTGAAATGTCTTCTTTGAAACGTGTTTGAAGCGCCAGACCGGTAAACAGTAAAAGCAGCAATGTGAGCAGGGCAAAAAGCTGTGCGCGGTGACGTGCAAAATAATCGTAAACAGAAATGAAAAACGCTGTCATGACTTATTGAACAGTTTACGGCATAACATGGACGGATAACCATACACAATGGCCAACAACGTAAAGAGCGTATTTAACAGACTGATTCGCAAAAAATCTTTGCCTGGCCTGAAATGGGAAATTCGTTCGTTTTCGGGAGGATAATACACATGAACAGGCACAGGTTTAATCGGAATACCTTTCCAAGCCTGCCTGACAAGCATTTCCACTTCGGCTTCGAAGCGCGAAGAAAACGGACGCATCCTTTTCATGGCGGATAACGGATACAAGCGGAAACCGTTTTGTGTATCCTGCAAACGCCGTCCGGTCTGAACGGCAAACCAAAAATTGGAAAATTTGTTGGCAAAACTGTTTCCTTTCGGTATCAAACCTTCGATGATACGTTGGCCGACTAACAATGTGCCGGGGTTTGTTTCGGCCATCCGAACAAAATCTTCGATATCGTTGGCAGTGTGTTGTCCATCGGAATCGAGCGTGATGACGGCGTTGAATCCCAACACTTCGGCACGGTTAAACCCGCATTTTAACGCGTGACCCTTTCCCTTGTTTTTCAAGCAGGAAACAATTTCAATCGTATCGGCAAATGTGTTGAGTATTTCGCTTGTGCCGTCGGTTGATCCGTCATTGACCACAATAACCGAATTGGTGTACCTGAGCACATCTCCCAACACTCGGGCTAATGTCTGATCATTATTATAGGTCGGAATGACGACACANATTTTTTGTTGTTCGAACCGTTCTTGCAATGCAGGTTTTTTCGCTGTGCCTGTGTTCTCCAANACCAGATTGAGTTTGCAAAAAATGGTTTTATCGTTTTTAATCACAGCAGTTACCGATAANGNGCCGTTTTCCTCAGCCTTAGCAGTCAAATGTACGTCAATCTCTCTGTTTTCCAACGGATTGATTGCGATTAAGAATTTGACGTTCTTCACACTGCGGATAAAAAAGGAAGTTGAAAATTGCGCTTCGACGAGTTCTTTCAGTATTTGAATGATACAAGCGCCCGGTGTAATCGGATTTCCCTGAAAATGAGCCTGATAGATAGGATGATCGGCATTTAATGTCAACCGGTAGACCCACGCATTGGTATCCTTATTGCCGGATAATTCGCGGAAAGTAAAAAAATCATTGATCAACATGATGAAATAATTAATTTAGGCATCATATCACATTCAAGGTATAAACAATCTTGCGTTTCAGGTTGGTTAATATCAGGCTGTTGTCTGGTGTGCGAATGATGGATTTCTTTTGCTGCATATCAATTAACAAGATGCCATCCTGTTCGAAACGTGTTGTTTTGGATTGAAAAGAAATATCCGGATTGTCTATCTCGAAGAGAAAATGCAGGTCGCCTGCAATCGTATTCCGAATATACCATTTATTCATCATGGCAATCGTATTCAGCAGTTTACATTTCTTGGGGGTGATGATAAAGTCGAACGCTTTGATGCCAAATTCGTTAATCAGCGTACCCCGCCATCCTTCGTCGCTCTTTTTCAGCATACACAACCCCGTGATATGATTGTCTTTCACCTGAATACTGACCTGATAGCGGTTTATGTTTTCATTGTCACGCAACTCATTCGTCCATAAACGGCTGTTAACCGGCGAAAGGGAGGTGTTTCGGTTAACGACAGAGGTGGTGGCGCAACCTGTACATAAAAGAATCAGGCTACTTACGAGAAAATATTTCATCATTGAGGGTTACGTTTGTTTGCATATTTTTTAGCAGTATCAACGTCTTATCGCCGCCTTTTTGCGCCAACTCCACTTTTTGAATACGGCTATCCGACTTATTCACAAATAATTGTATCTGGTCGAACAGGTCTTGTACTTCTTTTTTGAGCGGTATCAGCGTAACTGCGTAATCGTTGCTCCCGACACTGAATCGGGCTGTAAAATCGGGTGAGTCTATCAATCCTGCGCCACTCACTCCGCCCACGATAATATCGCTGATGCTGCTGAACAATTTACTCGAATTAGCCCGAACGGTGGTTTGATTATTACCTGCATCCATAAAAATATTTGTTCCATCCATGGCAAAGACATACGCCAATGGTTTCGTATATTCCCATCGGATTTTGTTGGGTTGTTTATAGTACATTTTCCCTTCCGAAACGACTTTATCGTTCATGAAAGACAATTCTTGCTCTTGCGTAAAATCACATTGCATCGTTCTCATCGCATTCGAAGCCTGCGTGATTTGAGCAATGATTTCTTTTTTTTGCGCTTCTGTAGCCGGCTGGTAAGCGGTCTGTGCAAATATGGAAATACTTAGTAGCAAGCTACATATCACATACATTAATTTATTCATAACATTTCTTTTTGTTATTAAAGCCACAAAAATAGTTTTAATTTCGTACTTTTTTGGGGTTTTTGGCGATAAAATCTTTCCACCCTGTATACGATTTTTGAATGGAAGGGCGGTTGGTTTGCAGGAAATGGCAAAAAGCCACCGCCAAGCCGTCTGTTGCATCCAACTGCGGCAGCATCTTTTCGTCAGGGATATGTAAGATATGTTGTAACATACCGGCAACCTGTTCTTTGGCAGCCCGTCCATTGCCTGTGATGGCCATTTTCACCTTTAACGGCGCATATTCGAAGATGGGAATATCACGAACGAGCGCGGCAGCCATCGCTGCGCCTTGTGCCCGACCGAGTTTAAGCATACTCTGCACATTTTTNCCGTAAAAAGGCGCCTCAATCGCCANTTCGTCAGGGTGGTATTCGTCGATCAGGGAAAGAAGGCGTTCGTGNATTCGTCGAAGACGCAGGTAATGATCATCGTATTTATTGAGCTGCAACACCCCCATCGTCTCCAANTGCGGATTGCGATCTTCAATAATCAAAATGCCGTAACCCATGATAATTGTTCCGGGATCGACGCCTAATATGATTCTGTTCGTGGCCATGAATGTTGGAAAATTTTTGTAAAGATAGTCTTTTTTGAAGAAAAACGACTATCTTTGTCGTCGAAAACCAACATGGGGTATTAGCTCATCTGGCTAGAGTGCGACACTGGCAGTGTCGAGGTGACCGGTTCGAGTCCGGTATACTCCACCAAAAAAGCGCTGTAATACAGCGCTTTTTTGTGACGTGATCCACCTGGGATTCGAACCCAGGACCCCATCCTTAAAAGGGATGTGCTCTACCTGCTGAGCTAGTGAATCAATTGACGACATCCAACTTTTTTTGAATGCGGGTGCAAAGATAGGAATTAGTTTTCAGTTATCAGTTATTAGTTATCAGTTTTTTTTAAAAAACAGGTGGGCATACGTTGAAATTCTCCCGATTTGTACTACATTTGCTCTCCGTAAACATAACATTCGAAGCGATGAAAATCCTTTTAACCCGAAGATTTATTTACCATAAATCTTTCGTCTTGTGGCTGTGCGTTTTTTATTTGCAGGCTGTTGCGCAGATTCCCCAGCCATTCCGGCTTTTTATGCAGAAACCGGCATTGAAAGGCGCTTCCGTATCATTTATGGTAAAGGAAGTTCATAGTGGTACTATTCTCTACAGCTATGAACCCGACAAGGAAATGACGCCTGCTTCCGTGATGAAAACAGTTACTACCGCAACTGCGCTTGAAATATTGGGCGAAGATTTCAGGTTTGAAACATCGGTTTTGTACGACGGTGAAATTCATGACGGCGTGTTGAACGGTAATCTATACATTTACGGTAGCGGCGACCCGACACTCAATTCTTCCGAATTGGAAACTCCGAAGGACAGTATGCTGGTTCTTTGGACGTTGGCAATCAAACAAGCCGGTATTCAGCAAATAACCGGACGTGTCATAACAGACGAAAGCATCTTCGATACAGAAGGCGTATCCATGAAATGGATGAGGGAAGACATAGGAAGTGGCTATGGACAAGGGAGTTATGGTCTTAATATTTTTGATAACCGGTATACGTTGTTTGTGAAAACAGGAGCAGCCGGTACGCAACCGACACTGTTGTCCACCGATCCGGCCATGCCTTTGCTGCAATTTTACAACTACCTGAAAACCTCGCCTGTTCCGTCGGACAGCAGTTATGTTATAGGCCTTCCATTTTCAAACGAACGATACCTGTATGGTGTGTTACGAACCAATCAAAGTCGCGCCCGAATTACAGGCGATATTCCCGATCCTGCACTTTATCTTGCCCAATACGTTACTGATTATCTGACGAGTAATGGGATTGAAATTGAAAACAATCCTTCGTGCTATCGTTTATTGTCACAGATGGGCGAATGGCAACAGACAGACCGAAAACAGCTGATTACCACCTATTCGCCTCCATTGAAAGAGATAGTCCGTATGACAAACTTTGTAAGCCATAATCTCTTTGCCGATGTCATGTTGAAGACACTTGGTCTGCGGTATCAATCGAATCGTCCCGAAATGGTTTCGTCGTTTGAAAAAGGTGTAAGCATGGTTAAGGATTATTGGAACAGCAAAGGGTTGAACACTTCTTCATTATGGATATTTGACGGTAGCGGATTGGCAATAACCAACAAGGTTTCAGCCGATTTCCTGTGCGACCTGTATATTTACATGGCTGCAAAATCGGGTATGTCCGGCAGTTATATGGAGTCGTTACCTCAACCCGGTCTGGAAGGAACTGTGCGTAATATGCTAAGAGGCTCTTCCTTACAGGGGAGAACACGCCTGAAAAGCGGAAGCATGAGCCGTGTCTTGTGTTATGGCGGATATATCACCCAAAACGACAAACAATATGCCGTTGCGATTTTAATCAATAATTATACCGGCCAACAAAATATAATGCGAGGCGCCATTGAAGAGTTGTTGTTGGCTGTTTTTTAAAGATTTTATTTGTATTCCTTCCAACTCTTGGTTTGAATGTCTTTCATCGAAATAGAACAGAATGCCCTGATATATGCGCTTGCCAAACGGGCGTTGGTTAGCAACGGAATATTATGGTCAATGGCCGCACGGCGTATCTTATATCCGTTGGTCAGTTCCCGTCGGCTGTAATCTTTTGGAATGTTGATCACCAAATCAAATAGATGCTGATTGAACATATCCATGATATTCAGTTCGCCTTCTTCGTCAGGCCAACATACGGGAATAGCTTTGACGCCATTGTCGTTCAGGAATCTGGCTGTTCCAAACGTTGCATAAATTGTATATCCGTTCTTTTCTAACATCCGACTTGGTTCCAGCAGGTCTACTTTACTCTTTGCTTCACCTGACGAAACCATTACATTTTGCTTCGGGATATGATATCCTACCGCTATCATCGCGGAGAGTAATGCTTCGTCGAAGTCATCACCAATACAACCCACTTCGCCCGTCGAACTCATATCGACACCCAAGACAGGATCGGCATTATGTAACCGGCTGAATGAGAACTGCGAAGCCTTGACACCAATCCAGTCAATGTCGAACGCCGTCTTGTCGGGCTGTACGAACGGTTCATTCAGCATAATTCGGGTAGCCGTTTCGATGAAATTATGTTTCAGGACTTTCGAAACAAACGGAAAACTGCGCGATGCCCGCAGGTTACATTCAATGACTTTCACCTCATTGTTTTTAGCCAAGTATTGGATATTGAACGGGCCGCTGATATTCAATTCCTTCGCGATCATCCGGCTGATTTTCTTAATCCGTCGTGCTGTTTCAAAATAAATTTTCTGTGCAGGGAAAACTAATGTGGCATCACCTGAATGTACGCCGGCAAACTCAATATGTTCGGATATGGCATATTCTACGATTTCTCCATTTTTAGCAACGGCATCAAACTCAACCTCTTTGGCATCCTGCAAAAATTCGGAGACCACCACCGGATATTCCTTGGATACTTTGGCGGCTACGTCGAGAAACTTGATCAATTGCTCTTTGGTGAAACACACATTCATGGCAGCGCCGCTCAATACATACGAAGGTCGGACTAAGACAGGAAAACCTGTGTTTTCAATAAAGAGGTCTATTTCCTCTATGCTGGACAGTTCAGCCCAACGCGGTTGGTCGATCCCTAACGCATCAAGCATCGCTGAGAATTTATGCCGGTTCTCGGCGCGGTCGATCGACAGCGGCGAAGTCCCGAGTACAGGTACTTGACGTCGATGTAGTTTCATGGCTAAGTTATTCGGGATTTGTCCGCCTACCGAAACAATCACTCCTTTGGGCGTTTCCAAATCGATGATATCCAAAACACGTTCGAGCGATAGTTCGTCGAAGTAAAGTTTATCACACATATCATAATCAGTCGATACCGTTTCGGGATTGTAATTGATCATGATAGATTTATAGCCTAAGTTACGTGCCGAAAGCGCTGCATTGACCGAACACCAGTCGAATTCTACGGACGAGCCGATCCGGTAGGCGCCCGAACCCAAGATAATCACACTTTTATCGTTTTTATACAATGGGATATCATGCTCTGTCGCGTTTTCATAAGTCATATACAGGTAATTGGTCAATTCGGGGTGTTCGGAAGCAATGGTATTGATGCGTTTGACGCTTGGCAGGATGCCGCGTTTTTTGCGTAAGGTACGTACCTTGATATTTTCTCTTTCCATATTTCCTTTCGGGTCTTCCACAAAACGTGCGATCTGGAAATCGGAAAAACCAAGCTGTTTAGCTTTCCTCAACACCTCATCAGGCAAATGTTCAATCTTATCATAACTTTTCAAAGCTAAGCTGAAGTCGACAATGTTTTTTAATTTGTTCAAAAACCAGGGATTGATTTTTGTCAATTCGTAGATGCGGTCGATCGTATAATCTTCTTCCAAGGCTTTGGCAATGGCGAATATACGCAGATCGGTGGGGTTTTCCAATTCTTCGTCCAGATTTTCAAATTCGAGGTGTTTGTTACCAACAAATCCGTGCATGCTTTGGCCTATCATCCGCAATCCTTTTTGCATGACTTCTTCAAAACATTTCCCGATAGACATGATCTCGCCGACCGATTTCATGCTTGAACCAATCTGACGGCTCACCCCTGCAAATTTAGTCAGGTCCCAACGTGGGATCTTGGCAATGATATAATCCACTTCAGGCGCCTGGTAGGCAGAATTGGCAGTTCCCATCTCGCCGATCTCATCCAATCCATATCCCAACGCCAATTTGGCTGCTATAAATGCCAGCGGATAACCGCTTGCTTTCGAGGCAAGTGCCGATGAACGGCTCAACCGTGCATTCACTTCGATAATGCGATAATCCAGTGTGTCGGCGTTGTAGGCAAATTGTATATTACATTCGCCCACAATTCCGAGATGGCGGATTGTTTTTACCGATATTTCCTGAAGCATATCCAATTCGTTCTTGTTCAACGAACAGGTAGGCGCTACCACAATACTCTCGCCCGTATGCACTCCCAGCGGATCGACATTCTCCATGCTTACGACCGTGAAACAATGGTCGTTTTTATCGCGGATCACCTCAAATTCGATTTCTTTCCATCCTTTCAACGATTCTTCTACCAAGATTTGTGGCGCAAAGGTAAAGGCGCTTTCAGCCAATTCCCTTAATGTTGTTTCGTCTTTACAAATGCCGCTGCCCAATCCGCCCAGCGCATAAGCCGAACGAACCATCACCGGAAATCCGATACGGTAAGCAGCCGTTATGGCCTCGTCCATTGTCTCGACAGCCTGACTGACAGGGCTTTTTAAGTCTGCTTCCGTTAATTTTTTCACAAATAAATCCCTGTCTTCCGTGTACATAATGGCTTCGACGGAAGTGCCCAATACGGAAACGCCATATTTATCTAATATCCCGTTGGTATATAGATGTGTTCCGCAATTCAATGCGGTCTGCCCGCCAAACGCCAGCAAGATACCGTCAGGCCGTTCTTTCTTGATTACTTCCTCCACAAAGTAAGGGGTTATCGGCAAAAAATAAACCGTATCTGCAACGCCTTCAGAGGTTTGAATCGTGGCAATATTCGGATTGATCAACACGGCATAAATGCCTTCTTCCCGCAACGCCTTCAATGCCTGCGACCCTGAATAATCAAATTCACCCGCCTGCCCGATTTTTAATGCGCCCGAACCTAACACAATCACCTTTTTATACCCATTTTTTGACATACCTGTATGCTTCTTTAAGAATTTTAACAAATCGGGCGTAAAATTAGTGATCATATCGTGATATTTCAAACGTTTTACTTAATTTTTTGCAATGTTATGATTTATTAAGGATTTCTTTGGGAATGATTCGTGACAATTTTGCTATATTTGCCTGCAAATAGGCTGTTTCAATAGCCGGAAGATTCTACCACAAAGTTCACAAAGAACACTATTGATGGAATCATTGAAATTTATTTTTGTGTCCATTGTGCATTTCTTTGTGTATCTTGTGGTTAAAATGAAATTTTTGAGACAGCCAAACGAAATAAACACTTAAAATCAGATAAAAATGAAGCAAATCGTTTATCAGGTATTGATGCTATTTCTCTCAATGATAGCATATTCTCAGCAAGAAAACCTGCAGGAACTGTTGAACGCGAAACAATTTAACCGGATTGTTGCCTTGGCCGATCACCTTCAGGCTGCCGATTCGTCCGACTATCAGACGATGTATTTGATTGGTCAGGCATACGAAGGATTGTTGAGATACAATGATGCCTATCGTTTTTATCTGCATTGCCTGTCGATTGATTCAACTCATGTTGAACTTTTGAATACAACCGCTCGTATGGCTGCCAATCTCGGAAAAACGCGCGAAGCAGAATCGTGTTTTTTGAAGATTTGGGAAGCAGATACGACCGATTTTTATGCCAACTACCAATTAGCACGCTTCTATGTACAATCGGGAAATGACGAAAAAGCAATCGATTACTATGAATATTTATTGGAAAATGACCCTGACAACCCCATTTTACTCAGGGCAATCGGCGACTGTTATCAGCATTTGAACGAAAGATTTAGTGCTTTCGAAGCGTATTGGTTCGCTTTTCAAAACAACAAAGAAAACGCAGGATTGGCTTCAACAGTTGTCAACTCATTGCTGCCGCTTGTNCTTGAAGACAGGATTGAATTAGCGATGGAGGTCTGTGATACAGCCTTATTCTANAATCCGGAAAACTTANTATTGATGCAAAACAAAGCTACTGTTCTTTTTACNGCCAAAAGATATACAGAGGCAGACAGTATTTTTACGCTGCTTTTAACATTGGGCGACTCATCGTCTTATAATATCAAATATGGCGGTTGTTCCAAATATTATTTAGGTAGAAACTTGGAGGCTATTGAGTTGTTGGAAAAATCATTTGAAGAAGACAGTACGGCGATTGATGTTTGCCTGTTGCTGGGTTCGGCTTATGGACGGTCGTACGACCGGAAAAGGGCGTATTATCTTTTCGACCGCGTAGAAGAATTAATGAAACCCAATCAGACGTATGTAGATTTAGTTCAACAGTTTCGTGCGGATGCATACGTCAGGGAAGGTCGGATATTGGAGGCATATCAAATATGGTTAATCAACCAACAAAGTGATTTGCTGTCCAATATATATAGTCGTATTGGTACTGTGGATTTGAAAAAAATCACGAACGATGATGAACGATCGCGCTGTCTGTTTATCAATGTATTGATGACCGAAAAGCAGGCAAGTGTTCAAAATGATTCTAATAGAAGGACGTTACAGTATATCAGGGCACGATTAGAACAGTTTAAGGAAGAAATGTTTTTCAGAGGAATGAAAGAATATCCCATGATATCGCCTGATAATAAGAAAACGACCATTTCCTTCGAACGATTACAGGAATTAATCGAGCGGCTTCCAAAAGATGAAACATAAAAATCTGCCTGTTTCAATACTGATTCAATTGAAAAATCAAAATCAGCCTCACTTTTGAACTTCTCATTTAAAAAAAAAGTATTATTCCCCATTTATACTGACAAATTCACTACATTTGCACACCATTTTATGATTTGAGTCTATGGAAGTATTAATAAAAGAAGTTACTACGAATAAGGAACTGAAACGATTTGTGAAGTTCAACATTGAATTATATAAGGACTGTCCTTATCATGTTCCCGGGTTGATTGATGAGGAGATGATGACCTTGAGAAGAGATAAAAATCCGGCTTTTGAGATAGCGGAAGCTATTTATTTTCTGGCATATAAAGGCGATAAAATTGTAGGCCGGATTGCAGGTATTATCAATCACAGGAATAACGAAACGTATAACAAGAAAAATGCCCGTTTCGGATTTGTTGATTTCATCGATGATGAGGAAGTCGTTGATAAACTGTTTGGCGCTATTGAAACCTGGGCGAAAGAAAAGGGGATGACGGCTATACACGGGCCGTTAGGTTTCACCGACCTCGACCACGAAGGCATGTTGATTGATGGTTTTGACCAGTTAGGCACGATGGCGGCGCTTTATAATTTCCCGTATTACCAACAACATATTGAGCGGTTAGGCTATACGAAAGACCTTGATTGGCACGAATTTAAAGTATATATTCCCAAAGAGGTTCCTGAGAAGCATATACGTATCGGCGAAATTGTCAAAGAGAAATACGGCTTGCGCGTACACAAGTTCAACAAACGAAAGGAAATATGGCCTTATGCCCAACGAATCTTTGAAACTTTAAACAAAGCCTATTCTCCTCTTTACGGATTTACCGCGCTTACGCCCAGACAGATAGACTACTACGTTAAAATGTATATTCCGATGCTTCGCTTAGATTTGATTACACTTATTATCCGCGAAGAAGACGATGAAGTCGTTGGCTTTGGAATCACATTACCCAGTCTTTCGAGAGCGCTTCAAAAAGCCAAAGGACGCATGTTCCCGTTTGGTTTTATTCCGCTGCTCAAAGCGCTCAATTCAAAGACTAAAGTAATCGACCTTTATTTGATCGGTGTATTGCCTGAATATCGGAATAAAGGGGTGAATGCATTGTTGTTTACCGATTTGATCCCTGTATTTAATAAATTGGGCGCTGTCTATACAGAAAGCAATCCTGAACTTGAAACCAACTTAGCTGTGCAAGCGCAATGGGACTATTTCAGACGTGAACATCATAAAACAAGAAGGGCATATTCAAAAAAATTATAATTACGTATGAATGAATTTAATTCATCTTTACAGGTTCAGACAGACTATGTCGATGATGATATAATTACGCTCGAATGGCGGGAGCATATCCGGTTGCGTCCCGGCATGTATATCGGGGGTTTAGGCGACGGAACGGCTGCAGATGATGGTATCTATGTGTTACTCAAGGAGGTATTAGATAATTCCATCGACGAATATATGATGGGCTATGGCAAGAGTATAACGGTTACAATCCAGGACGGCACAGTGACCGTCCGTGATTACGGGCGCGGGATTCCGCTGAACAAAGTAACCGATGTTTCCAACCGGATGAATACCGGAGCCAAATACGACAGTAAAGCATTCAAAAAATCAGTAGGTTTGAATGGAGTGGGTCTCAAAGCAGTCAATGCATTAAGTACTTATTTCAGGATTACAAGTTACCGCGAAAAAGAATGTAAGGAAGTCGAATATAATTATGCCAATATTACAAGGCAGACGGATATTATCGAAACGAAAGAGCGCAACGGCACCTTGGTGATGTTTACCCCCGATGAAGCCATCTTTAATAATTATGTGTTTCAGGATGAGTTTGTTGAAACACTGCTTAAAAATTATGTTTTCTTAAACTCAGGATTGACAATCACGTATAACGGAAAAACATTTTATTCGAAAAACGGATTGGCCGATTTGCTGAATGAAAATATGACAACCGACCCTTTATATCCTGTGATTCATTTGAAAGGAGATGATATTGAGTTAGTTATCACACATGGCAATCAATATGGTGAAGAATATTATTCATTTGTAAACGGCCAGTATACGACCCAAGGCGGTACCCATCTTTCGGCGTTTCGGGAGTCGGTCGGTAGGGTCATCAAAGAATATTACAACAAAGGCTTTGAATACTCCGATATCCGTTCAGGCATCGTCGCTGCCATCAGTGTAAAGGTGGAAGAGCCCGTGTTTGACAGCCAAAAAAAGACGAAATTAGGGTCGAAAGATATAGGTCCCGATGGACCTTCAATGACTAAATTTATCGGCGACTTCATCAAAAAAGAATTAGATAATTATCTGCATATCAACTCAGAAACATCAGATATCCTGCTTCGCAAAATCATGGAGTCGGAGAAAGAACGCAAAGCAATTGCCGGAATTACCAAGTTAGCCCGCGAGCGTGCGAAAAAAGCGAATTTGCACAATAAGAAACTGCGTGATTGCCGCATACATCTGAACGATATCAAAGGCGAAAACAAAGAAGAATCGTGCATCTTTATCACTGAAGGCGATTCGGCAAGTGGTTCTATAACCAAAAGCCGCGATCCTAATCTACAGGCCGTGTTCAGCCTGCGCGGGAAACCGCTAAACTGTTTCGGCCAAACCAAAAAGGTGGTCTACGAAAACGAAGAATTCAATCTCCTGCAGGCCGCCCTTAATATCGAAGACGGTTTAGAAGGGTTAAGATACAACAAAGTGATTATTGCAACTGATGCTGACGTGGACGGGATGCATATTCGTTTGCTGCTCATCACTTTCTTTCTACAGTATTTCCCGGATTTGATCAAACGCAACCATGTCTTTATCCTGCAAACGCCTCTTTTCAGAGTAAGAAACAAACAAAAGACCATTTACTGTTACAGCGAAGAAGAACGCCAAAAAGCAATCAAAGAAGCTGGTAAGAATCCGGAGATCACACGATTCAAAGGACTGGGAGAGATTTCGCCCGACGAATTTAAACATTTTATAGGGGCGGATATTCGCTTAGACCCTGTTTCCATGAAAAAGGAAGACCTTATCAAGGAAATGCTGGAGTTCTATATGGGCAAAAATACGATGGACAGGCAAAATTTTATTATCCAAAATCTGGTGGTAGAAGAAGATTTGGTGAATGTGGAAATTGCGTCGTGAGAGATAAATAAGATTTAAAAATTTAAAGATTTAATTGATGGAGATAAAGAGGGCTATATTTCCGGGCACATTCGACCCTTTTACGATTGGGCATCAGTCGTTGGTCGGACGTGCATTGCATCTGGTGGACGAATTGATTATTGCCATCGGGATCAATCAATACAAACCCGATTTTTTTCCGTTAGAAAAACGAAAAGAAGCAATAGCCAACTTGTACCGCGATAATCCCCGCGTGAAGGTAATGATGTATGACTGCTCAACAGCCGATTTCGCCGAATCAGTGGGTGCACGGTTTATTTTGCGCGGTATCCGTACGGTCAATGATTTCGAATACGAAAAGACAATCGCAGATGTGAACAGACAAATATCAGGCATTGAAACGTTTATACTGTTTACTGAACCGGCACACACGCATATCAGTTCCAGTGTCGTCCGTGAATTATTACGATTTAATAAAGATATTTCCGATTTTGTACCCCAAGAAACTAAATTATATTGATATATAAAATGAAACTCAGGAATTTACTTATTGTATGCAGCGTATTCATTGTTACGTTTGAAAATTCATACGCTCAACGGACAAACGAATTTCGATTCAATGAAAATCAGATTAAACTTTTATCGTCATTTCAGGCTATTTCACAATTTTATGTTGAACCGACCGACGATAAGAAAATTGTGGAAGATGCCATCATAGGGATGCTTGAAAAGTTAGACCCCCATTCGGAATATTCCAACCCGGAAGAAACAAAAGCATTGACTGAGCCGTTGGAAAGCAATTTTGACGGTATCGGTATTCAGTTTGACATTCTATCCGATACCTTATATGTGGTACAGGTGATTCCGGGAGGTCCTTCCGAAAAAGTAGGTCTCTTGGCAGGAGACCGTATCATTTTTGTTGACGATACATTGATTGCAGGCATTAATCTTAAAAATACCGATGTGCAGAAGAAGCTGAGAGGTCCCAGGGGAACGGAAGTTCGAATAAAGGTTAAACGGGGAGGAACGCCCGAACTGCTTGATTTCCTGATTATCCGTGACAGAATACCACTCTTTAGCTTAGATGCCGCTTATATGCTTGATCAAACAACAGGTTATATACGCCTGAACCGTTTTGCCACGTCCACACTCGTTGAATTCAGGGAAGCGGTGGACACGCTCAAAAAATCAGGGATGGAAAATATGATTTTGGACTTGCAGTCGAATGGGGGAGGTTACCTGCATATTGCGAACGAGTTGGCAGACGATTTTTTGGGAAAGGGACAATTGATTGTGTACACACAAGGAAACCGCCAACCGCGTGAAGATGTGGTTGCGACAGAAAAAGGATGTTTTGAGAAGGGCAGATTAGTAATAATGGTGGATGAGACTTCGGCTTCGGCCAGCGAAATCGTATCGGGAGCTGTGCAGGACTGGGACAGGGGAGTTATTGTAGGACGTCGTACCTTTGGAAAAGGACTTGTGCAACGACCTATTCCATTGCCGGATGGTTCGCTGATTCGGCTGACCGTTGCACGGTATTTTACGCCGAGCGGACGGTTTATCCAAAAACCTTATACCCAAGGCAATGAGAGAGAATACAACCGTGAAATATTTGAACGGTTTAATCGCGGAGAATGGATGAGTGCGGACAGTATTCACTTCCCCGATTCCTTGAAACATAACACGCTGATAACCAAACGTACTGTCTACGGCGGCGGTGGGATTATGCCCGACGTTTTCGTTCCTTTTGATACAACCCGCTATACGGATTATCATCGCAGAATATCAAATTTAAGATTGATTAATCGTATGTCAGTGAATTATATAGACGCAAACAGAGAGGCGTTGAAAAAGTTATATCCTGACATCAAAAGTTTCATCAGCAAATTCGTCATATCGGAAGATTTAATGCAGGAATTGTTACAATTAGCTGACAAAGAAAAAGTCGAATTCAACGAAGAACAGTACAATCATTCTAAACCGCTGATAATGCTTCACCTAAAAGCCTTGATTGCGCGTGATTTATTTAATACAAACGAATATTTCATGATTGTAAACGAAGATAATGAAAGTTTAAAGGAAGCATTACGAATTATAAACGACCCCGTTGCATATAACAGGATTTTAGGAACTGATTAAGTCGATTGTTTATCCATGAGGGAATTGAAGGTTAGTCGGGTTATTATGTTTTTATTCGTTGTCACGGCAGTGGGAGCGTTTTCCTGGTCGTGTGCCAATATGGCATCACCAAACGGAGGGCCTTATGATGAAACTCCCCCAAAGGTTCTCCGTAGTACGCCACAATTTAACCAGACAGGCTTTACCGGCAAAAAAATCGAGATTGTATTTGACGAAATCATACAGATAGATAAACCTTCCGAAAATGTGATTGTCACGCCTCCGCAGAAAAATCTACCCGTCATTCGTACAGCCGGGAAAAAGATTGTTGTCGAATTGAAAGATACGCTAATGCCTGAGGTGACCTATACGATCGACTTTACGAACTCCGTATCAGATAATAACGAAAAAAATGCACTCGAAAATTTCAGCTTTGCCTTTTCGACGGGCGATATGATTGATTCGCTCGAAGTGTCGGGTACTGTCTTAGATGCAAGCAATCTGGAGCCTATGCCGGGTATCATGGTCGGTTTACATCGCGATTTGGCTGACTCGGCTTTTACTACGACTGCTTTTTTCCGTACCTCAAAGACAAACGACAGGGGACAGTTTACCATCCGCAATGTGGCCGAAGGAACCTACCGTATCTATGCCCTGAATGATGTAAACCGCGACTATTTATTCGACCAGCCGGGCGAAGATATTGCATTCCTCGATTCGCTGATCATTCCATCGTTCGAAGCGGCCATCCGGCAGGACACTATTTGGAAAGACTCATTGACGGTCGACACGATTCATGTTGTTGAATACAACCGTTTTACGCCCGATGATATCGTACTCCGCCTCTTTAAGGAAGATTTTCAACGCCAATCTATGCTCCGGCCTGAGCGATCGCAAAAACAACTTTTCACCTTAAAATTCAATGCGCCTTTAGATTCGCTGCCTGCACTCGAATTGCTGGAAAATCCTGTTTCGGCCGACAACTGGTTTATCACACAAATTCCCGACGATCCTACTACGGTAAACTACTGGATCAAAGATTCGCTCATTTGGA
>JGI24702J35022_10000964_pt1 | contig 17967 bp, 14 predicted proteins | sample TergutTh196P4_FD_35022 | JGI IMG/M metagenome (IMG submission 35022)
CCCCATATATAAAGAGCGATAACAGGCAGAATAGTAGTGAGCGTTGTGTTTATTGTGCGCGACAACGTCTGGTTAATAGATTCGTTAACAAGTTTTACTATCTTCTTGCTTCTTAGATCCTTCCAGTTCTCACGGATACGGTCGATAATTATTATCGTATTGTTGAGGGAATAACCCACTATTGTCAAAACTGCCGCGATGAAAGTAGCGTTCACTTCCATTCCGGTAATACTGAACGCCCCGATTACCGCCACTGTGTCATGAATAAGCGCTAATACGCTTACGACAGCAAAACGGAACTGAAAACGGACAGTTATATAAATTAAAATTGCAATTAAAGCTACGATCATGCCAATAAAAGCGTCATGGCGCAGTTCGGCGCCAACAACGGGACCTACTTTTTCAAATCCTATCACCTGCATATCGGCGTATTTTGCTTTTAGCGCGTCAATCAGCCTTGCTCTGGCGTCTTCCTCAACATCCTGAGTACGGATTATAAAAGCCGATTCTCCAAATTCCTGTATCATAGCATTTGACTGCAATACTTCGCCAACAACTTCCCGCACTTCGCCGACAGAAATATCACTTTCTTTGTTGAGTTGGACCTGAACGACATTTCCTCCTGTGAAGTCAATGCTCAGACTAAGACCATTTGCCATAAAAATAAGCAGACTTCCTACCACTACTATGGCGCCTATCATGATGAATAATTTACGATGTTTCATGAAGTCAAAATTAAATTTCATATTTGCTCACGCCCTTCCTTAACGCTTTACTGTGGCGGGTTTCGCCGATGGTTTGTTTTTTGTTAACAACTGCAGGATTGAGCGCGTTACTACAACATTGCAGAAAGTACTCGCCACTAAGCCTATTGAGAGGGTAACTCCGAAGCCCTTAACAGGGCCTGATCCAAAATAGAAAAGCACTATTCCGGCAATAAGCGTGGTTATGTTTGCGTCAAGTATAGTTACCAAAGCTTTACGGAACCCTGCGTCAAGCGCCGCAACCGGTGTTTTTCCTGTTTTTGCCTCTTCTTTGATACGCTCATATATTAAAATATTACCGTCAACCGCCATGCCAAGCGTAAGTACGATACCTGCAATGCCAGGAAGCGTAAGCGTAGCTCTAAAGAGCGCCATTCCCGCAAAAATGAGCAACATTGCAACAGCGAGCGCTATATTTGCCGCAAATCCGCGCAATAGATAGAAAAGAAACATGAAAATTAAAACCATCACTGCGCCTGCTATACCGGCTTCGACTCCTGATTTTATTGAGTCAGCGCCAAGAGACGGGCCAACCGACCGGTTTTCTGCAATCTCCACCGCTACCGGCAACGCGCCTGCCCGTAACATTATTGCAAGCCTGTTAGCTTCATCCGTCGAAAAATTGCCCGTTATCTGCGCTTCGCCTCCCGATATGCGTTCCTGGACTACAGGAGCGGAAAACGTTACCCCATCAAGAACTATGGCAATTTGTTTACCAATATTGTTCGAAGTTGCTGTATCAAAAAGCAATGCTCCGTCCGCATTGAACTTTAAAGACACTCCTATTCTGCCAATACTGTCATATTGAGGTCTTGCGTCAATCAGATCCCGGCCGCCGACAAGAAAAGGTCCAAGCAAGTAATAGCGGCTCGTTCCTGTTCTCTCGTTTGTAGGATCCGCAGCAGAAACTATACCTCCGGGAATGTCGGCAAGCCGCTTCTCAAATTCTTCTTTGGCATTTTCCGATAACTCAGCCGCAGCTCTCCAACGTTCCTGATACAGTGCAAACTGTTCGTCGCTATCGTAATTCTGACGCTGTGGCGGCGGCGGCGGCGGCTCGCTGCCCGAAATTACTTCCCTGAACTCAAGATTCGCGGTTTTGCCAATAAGCTCAAGCGCAGCTTGCGGGTCCTGTATCCCGGGAAGGTCCACTATTACTCTGTCTGTCCCGCTCCTTTGAATGAGAGGTTCAGCAACTCCATACTGGTCAACACGGTTGCGTATAACAGCTAAAAGCCTTTCTATACTATCCTCAGTTGCAGGATTATCCTCCGTTCCGACAGCTTGAAGAACTATATGAGCTCCGCCCCTGAGGTCAAGCCCAAGATTAAGCTTAAGGTTAAGCCTATCTTGAAAACTAATAATAACAATTGCAACAACCACAACAATTAAAACGCTCCAAAGGCGTATTTTGTCTCTTCTCACCATTTTATCAATACCCCTTCTTATTTATTCTCTGCCGGAGCGGCTGGCTTTGGCGCTTCCCGCTTGGTTGCAACAGCGGTTCTCAATATCCTGACCCGTACATCCTTTGCGATTTCTATCGTAAAACTATCATCGCGCACTTCCTGGACTGTGCCGAAAAATCCGCCGATGGTTATGACCTGATCGCCTTTTGTTATACTGGTTATAAGGTTATCTTGCTGCTTTTGGCGTTTTTTCTGAGGTCTGATTATAAAAAAGTAAAATATCACAATAAATATGGCAAGAGGAAATANTAAACTTCCCATTCCACCGCCACCCTCTGCACCGCCAGAAGCGCCTCCGCCTCCAAAGCCTCCGCAGGACGGGGCTTCCGCTTCAGCTGCCATTGCTGTAATTTCGCTGAAAATGATTGCCGCCCATACTGACACTGTTGCAGCCATCACCTTTGCTGCTTTTAGCATAAAAAAATCCTCTCCTTTTACTGTACTAATTTTTCTTCCCGCAAAAAACACAACGATTGATTATACCAAAATTTTCTAAGAGAATATCAAACGCTCGCGATTTAATATTCAATTTGTGCAAACTATTTGCGGGAGGCAGAACGGGGCGATTAAGGCATCTCCCCAACAGGGGCCGTCACACGCAGGGCGCCGCCCCTGCAATGTCCTGCAAAATTGCAGAGATTATTTCAATTAACCGAAAAAGTAGTGACAGGTTTATTTTGAATTCCGGGTTAGCATTCAATACGTTAGATTACGACTCGTTATATTATATTTCTGAGTGTGAGGGGGTGTGAGCATTGACAAATACATTAGTCGAACCGGAAGAAAAAAACTATGAGTATTATGACAAAGGATATGGATTGCGGAAACATCCAAGAATTCTATCAACGCTACAAATTGAGCTGACTTATACGGAAAATCAGGAAACATTAACATTTAAATGCGAATCGAAAGACATCAGCGCTCAGGGGATGTTTCTAAAATTTGTCGCGCCCCACGAAGAATTACATTCTTTAGTCGGCAAGCCTGTGGAAATGTGTTTAGTCAATCAAAAACCAATATCGGAGAAACATATAATAACAGGAAAATTTGCGTGGGCGTCAAAACCTGTTAAAAATCCTGCGGACGGACATTATTATATCTTTTGCGGAGTCCAATTTGACAGTGAATTGCCGCTGTCAGTTCAATTGGAACAAATGGCAATAAGCGCTCATAACACTTTGGAAAAACTTGTAGCGTCTTACAAGAAGAATTTGGATAAAAAGCTGCGCGACCCGCTAAAACAATTATCAGATGTTTGGGTTCAAATAAGAAGCAATATATCTGAGATTGCTTTTATGGATTGTGTTTTCTGGTATTATTTTGCTCCTCAGGACGTATTTATCAAAAATTCAATGTATTTGAATCAGGAGAACTCCGTACTATACCGACTCAAAAAAGATCCCAACATTCGTGGCAACCTTATGGAACATTACATTCCAATATTAGAGTCGGAATTAGTTAAGCGGGTTTTTCTCCCCGAGGCAAATGAAAAAATATTGCCTCATGAAGAGCGCCTCCTGTCCGAATGGCTTTTTCCGTTGTTCGACAATGACGAATTTCTTGGATTGGCGCAATTTAAATTTCAACAGGAAATATCCCATTTATTTAGTATAGACAAGATATTCTGGTTCTGCGCGCAAATCGGGAATTTTATTTCCAGCATTATTGAATCGGAAGAACAGAAACGCGATAATAATTATACCGAATTGTTGTCCCATATTATTAAACTCTGTAAACCTCAAAGCGAAAAGAGAGAACAATATGGATTTTATGAAAAAATAATAACAAAATTCTCAGAATTAATGGGAGAAGTNCCATCCTTTNTGTATCTTTTTTCGGAAATATTTTCCGCAGAAGAGCTTGGCGAATTTGCCAATGCCGTTAAACTATCCGCAGTTAAAAATGTAAAGGATATTCACAGAATCAATACGCCCAAAGTGCGTATTGTAGGAAAAGACGCGCCTGGTTGCTGCCCGATGTCTTTGCTTGAAAATCACAATCCGCATTTTTGCGAATATAATTGTTCTCAGGATAAGCGTTCGCGCATGTACTGTATTCCTCTTCATAGCAATAACACGGAAGACGCCTCGGATCAAACTCAAAACGAACTCATTGCAACAGCATGTTTTGCTGTTTCACAAAATTTTAATCCTACAAAAAGGCTTGTGCGGCGCATAAATGAAGTATCCCGGACTTCATCCCTCTTTATCCAGCTTTGCCTCCGCCTTAATTAGTTATCAGTAATCAGTTATCAGTTATCAGTAAAAGACAAAGACAAAAGACAAAAGACAAAAACAAAAAATGACAAAAAAAGAGGAGAACGTTATTCTCCCCCATACCTCTGCGGCTTCTTTCACACAATTCATCTCACCGCATATAGAGGCGGGAGACTCCTTGCTAAGGTCTGCTAAAATCAATTCAGTTCAAAGATTCGGTATTCCAGACGACCTTATTCTTGCCTCCTCTTTTTGCTTCATAAAGCATTTTATCAGCCATACCAATCAATGTTTTAAACTCATCTTCTTTTTTTGGAATGATTGAAGCTCCTCCGGCACTGACAGTTACAACCGAAGAAACTGTTGATCGTTCATGAGGTATTGCAAGCGCCTCAATTTCCCAACAAACCTTTTGTAATAACATCTCCCCGCCTTCACTTGAAGTATTCGGCAATAAAACAACGAATTCCTCTCCCCCATAACGGGCAGTAAAGTCTGTTTTGCGGCTGAAAGAATTTAAAATTTTATTTGCAATTACCTTTAGAACTTCGTCTCCTTCAAGGTGCCCATAATGATCATTGTAATTTTTAAAATCATCTATATCAACAAAGGCAATAGACAACAAAGTCTGATCTCTTTGAGCTCTGGTCCATTCAATCTCGGAACGCATATCCAGACTTCGTCTGTTATTGATATTCGTAAGAGCATCAGTAAGAGCAATATTTTCTATTGTTTTTCTCATTAAAAACAGATCAACCTGGTTCTTTACTCTCGCTTTTACTACTCCCGGAGAAAAAGGTTTGTATATATAATCAGATGCTCCAAGCTTTAACCCTATCTCTTCATGCTCGGGATCATTGAGTGAAGTGATGAATATCACAGGAATAGATTCAGTTTCAGCCGTATTTTTAAGCGTTTCTAACGCTTCAAACCCGTCCACGACCGGCATTACTACATCAAGCAATATTAAAGTCGGGGAATACTCCTTTGCAAGCCTGAGAGTGTCGCGCCCATCTCTTGAAACTTTAATCTCATATTCACTTTTAAGCGTTTCTTCCAGAGTTCTAAGGCTAATCATATTGTCATCGATTATCAAAATCTTCTCCATTTACGCGCACCTGCTTTTTGCATGTATTTTCATTATACAAAAACAATAAATGAGCCGCTTAAAATCTATCCTCTTTTTACTCACCCCGTACTATCTCCTTAATTTTCATAAGGCGGCTGAGAGTGCTTCGTTCCTGCTCATCCAGTTTCATCGAAATATACCTTATAGTCTCCGTGAGGTTTGGGATCATTACATATTCAAGCGCATTCACACGTCTGCGGGTTCGCTCTATCTCCACCGCCATAAGACGTATTGCTTTTTCTTTTGCGGCAAGAGACAGAAGGCGCGGTATAAGTTTAGAGAAATGTTCGATGGCGACATCAAGAGTTCCCGACGTCAGAGCAAATCCGTAATTTATGGGGTTACCTACCTGATGAACATCATACTCAGGAACAGATACGCTCATGACGTTACGCCACGAAACAGAAAGCGAACTCTTCGATCCCGGAATCATAAGAGCCTGTTCAAGCATTGCAGGAAGCGTTTGCGCGCGCGACAGAAGAAAACTTGCATTACATTCCGCAAGTTCTTTTTCCACCTCTTCACGAAGTTGCCTGCCTTCACGCGCGCGCTCAAGGAATGCTTTTATTAGAGCATCCTGTTTGTCTTTGAGCATTTTATGTCCACGAACCGCAGCTACAAGCCTCTTTTTNAGGCGTGACATCTCCATCCGGTTCGGATTAATATTAAGACGCGCCATTTACATTCGCTCCCTCAATCAGCTTTTTTGATGCGCGGCATAAGATACTTTTCTATATACTCGTCACGTATACGTTTAAGTTCCTTAACCGGTATCATAGTAAGCAGTTCCCATCCAAACTCAAGAGTTTCAGCAACAGTACGATTTTCATATTCTCCCTGTCTGACATATCTGTCCTCAAACTCCGAAGAAAACGCCGCGAAAGCTTTATCTTCCTCAGTAAGCGCGCCCTCTCCAAGTATTATCGCAAGTTCTTTGGCGTCTTTTCCGCGCGCGTAAGCCGCAAAAAGCTGGTTCATAAGGTCGGCGTGATCCTCTCTGGTCTTGCCTTTCCCTATTCCTTTATCCTTAAGACGCGAAAGCGAAGGCATAACGTCTACCGGCGGATATATGCCCTTCCGGTGNAACCCNCTGCTCAAAATTATTTGTCCTTCGGTTATNTATCCGGTAAGGTCGGGAATTGGGTGGGTCTTATCATCTTCAGGCATAGTGAGAATGGGAATCTGGGTTATTGAACCCATGCGCCCCTTCAGACGTCCAGCGCGCTCATACATTGTGGCAAGGTCGGTGTAAAGGTATCCGGGGTATCCTCTGCGTCCGGGAACTTCCTTACGTGCGGCTGAAATTTCGCGCAAAGCTTCGCAATAGTTTGTGAGGTCGGTCAAAATCACGACGACATGGATGCCATGCTCAAACGCAAGATACTCGGCAGCCGTAAGAGCAAGGCGCGGAGTTGTAATACGCTCAATAGCAGGGTCATCGGCCAGGTTGACAAACATTACGGTGCGCTCAAGCGCGCCTGTTTTACGAAAATCTTCCATGAAGAACGAAGCTTCTTCAAAGGTTATTCCCATAGCAGCAAAAACTACCGCAAAATCGGCGTGGCCGCTTATGACAGTCGCCTGACGGGCTATTTGCGCAGCCATCCGGTTATGAGGAAGTCCGCTTCCTGAAAATATCGGCAGTTTCTGACCGCGAACCATCGGGTTCATTCCATCGATTGTCGATATACCGGTTTGAATAAATTCGGACGGGTAATCGCGGGAGTAGGGATTCATGGGGACGCCGTTAATGTCAAGGCGCGTTTCCGAGATTATCGGCGCGCCTCCGTCTATTGGAGCGCCGCGACCGTTAAAAACCCGTCCGAGCATGTCGCGCGCAACAGGAATTGATAGCGTTTTTCCAATAAAACGGACTTTTGTCGAGTCGATGTCTATTCCGGAAGTTCCTTCAAATACCTGAACAAGCGCGCGGTCCGATTCTATTTCCAATACTCGTCCTCTACGTATATCACCATTTCCGAGTTGAATTTCCACCAATTCGTCGAACATCACTGAAGTTGTTTTTTCCACCATAATAAGCGGACCGGCCAACTCCGAAAGCGTTTGATACTCCTTGGGCAACATGTTTTTAAGCGGCATTGCTTTCACCTCCAACAGTGAACAGGTCATTTATTTCTTTTTTGATTTGATCCTCTATTTTGTCAATATCGGAGATGTTCTTTTCCTCAAGATATCGCATACGAGCAATTGTTTCGCGTATAGGAAGGTTAAACAGCTTATTGATGAGAGCGCCTTTTTTCAATGCTTCCATGCCAAGATTGTGGAATTTTATTATTGTACGCAGCATTTTGAACTGTTTATCCATGGACGCATATGTATCAATCTCATGGAAAGCGTTCTGATGCAGGAAATCCTCTCTGATGGACTTTGCGGTTTCGAGCACCATACGTTCTTCGCGCGATAACGAGTCAATACCTACGAGACGCACAACTTCGTTAAGCTTATCCTCTTCCTCAAGAAGCGTCATTGCTTCTACACGCAGACCGCTCCATTCGTCATCAAATTTTGCGTTCCAGAATTCATCCATCTTTTCTGTGTAAAGAGAATAACTCAATAGCCAATTTATAGCCGGAAAATGTCTCTGATACGCTAAATTTGCGTCCAGTCCCCAGAATACTTTTGCTACGCGCAAAGTATTTTGGCTTACCGGTTCCGATAAGTCTCCGCCCGGAGGCGAAACGGCGCCTATTGCACTGACGGAACCTTCGCGCCCATCCTTCCCAAGAACAACGCACCTGCCGGCTCGCTCATAGAACGATGCGACGCGGGTCCCCAGGTAAGCGGGGTAACCTTCCTCCCCCGGCATTTCTTCCAGCCTTCCGGACATCTCGCGCAAAGCTTCCGCCCAGCGGCTTGTCGAGTCGGCCATCAGAGCGACCGAATATCCCATATCTCTGTAATACTCGGCTATGGTTATTCCCGTATATATGCTGGCTTCACGCGCAGCCACAGGCATATTTGAAGTATTTGCTATCAGTACGGTGCGTTTCATAAGAGGATGACCGGTCTGCGGGTCGTCCAGTTCCGGGAATTCAATGAGAACGTCCGTCATCTCGTTTCCTCGTTCTCCGCAACCCACATACACAATTATCTGCGCTTGAGCCCATTTCGCCAGTTGGTGCTGAACCACAGTCTTGCCGGAGCCGAACGGACCGGGCACGCACGCCGTCCCTCCCATGGCTATCGGGAAGAATGTATCTATAATTCTTTGCCCCGTTGTAAGAGGCATATCCGGAGGAAGGCGCTTTGCTACCGGACGTCCGATACGGACAGGCCATCTTTGGATCATCTGGATTTTGTGAGTTTGCCCGTCATTCCCCTCTATTGCCGCTATAGTTTCCTCAACTGTGTATTCCCCTGACTTTATTTCCTTTATTACCCCATCCGCACCTTTGGGAACCATTATCCTGTGTTCAACAACAACGGTTTCCTGGACAACTCCCAGAATATCGCCGGGAATCACTTTATCGCCCGCTTTTACTTTGGGGCTGAATTTCCATTTCTTCTCGCGGTTTATGCTTGGAACATTTATTCCTCGCGTAATATACGGGCTTTTTGCAGCTTCTTCGATGAGTTCAAGAGGTCGTTGCACTCCGTCATAAAACTGCTCTATCATCCCGGGACCTAATTCAACGCAAAGCGGCAGACCGGTTCCTATAACCGGCTCCCCAGGCATCAATCCCGAAGTCTCCTCATAAGCTTGAATTGACGCTGTGTCGCCTTTTAATTCTATTATTTCGCCGACCAGCCCCATATCTCCTATTCGAACGACATCGTACATGCTGGCGCCCAACATTCCCTTTGCTACCACGAGAGGACCTGAGATCCTTTCAATTACCCCTTTTACCGTTTTTTCTGCGGCCACAATCTATCGCCTCCAGATAATTATTTTTTTAATCACTTAACAGCGAATATATCCATACCAACAGCTTTTTCAACGCTGCTGCGTATGGCTTCAATTCCCGCCCCTTTTGAGCCGCGTATGCCCGGTATGGGAACAGCGCTCACATTCCAATTATCGTTTATATCTTCAATTTTTTTCTTGAAGTTTATGAATAAATCCTCCTGTATGAAAACTACAGCGTAATTTTCAGCCGCCAATTTTTCGAGAAGCTCGGGGAATTTTTCGTACTCATCTTTCGGCAACACTACAGGTTTTATTCCTACAGCCTGAAACGGAAGCACCATCTCGTAATCTCCGATCGCCGCCATTGGCAAGTTTGCTTTATCCGACATGACGCAGCAACCTCCTTGCTGTTTCTCTATCCGTACCGTTTGCTACGGCAATAAGAGCTATTCGTAAGTTCCTGGCTTCGTTCTCTTTGGTACAAAGGTAATAAAGTACGTTGGCCGGAGAAAAAGTGTCATATTTAGCGCTGCTGAGTATTTTTACCGAAAACTCGTCCAAAGACCGCTCCATATCAATTATCGTACTTTCTATGTCCGTTGACTCCTGAATTGACGAAAAAACGCCGCTCAGATTGCTTGCCGAAAGAAAGCGACCCCATCCTTCCACAGGCTCGGATAATATCTGAACAAAACGTTCGGGTGAAACGTTTCCGCCTTTGTGAATATACTTTAAAGCTTCCGTTGTTTCGGCGCCAATCCTTTTAAGTCTGTACAACGTGCGGAGATTTTCAGCGTCAATTTTTATCCTTACCCACTCCGAAACATGCGGCATTTCAAGAGATTCCGCCTTTTTCCTCATCACCTTAAAGAGCGCCGCGTCAAGCACCAGCTCCGTTTCCTGAAGATTATGCGACTCTTCCCACTTTGCAAGACATTTTGGAATGGCAAGGTCGAGCAAATGAGGTAAAAGTTTGTAATCTTCGCCCTCAATAGCAAGGATCAAATCGTCAGCCGGAATGCTCCCCAGATTGGAAAGAAGGTGATAAGAACGCTCTCCTCCTTCTTTTACCTGAATATGGTTTTTTATAAGAGCCTTGACATTGTGATAATCGTAAGGTAAACGGCAAAGCGCAACTAAATCCGAATCGGGGACAAAAGATGTAATCTCATTGTAACAATTCAGCAATTCATTCTCCAAAAGCATGTCAAAATCTGACGGTGACTTCATATCGCCAAGACCGTGGGAATAAGAAGTTTCACCCAAAATTTTCAGCGCGCCTTCTAATTCTTCACAATCAATTATGCGCTGTAGAACTCCATCGTCTATCAGGCGGTTCTCCATCGCCCGGAGGCGGGAAACCACGTATACATATCCTGACGGGTGGTCCCGGTTAATGCCTGCCAACCGCCTCACCTCCCGGGTCCTTGCGACCTGGTTTAGCAGGAGCTTCCTGTGGTTTCGGTACAGTCTTCCCAAATAATTTCGTTACAACATCCGTTTCAATATCGTCGCGAATCGCTTTTACCAGCATTTCAAACGAACAGTTTGTGTCTATTCTTTCATTCTTCAGGACAAACCCGCCGCTTATCGGCAGCCTTTCGCCCGAAAGCGAAATCTGGGTGTTGTTTTTGGTATTGTAATCATTCAGCCAATCTTGAGTGATTTTCTTCTCGCTGCTGCCGATAAACATAACTTCTTTGCCGGTTTCAACAGCTTTTTCGAGAAGCTTGCGAACAAAGGCAAGATAACGATCATCCGGCAGGTCGGCAAGAACAGAAACCGCCCCTTCAAAAGATTTTCCTATAAGATTTTGTTTTGTCCCAAGTTGAATACGGGCAACATCAAGATTTGCCACTATCTCTCGCCTGCGGAGTATCTCTGGGCGTTCTTTTTCAAAGCGTTCAGAATACAGTTTTTTTGTTTCTTCCACTTTTGTTGCTGTTTCTTCCTTCAAGCGGGCTGTTTCATTTTCTGCTTTTGCAAGAATGCTCTTTATTTCTTCCTGAGCCTCCGCTTCGATTTTTTTCTTTACTTTATCGGAGAGTCCCATAATGTCTGCACCTATAGTTGTATGAACGTAAGCATGATTATGCTCGTAAGCAGGGAAATGACAGCGTAGGTTTCAACCATCGCCGGAAGGACTATTGCCTTACCTAATTCCTCCGGCCTTTTTGCAATCATTTGAATGCTTGCAGCTGAAGTTTTCCCCTGCGCTATTGCCGAAAGCCAGCCGCCAAGCGCCATTGGAAGGCACGCCGCAAAAATTGCAAGTCCCTGCACCCATGTAACGTTAACGCTTTCTCCGCCAACAAGACCGATTTTTCCCAACACAATGAATGTGGTTATCAGTCCATAAATTCCCTGTGTTCCCGGAAGAGCCTGAAGCAGAAGGCAAAGTCCAAACTTGTCCGGCTGCTCTGTCATAACTCCGGCTGCGCTCTCACCCGCTATTCCTATCCCAATAGCCGATCCCGACCCTGAAAGACCGGCTGCAAGGGCTGCGCCTATAAGTGACAACGAAATTCCTAAAAATTCCATATCTGAAAAACACTCCCTTCAAAGTTAAAAAAATTACTTTTCCGATATATTCACATATTTTGCGTTGCAGGAGAGCGGGTTGAACTCCCTTCCTCCGCCGGAATAAAACTTGTTGAAAAATTCTACATATTGCAGGCGCAACGAATGAACGAAAGCGCCAAGGACATTGATTGCCAAATTGAAGATATGCCCGCCTACCACTATTACGATAGCAATAAGCCAGCCCACGTAGGGAATACCGACCACAAGCCCTCCAAGCATGTTGATTACCATTGCTATCGCTGCTGAAGCAAGACCAAGCGCAAGAAGCCGACTGTAGCTCAATATGTCTCCAAGCCACGAGGTTGCGCCGTAAATAGCTAAAAATCCTGCTACGATTTTTGAAAAAATATTCTTTTTTTCCAACCCGGCATGCCACATTATCACGAGCGCCCCAAAAACAGTTATACCCTGAAAAACCCCCATGAGTATGCGCGGCAGCGTTCCCGTTGAACATCCGGCTATTAAGATTATTCCGCTTAGGAAAACAAGCCACGCAGCTTTATCAAAAAGCGCATCGACGTAATTCTCCTCCGCCCAAAGCTCTTTGAACGCCAGAATCATGCCGTAGAATAAATGAATAACCCCAAACGCCAGCGATATTCCCAAAACCAACATTATGTTCTGCATTGGATCAAGCAACATAAAGGTTTCGCGAACAGCGTTCAGAGGTCTGAGGAACGGAACAACGGCAAACAGATCCCCAAAGAAACTTCCTGTGATTGCTCCATATACAAAAGTAGATACCGAAACAAACAGGAAAAGTTTTAAAAACTCTTTTATACCAACCGGTATCTTTTTATATTTTCTGAAAACAAAGAAAAGCAATCCCGCCATGACAACCGCATATCCCGCGTCGCCAAGGCACATTCCAAAAAATATAAAAAAGAAAGGAGCAATTTTAGGAGTTGGGTCAACTGCTCCATATTTGGGGGGTGAATAAAGTTTTGTCAGAGCCTCAAAAGGTAAGTTCCATTTTGTATTATTCATCAACGACGGAACATTGTCGTCCTTTGAAGGATCCGTCGCTTCGATAGAATAAAATCCAAGAGGTTCAAGCTTTGCTTCTATATCCTTCAAGCCTGATTCGGGAATCCAAAAACGCGTCAAGATAACGCTGTCAGTGAATTCGCCGCTTGCAAACGCAGAAGCTCGCTCTTTAAGTATGCTCCAATGATCCACAAGTTTTCTGAAGATGTCAACATGCTCGTTGGCATATTTTACAACTTTCTCGTGTATAGACTTCTCCTCTTCACGTAATTTATTCTGCTTTTCCAAAAATTGCGCTATTTGCTCCGAAACGCTCCGCCGCATATCATCTTTTCGAAAATCAAGCTCGGATATCGTAAAATTGTTTTTCGAACCGATTTCCATAACTTCGTTTTCACGTTCAGACGCGTACATCAGTACAGCCCAGACATCCCTATCCTTTTTCCCGGGAGGCGCAAGATAAATCTCACAATCGTCCCCCACTTCTTTCAGGAGACTATCTTTCCACACTTCCGACTGGACTGTCGGCAAACTTCCGGTTATTGCCCGAAGCCTTCCAACTGAACCAAAAATATTCAGATCATATGGAAAACCCGTCAAATTGCCAAGTATTGTCTTCATATTGTCCAAATGAGACATTTCTATTCTTATTGAAGACAGTTTTCTTTCGTAGCCCCGTACCATTTCTGATTCTTCGGTGATATTGCATTTGCTTGCCATTTCAGCAAGCTCAAAAAGTGAATTGCCGGGTCTTTCCCCTAAAGCCCTTGCAATTCCTGACACAGGGTCATTATAATATGGTTCTAAAAAACGTAATAAGAAACGTAATTCTGAAAGCTTGTTGTCACATTCTGAAACTTTTGCAGCTGCGGAAGATTTTGCTTTTGTTGCCGCAGCAGAGGTTTTGTCGTTCTCTTCATTTCCCGGAATTATTTCACAAACACCTGAACTTTGAAGCGTAAGCAGCACTTCATCCTGTATCGAATTGTGATAATAAAGAACCGCTTTTTTCAGCTTAGCTACTGGCATATCTAATCATCACCTCTTCCGCTATTGCCTTTGCCGCATCTGAAATCTTGCCCAGGTTAGAATCAAAAAAAGTCTTCGCCGCCGCTTCTCCTTTTGATACCAATTCAACAGCTTTAGCTTCAGCTTCTTTTTCCGAACTTGCAATTTTTGCTCTAAAATCACGCACAGCCGCCTGGCGAGCTTCTTTGATTTTATTTTCGGAACTTGAAATAGCTTCATTTAGCTTATGGGCGGCTTCAGCTTTTGCTTCTTTGATTTTCAGCGCAACACTTAATTCTGCTGCTTTTATTTCGTCGACAAGATTATCTGACATCCTGTCTTCACCCCCTTTCAAGCAATACAGATTTTTTTGAATATAACATTATTTTAATGATTTTAGCATAATATTGTTATTTATCGTTTGATAAAACGCTAAACTTTATAGGTTCGGCGCTAGATTCTTTCATTATCTTAAATCAAGGATTTGCTCACTTTTGACTTCAATTGTAGCCACGTCTACTTTTGTTGAGGCAGTACGCCCTGTGGCATCCATAACGGAGATATTATGTTCCCCGGGTGAGAGCGCGCAAAATATCGGAAGCGAAGGGATACTATCTTCGGTGAATAGCCCGTCAACGAACCAGTAAAGGCGCTCGTATCCTCCTTCAGCCCGGAATGGAATTTTTTGCCGTTCCCTTGAAGCAGATGAAATTATATATCTCCCGCCCGATACAGGAGAGACAATTTCCAGTGTGGAACGTTGCATTATTTTATTGCCGGACGATCTTTGAGTCATGAAATCCAACTCGGGGGGGAGCGTGGTAATGCTATTGCCATCTATCACCGAATGCAGATCGCAAGGCAGAATATTGGTAACGTTCTTTATTATCCATTCGTTTCGGGTTGAAGGGCAAGCGTTAACAGGAGGTTTGCCCGACAATGAACAGAGTTTTCTCTGTTCCAGCATGGAAGGAACTTCGTACCACGTATTGCCCGTTGTTGATGAAGAAATAAGCCTTAGCGTTTTAAAAGCCGCAGGCGCCGCAATATTCAGACCTATCAGCTCGTCAAAGCCCAATCCGCTTGGGTCCCCAAACCATACGGCAATTGTAAACTGCGGGGTCCATGCGACAGTCCAGGCATCCCGGAGTCCGTATGACGTCCCCGTTTTGAAAGCAACCTTCCTGCCATCCAACAGCAGGTATTCGCGCATAATAAAAGACAATCGTCTTGTATCGCTTAATATATCGGAAATAAGCCAGGCGGATTCAGGAGAGAATATTTGTTTTAAAACAGAATCATTCCCATTATTCATAGATGGAATGAACCTCTGTCCGTAAAACTTTTCACCCCCGTCCGCAATGACCGAATAAGCCTCCAGCATCTCCGAGAGCCGTATATCGCAGCCTCCAAGTATCAGCGAATCTCCATAATAACTTGAACTGTTTGTAAGAGAAACGAGTCCGGAGTTGCGCATCAATTCAAGGACTCTTTCCTGATTGGCAAGCCGGAGAACTCTAACCGAGGGAGCGTTCAGAGAATCTGCCAGAGCTACTCTTGCAGAGACTGCCCCGCGATATGTCAAATCAAAGTTTCTGGGGGCTCTTCCGGAAAAAGCTATTGGGGTATCGGATAAAAGTGAGCCCGGAGTAATTTTCCCCGCGTCAAAGGCGGCAATAAACGCAAAAGGTTTAAGCGCGGAACCGGGCGAGCGAAGAGCCAACCCGCAATCTACCCATGAACCAGGAACAGTTTCTTCAAAGTTTCTTACGCCTGCATCGAACCTCGCATTTCCAACCCACCCCACAAGCTGCTTTGTGCTGTTATCAATTATTCCCGCTGAAGCGGTTATATTTTGAGGCAAAGTTACAAGGGCGCCCTGCAGGGTATTTTCAAGCGCGGTTTGAATATTAAGGTCGAGCCCGGAATCTATCCTCCCATATACAGATTTATCCTGAGACGACAAAGAATTTAGTTCCGAAAGCAGCCTTTGCGAATAATGATATGCCCNGAACGGTAAAGAGCGTTTGATAGCAGGGATTTTCTCATGGCGCGCGTAATTTGCTTCTTCTTCGCTCAATACGCCAACTTTCACAAGCTGTGCAATAACGGCGTTACGCCTTTGAAGCGCGTTTTCNGGGCTGATATCCGGGCGGTAGCGGGTTGGAGCTTTCAACATGCCNATGAGCAAACAAGCTTCCCCCGGCGAGGTCAATGCTGCGCGCTTCCCAAAATAAATGCGCGAGGCCGCCTCAACTCCTCGTATGTTGCCTCCGAACGGCGCGCGGTTGAGATAATCCTCGAGAATTTTCTCCTTTGGTAGCTCTGCGTCCAGTTTAACAGCTTGGNTGAACTCTATNAGNTTAGTGTGTAAATTTCTGTTCCTCGTACGCTTATCTGTTATCGAGAGCCTCACTAATTGACTTGTTATAGTGGAAGCGCCAGAAACTATTTTTAGCGCTCTCAAATTCTGCCAGGCTGCGCGCCCGACGCTCAATATATCTATACCGGAATGCGAATAAAAACGTTTATCCTCAATTCCTACAGCTACTATAGGCAGCCATTTTCCCATCTGTTCAAGCGGTATTGGAATCGACCACTCCGACTGCGGGGAGAGCCGGGCATAAAACAGCGACCCGTTGCGGTCATAAATCGACGGGGAAGATATAGAATAAACTTCCGTCACTTCATCCAACGGAAGCGGAACGCTTTTCCAAAACCAAAAAGCTGCAATAAAGAGAATTGTAACAATTGTTGTGAATACTAAAATTAGTTTTTTCTTCATTTTACTGTTAAGTCTTTCTTTAAAGTTTCCATAATAATTATATTAACATGATTCGGCAAAAAATATTAAAAAACATTGGTTGTATGGACGACCGATATCGCGTTTGACGGCCACGTAGGGGACGATGCCTTCATCGTCCCGTTCTGATAACCGGAACGCCCTCGTCAGGGGAACCGCCCGTTTTTATAAACCAAGGCCATCGCTACATTTAACCGCAGGGTTGGCGGGCGATCCCGCCCGCGCTCCCAAACATAACCATCGCACATCAGAACCGTAGGGAAGCATGCATTTTGGGGTGTATTTTTGGATTTGTTTTTTAGTATTCCGGTATGTATTCATTCAAAATATTTTCTTGTCAATTGGGGTGTTATCCATAACAAAACACTCCGGTTATTATCATGTTGGTTTAATCAGTTTGACTCGTTGTCAAATATCAACCGGAGGGATAAAGAAAATGTCGATAATTATTACAAATAAACCTGTAAGTAAATTGAGATCTGTTATAGGAATAATTGTTCTAGTGTTGCTTGCAATAGTGTTTCTGTCTCAAATAACAGCATATATAATTAAACAGAGCCCTATAAGAGCTACGGAAGAACTGCTATCCGTAACGCGCAGAGCTAGTACGGAAGATAAGAAAATATTCAGCCTTATACAGAAAGGGGCCAATGTCAATATCGCTGATGTACAACGATTTACACCATTGATGTTAGTTGCTCAGAAAAACTCAAATCCCAAAATTCTGCGAATCTTGATTGAAAATGGCGCAAACGTTAACGCTGTCAACATAACTGGAAATACTTCATTGATGTTAGCTGCCATGGAAAACACAAATCCTGAATTCTTGCGAATCCTGATTGAAAATGGCGCCAATGTAAACTCCGCTGACAAAACCGGAAATACTCCATTGTTGTTGGCTGCTCAGAAAAACTCAAATCCCGAAATTCTGCGAATCCTGATTGAAAATGGCGCAAATGTCAACGCCGCTAACATATACAAATATACTCCATTGTTGTTGGCTGCAAAGGAAAACTCAATCCCTGACGTTATACGAATCCTGATTGAAAATGGCGCAGACGTAAACGCTGTTGACAAAAACGGAAATACTCCATTGTTGTTGGCTGCTCAGAAAAACTCAAATCCCGAAATTCTGCGAAT
>JGI24702J35022_10000965_pt1 | contig 17962 bp, 17 predicted proteins | sample TergutTh196P4_FD_35022 | JGI IMG/M metagenome (IMG submission 35022)
TGACTTACATCCAAACTTGTCAATCGATTACTCTCGCAATACAGTTCCCTTAGCGCACTGTTATGGCTTACATCCAAACCTGTCAATCGATTATTGCTGCACCAAAAAGTTACCAGTTCGGTATTTCGGCTTATATCCAAAGTGGTTAATTGATTCTCTTCGCAGCGCAATTCCGACAACAGCGGATTATCACTTACATCCAAATATACTAATTTATTGTCGTAACAGGTTAAGCGCTTTAGCAGCCTGTTTTGGCTTATATCCAAGACTGTTAATTTGTTATAACCGCAGTGTAATACTGTCAATGTTGGGTTTTGACTCACGTCCAAACTTTTTAATTGATTGCTTTGGCAGACCAATTCTGTTAATGCCGGATTATGACTCACATCCAAACTTTTTAATCGATTGCCTTGACATTCCAATTTTGTTAATGCCGGATTAAAACTCACATCCAAATTTTTTAATCGATTGCCTTGACAGCGCAATTCTGTTAATGCCGGATTAAAACTCACATCCAAACCGGTTAATTCAATTCTATTGCATCCCAGTCCGGTAATGCTGTCGCCTGTGATTGTGATCGTTCGGGAAGATGCCTGGGAATAAGTATGAAGATATGCCTGACCTCCATCGCGAATCGTGTCCGTCTGAATCGTACCATCGCCCCAATTGACGGTTATCACGCCTGAAAATTTAAGCGAAAAAAAAACATCGCCCGATTTTGCTGTGGTCATGGTTATATGGGGCACAGTTTCGGGCATACTGACCGATTGATTGTTACCAAAGGCGACAAGCGCCATCATACCAAATAAATAAATTCCATTTAGCATGATTATTCCAGGACAATCCTGCTTTTTACTTCGATATACGTCCTTCGATCGAAAATGAAATCGAAATAACCTGCTTCGTCGGCTTTCCCTTCGATCTCAATTTTGGCGCGTCCCACTTCCAGGCCGTTTTTATCAAAAGCCTTTGCGGATACGGACGCTTTAAAATCCTTGTCAAAAATAAGGTAAACCGTCAATTGATTATTGCGACCCCCTTCGGCGTTTTCAATCATAAACTTCCCCATTTTCAATCCTTTATCTGTTAAGGATTCCGACAGCGACAACTCGCACTGAAGCGTTTTATCAATTCCTTCGGAAAGTCCTTCGAAAAACTCGGTTGCTGTTTTTCCCACAGTCTCGCCACTTTTGTTGATTGTTTCTTTTACTCTACCGCACGACCCCAACAGTATCAGCGCAACTAAAAATGAAATAAAGCGTTTCATAACATGTCGAATATGAATGTATAAGTTTACAAAGATACAAATTTAGAATAAAAATTTGATTTTTTTCAAAAAATTGTTGTGAATTAAATTTATTGTGTTATTTTTGTCCAAAAATTTTACTAAAAACAGATATACTGTGATTAATTGAATAAAATAATACATGAAAATATTATAAAAAACTTTATTAATACTAACTTTTTATATGTAAAATTATGGCAATCTCATCATTTAAAATCAAAAAGGAAGTGAAGGATCTGGAAGAACTCGTTGAAATTCTCAAAAGACACTTGGATCCGAAATTCGAGTACAAGATTGATAAAGCCGGTTCTGGTCTTAAAAAATTCTTTACCGGCACGAATACGGATGTATTAGAAATCAAGAAGAATGCCTATCATGGTGTTTTTCTTACCTTGACGGAAATAATTCCGGAAATGGATTATCAGGTTATTGGTGCGCAGATGGTCGTACCCAACTATTTCTTAGACCAGATAGTGGGTCATGATGGTATCCTTGATACGGCGATTTGTCACCTGATCTTTGGAAACGGGAAAGACTTGTACGATAAACTTCAGGAAGCAATAGCCGAAGAATTGGACGGGGTAGGTGTGGAAGATAGTTTTCTCAACAATGTGCAAGCCTTCCTCAAAGGTAAAACCGTCTATGATGACATCTGATACATTCGTGTCAGTATTGCCTGATTACTACAGGAAAAGATCAGCCTGACTAACTGTTCACATAAAGCGTACATATTCATATCCAATCCATCAATCTTCTTATGGAAAAAGGAAAAGAACTGATCACATTGTCCCAACGTATCAGAGCATTATCGCAAACCGGTCTTGCTTATGCTGCAAACGGGTACGAAATCGAGCGGTGCAAGGAATTAATCGCAATCAGCAACCGGATCACATCGCTCGTATCCGGTATAGGTGAAGATGAAATCAATGCTTGTTATGTTCTTGCCAAAGAATATAGCACGCCAAAAGTAGATATACGTGCCGTCATTTTTAATACAAATGACGAAATCCTGTTGGTTCAGGAACGATTAGACGGACGGTGGTCGATGCCTGGCGGATGGTCGGAGGTAGGATACACCCCGAAAGAAGTGGCAATCAAGGAAACAAAAGAAGAAACCGGTTTGGACGTTCGAGTAGATAGATTATTAGCAGTGATGGACAAACGATGCCATGCACATCCTTCCAGCCCTTTTTATATATACAAAATGTTTATGCTCTGTGAAATACTTGGAGGTGAATTCAATGAGGCGTTCGATATATTAGATAAAGGATTCTTTCAGTTGAATCGCCTGCCGCCGCTTTCATTAGACCGTACCCTGCCAGAACAAATATATTTGATGAACGAGCTGCGTCTCAATCCTTCAGCTCCAGTTTATTTAGATTAAGTTTATGTTATTCATGTTTATAAATCGATTGTTCTCCAGATGAAACTCAATATGAAGCAATGGGTTGCCGATGTGATAAGGAATCCCCGACGAATAGCCATACCGATTATGACACATCCGGGTATCGAGTTAACAGGCAGATCAGTAAATGAAGCCGTGACGGATGGACGAGTTCATTATGAAGCTATCTGCGCACTTGATGCAAAATACCCGGCAGCCGCCTGCACGGTTATTATGGATCTGACAGTTGAAGCCGAAGCCTTTGGCGCTAATATCGTTTTTCAGAAAGATGGTATTCCAGCCGTTACCGGACGCTTGTTGACTGATATGGAATCAGTATCAAACCTTGCTATACCGGAAATGTTGACTGCAAGAGTGCCGACATATTTATTGGCAAACCGGTTTGTTGCAATGAATATAACCAGCAAACCTGTGTTAGGTGGCTGTATTGGTCCATTTTCTTTAGCAAGCAGACTGTATGATATGTCGGAATTGATGATGGCGTGTTATTGCGAACCTGAAACAGCCAAATTATTGCTCGAAAAATGCACCCGGTTTTTGTTGAATTACTGTCAGGCATTGAAACAACAGGGCGTGAATGGCGTTGTGATGGCCGAACCTGCTGCGGGATTGCTTTCCGGCGAAGGCTGCGCTGAATTTTCGTCCTATTATGTTAAAAAGATTGTGGAAGCTATTCAGGATGAATATTTTATGGTAGTCCTGCATAACTGTGGAAATACGGGACAATGTACGGAAGCCATGCTTCAAACGGGTGTGATGGCTTGTCATTTTGGAAACAAAGTAGATATGGTTTCGGTATTAGATGAATGTCCGTCAGATGTATTAGTGTTGGGAAATCTCGATCCTGTTGGATTATTTAAAACTGCTGATCCGCAAGTGATGAAAGAAGCCGTTCTGGATTTGCTCGAAAAGACAAAGAGCTATCCTAATTTTATCCTTTCTTCGGGATGTGATGTGCCGCCCCACACGCCACATGCCAACATTGAGGCATTTTATAAAGCACTGGAAGAATACAATGCAGATTTAACTACTGAGTAATGATAAATATATCAGATAATTATGGGATTTTTCATACAATAATTCCTTTTGGCGACTTAAAAATAGATCGCCAAGAGTTATATCTGTTGATGGGCTATGGACATCAAGTTCCTGACAAACCGTATATAGAGCAGATTGATAAGATGTTAGACGAGTTGGCTGATTGTTGTACACCAGAATATGGATATGTCGTTCAACCTGGGAAACGGTTAAACAGTGAAAATCTGCAAATAGCCGAAACCATATTGCAATCGGGGAAAATAATTACATCGTCTTTACGGGAAGCCGATCATTTTGTAGTTTTTATTGCCACTGTGGGGAAAGGGTTTGATGCGTGGAATCGTAAAATTCAACAGGATGATGATATGGTGCGTGCTTTTTTTGCAGACAGTTTGGGGTCGGTATTGGCAGAGGCTTGTGTAGCTGTGATGCAGGAACGAATCGAACGGGAAATAATGGAGCAGGGATTATTTGTCAGCAACTGTTACAGTCCGGGTTATTGCGATTGGCCGCTGGTAGAGCAGAAAAAACTGTTTGCATTTTTCCCCGAACAATATTGCGGCGTCAATCTTACGGAATCTTGCCTGATGGTCCCGATAAAATCGGTTAGTGGTATTATCGGTATCGGTCGAAATGTCAAAAAAAGACTCTATTCGTGCGAAGTTTGTACGATGACAACCTGTGTGAAGAATCGAAAGAACCTCACATTTTAAATAATAAAACTTTCTATTCAACAGGAAATATTCCGAATCTTATTGGCTTTTCCTGTAACTGAATACTGCCCAGGTGCTAAAGAAACAGACGAAACCGAGCAGGGCGAAAAATTCGGTTAATAAATCGCTGAAACTGCTTCCTTTAAGGTAGAGCAGGCGGATGGCTTGAATAAAATATCTGGGCGGATTAAATACAACAATCCATTGTGCCCATTCCGGCATCGAACGGATAGGGGTAAGCAGACCGCTCATTAACTGGAATATCATCACAAAGAAAAACGTGACAAATAAAGCTTGTTGCATCGTCGATGAATAGTTGGATATCACCAAACCGAATCCGGAAATGGTCAATGTAAACAACAGTACAAACAGATAGATAACCAATATATTACCTTCGGGCGCCAGTCCATACACAACATATGCCAGTAGCATGCATATACTCATTACAATAAATCCCATGACCCAGTATGGTATCAGTTTGGCTAAGATAAACAGGAATTTGGGGATGGGCGTCACATTGATTTGTTCGATGGTTCCCTTTTCTTTTTCACTTACAATATTCAGCGCCGGCAGGATTCCGCACAAGACAATCAACAGAATGACCATCAATGCTGGAATCATAAAGATTTTGTAGTTAAGATACGTGTTGTACCGGTTTTGAGTCACTATTTCCAATCTTGGTGCAAAGCTTAATACAGGGTTATCGTTTCCGTTGATTTGGGTTAATTTCGTAGAGAAGTTAAGCAGAATCTGACCCAGATAACTTCCTCCCAGAGTGCCTTTTGTGCCGTTAACCGTATTGATGGATATTTGTACGGGCGCCGTCAACGTATTGGTTAAATCTTTCTCGAAATTGGAGGGGATTTCCAGAATGACATCGGCTGTTCCATATTCGATTCCGCTTATCGCCGTTTCATAATCACCGGTTACGTCTGTAAGCCGGAAATAACCCGACACATCAATGGCACGAATCAGGCGTTCGGACAGGCGGCTATGGTCGTTGTCCACAATGATGATGTTGATATTCTTAATATCCAATGTAGTAACCCAGGGCATAACCAACATGATCATGATTGGAAACAGAAATGTCAATCGTGGCAGGATGGGATTGCGGAAGAAGTGTTTAAATTCTTTTTCAAGCAGATACTTTAACATTACGCTAAACGGTTTTTAAAATTTTTCAAACTTACTCCAATCAAAAACAGTGCCATAACCAGCAGGATGCCCAATTCTTTTACGACAAACCTGACCGGTAATCCTTCAATCATCAACTTTTTGATGGCGGCAATGTACCATTTGGCCGGTACGATATGTGAGATATATTGTAAGGGCCAGGGCATGCTTTCGACCGGAAATATCATTCCGGACAGCATGATAACAGGGATCATCAACACGGCTCCCGAAACCATCATTGCTGCCATCTGGGTGTCTGTGAGCGTCGAAATCAGTAGTCCCAATGCAAGAGATACCGAGATGAATAACAGCGAGATACATGTAATCCAAAACAGACTTCCCACCACAGGCACCTCTAACAGGAACACAGCTAACAACAGGATGGTCGCAAAGTTGACGCACGAGATCACTAAATAAGGAATCATTTTCGACAGGATAATGTAAATGGGTTTGACTGGCGAAACCAACAACACCTCCATCGTTCCCATTTCCTTTTCGCGCACAATGGATATGGAAGTCATCATGGCACAGATGAGCATCAGGATTAACCCCATGATTCCCGGCACGAAATTATAGGAACTTTTCAGTTGGGGATTGTAGAGCATCCGGATGTTGGCGGTTACGCCGGGCATGCTATTTATCGGCAGATGTTCAGTCAGACAGGAACTGACAATCCCGTTCATATACATGATAACAGTTGTAGCCATATTTGTATCCGAGGCATCGGGGATCAATAATAATTGTGCTCCATTGACGGTATACAGATTTTCCGAAAAAAGTGGACTGAAAGCGATGACCATATCGGCTTTGTTTTCCTGAAATACGCGGTCGATCTCATTGGGCGTATGGATGAATGCATTTATTATAAAGTATTCGCTTGCATCAATACGTTCGATCACCTGACGGGTTATTTCATTGGGCGTCGGGTCTAAAATGGCTACGTTGATGTTTTTTACTTCGGTCGAAATGGCGAATCCGAACAAAATAATCTGGACAATCGGCATTCCAATCAATATCAACATGGTGCGCTTGTCGCGAAAGATATGGTAAAATTCCTTGCGGACAAATGCCCAAAATGTATATTTTTTTCGATGATTCATATGGGTAAGGTTAATTGCCGGAACGAATGGCGCCTCGTGCAAGCAGGTAAAAGACATCAGTCATGTTGGTTGCGTTGAATTTTTTCTTCAGATTCCTCGGTGTATCCAATGCTTCAATGCGTCCGTCGACCATAATGGATACACGGTTGCAATACTCTGCTTCGTCCATGTAATGTGTAGTTACAAAGACTGTTATGCCACGATCGGCTGCTTCATAAATCATTGTCCAAAACTGCCGGCGGACGGCTGGGTCGACGCCTCCCGTAGGTTCGTCGAGAAAAACGATTTTCGGTTCATGGAAAATGGATACCGAAAATGCCAATTTTTGTTTCCAGCCTAATGGCAGAGATTGAACCGGCGTGTTTCGTTCATCGTAGAAGTTCAGCCTTCTAAGCAGGGTATTTGTCTTTTCGGCGATTTCCTTGCTTTTCATCCCATAGATACCGGCAAACAGGCGGATGTTTTCCCATACTTTGAGTTCTTCGTACAATGAGAATTTCTGACTCATATAACCGATATTTTGTTTTACCTTTTCGGATTGCCGGGCGATATCGAATCCTGCAACTGTACCTTCGCCCGAAGTGGGTTTGCTTAATCCGCACAACATTCGCATCGCCGTAGTTTTTCCTGCTCCGTTGGCCCCCAGAAAACCGAATATCTCGCCTTTCAACACATCGAACGAGATATGGTCGACAGCTGTAAATGTACCAAACTGCTTCGTAAGATTTTCAACTACAATGACTTTCTCCATTTTATTTCTTTAAAACTAAATTCTACTTTATTAAATCCCTAAAGGTATCCTTGAATAATTTATTCTAAATTTTTTATCTGTAAATCATGAATAATTCTGTAATTTTGTCTGAAAACTGAGCACTGCTTACCTCATAGCCATAAAACAATCTTCGATAGTCGCTTCGATGGGTATTATTTCTATGTTTGTATGTGAAAATCCTGCAAGCCTGTTTTTCAATTCATTGATAGTCAGCATATCCTGTTCGACAGTGATATGATGGGTGTTTCCAAATGCAAAGCAACTTTTGATGCCTGGTATATGATTCAGGTCGGTGTATAATTTCGACATCCAGTCGCTTGATACAGTCCACAGGGTTTCGTCGTATTGACTGATGATTTGGCGGGGTGTGTCGATTTTCAGGAATTGCCCATCACGTATCAAAGCAATTCGGTCGCACAGTGTTGCTTCGTCCATATACGAGGTGCTGACAAGGATGGTAATGCCCTGTTCTTTGAGGCGTCGGAGCATCTCCCAAAATTCCTTGCGGCTGACAGGGTCGACACCGGTCGTCGGTTCGTCAAGAAACAGTACGGATGGTTTATGGATTAAAGCACAGGAAAGTGCTAATTTTTGTTTCATTCCACCGGATAGTTTTCCAGCGCGTCGTTTCTTAAAGGGTTCGATATGTTTGTAAATATCTTCTACCTGCGCATAATTGTCCTTGATTGTCGTACCGAATACAGAAGCAAAAAAGGTCATATTTTCCTCTACCGTCATATCCTGATAGAGCGAAAAGCGCCCAGGCATATAACCCACGCAACGACGTATATGCTTGTAATCACGCACTACATCCAATCCATTGACTGTAGCCGTCCCGCTGTCAGCCAGAATCAGTGTCGTGAGAATGCGAAACAGGGTTGTTTTGCCCGCCCCGTCAGGCCCGATAAGTCCAAACAACTCACCCTTCCCGATTTGGCAGCTGACATTGTCCAGCGCCTTAACTGTCCCGTATGATTTACTTATATTATTTACTGAAAGAACATTCATTTTTCAATTCCTGATTCTAAATCCTTACTTCCCCATACATTCCAATCTTAATATACCCGTCATTTTCAACAGCGATTTTTACGGCATACACCAGATTTTCCCGGTCTTTTTTCGTTTGAACGCTTTTGGGCGTAAACTCGCTTTTGTCTGAAATCCATGTGATTGTTCCTTTGTATTCTCTTCGGTTATCTCCTCCGAAATCGGCAACAACCGTCACTGTTTGTCCCAATTTTATATCTGTTAACTGTCCGGAAGTGAAGTAAGAGCGGAAGTAAACATGTTTCATATCAGCTACTTTGAAGAGGGGTTTTCCGACAACGGCCAATTCTCCTGCCTCAGCATATTTGGTCAAAACGATTCCCGAAATAGGGGATTGGATGTAGCATTTCGACAGGCGGTCTTCAATTTGTGCGATTTGGATTTCCAAAGCTGAACTTTGTGCATTCAGGCTCGAAACACTGTTGTTTAGTGTAGATAGTTGTGCCGTAAGTTGCCTTTCAAGCACAAGAATCGACGAATTAATATCATCCAATTGTTTTTGAGTAGCCGCTTCGGAATGCAGCAGGTTTTCGATCCGGATGCGCTCTGTTTGCTGTTTGAGCAGTTGTTCCTGTATAACTGCAACTTGTGTACTTACATTAGGTTTATTACTTTCGACTGATGAAATGTTTTTCATCAGTTGAAGTTTGGACAGGTAGAGTTGCAGCGAATCAATCACTCCAACAATTTCGCCAGTTGTCACTTCTTTCCCTTCCGTAATGTCAAACGATAAGATTCGCCCAATTGCCTCGCTCGACACAATTACTTCAGTAGCCTCAAAACTTCCCGTCGCATCAAAATCACTCCGATTGCTCCCACAACCTGCCAAAAGAAAGATTGTCAACACGTTAATCCATCCCATTTTATTAATTATCTTATTCATATCTTTTTATTTTAGTTTACAGTTCTTCATTCGACCTCCCCCTGCTCCCTTCCAAAGGGGGATAGTTTTCTTAATTTTCAATTATTTAAATTATTTGTCAAATCATAAATATTCTTCAGCCACTCAATCTCATGTTGTGCTTTGAATTGCATGGACTGGCTTTCGGCAATAATGTCGCGTAACAGTTCGCTGACTGTGATTGTGCCGTTGGCGTATTTGGCTTCCGATGTTTCGCGTATGGATGTTCGGAGTTTGATGATTTCCGAATCATCTGCCATAATTTTATTCATCTTTTCAATGGCGTTCTGTTGCTGGATTGTTGCCAAATTTGTATTAAATATAAACGTTTCACGTTGGCTATCAATCTTTTGTTGGGCGATCGTCAGTTTTTGCAAATTCCCTTTTCGGGTATAATAATTACCGAAGTTCCACCGAAATTGAATGCCTGCAATATAGTTCCAGGTCCATTTATTTTCTGTCATATCTTTAAACAGGTTTAATCCTGGATTTCCATAGAAACCTTGTGCAAACAACCCGATACGCGGCATGACCGATGAGTTGATGGATCGTTTCTGGGCTTCGAACTGTGCTGATTGCATAGCTAACAGTTGAAGTTCGGGACGGTTGTTTATCCCTTCCGTGATGGATTGAAGTAGTGGTTTAGCAAATTTTTCCGAACTGCCGACAGGTTTTCCAATCATGACGGACAACATGTTGCAGTATGCATCTCTGGCGCTTTCGATTTGAATGTGCTGTTGACCTGCAGACAGCAGTTCCACTTTGATTGCATTTACATCGCTTTGCATTGCTGTTCCATTATTTATATGGGCAGTAGCAGTTTTCAGGTTGCTCTCCAGTAATTCCTGAAACAGTGCGTTTTGGATCAACTGTTCTGATAGAGTCAGGATGCCAAAATAGAGGTTGTTGATTCTTTCGCGTAGAGTATATAGCTCGACCTCAAGGCTTTGTTTAGAGAAATCACCATCAGCCTTTGCGATATCCTTTTGCGCTTTACTTGCGCCGCCATCCCATATTGTCTGATTCACTTCGAGCGCCAATCTATACTGGTCTTTATTCAACCCTTTCATTTGAATACCGATTAGTTCATACATGGTGGTCATCTGTTCGGGGAACGAAGCCACATCATTCTGGTAGGTTGCCTGCGCCAGAAGTGAAAACTGAGGCAAGTAGGATTTTGATGCATTGGCGATTGAATAATCCGTGCTTTCCTCAATCAATCCGAATTGCCTGATTGCAGGATAGTTTTCACGTGCCAGCGTTTGACATTGTTCCAATGTGAGTTGTCCATACCCTCTGAGGGCACATATTGAAAGGATGATTATGTTTACAAGTCGATTCATATATTATAGTTTTCAGTTTTTAGTTTTCAGACAAAATTACAGAATTTTTACATAATTTGCAGATTAGTTTTCAATTTTCAACTCTTTTCAGTCTTCTCATGATGATTTCGACATTTTCTTTTTTTCTTGCCTCAAGAAATTCTTTTTCACTTTTGTAAAAAGGCTGATAAACAGACGGAAGAATGGGCAATACGGCAAAAACGAAAATATTCAACGAAATAATATCGATTAACAGTGTAATGGCTTCTACCGGATCAATGTAGCCACGTTCCACTTCACTATCTATTTCAAATTGTAACTGGTCGATAAGCTGTTGTAAGATGGTTTTTAATTTATTTACTACCATATCCCTTCGTTTTGGCTTGATTATCAGCTCGTTTAACACAAAACGCGGCAAATCGGGATTAGCGGCTATAAAGTTAAAATGAGTTTCCATTCCCACCTTAATTCTTTCTAATAGTGGCAAATCACGATTTTGAAATAAAGGAAGTAACGACTCTTTCAATAAATTGATTTTTTGATCAAACACGACATTAAACAGATTTTCTTTTGTCCGGTAGTAATAATGCAGCATGGCATGTGTTACGCCTGCGAGCGCAGCAATCCTGATCGTTTTAGAAGAATCAAACCCTTTTTCCAAAAATTCTTTTTCAGCTGCTTCCAATATGGCTTGTTCTTTGCTTTTTTCTTCCGTTTGCATTGCTTGTTAAGTTTGTTTGAATCTATAACGCAGTTGAACTAACAATATTGTTTAACAACGCTGTTAATATCAGCCGACATAAAAAGAGGATGTCTTAAAAAGTCTTGTTAGCCGCAAAGTACACGAATAGACCCCAAACCTCACTTTATAAAAAAATGACTAATCAATTCTTAGTGTGCCTGATTGAAAAAAAAGATTTCGACTTTTGAGATGGCCTCTTTTACCTTCAAATTCGATGCAAATATACTTTTTTTTTAGCTAATAACCATGAATCAGTAATTTTTTTTTGTGTGTATCTTTTTTTGATTTAAACTGAACAAAGGTCCAAATTTTTTTGTTATTTTTGTAAGATAATTACTAAAATTCGAGAAATGTATGTTGTCATATCCTATTTCCAGACATAATCAACCTCCTCCTATCAATTTCTGTGTGGATCAATTTTTAGATAAGCCGTATTATACCACGTTCCTTCAACAATTGGAATTGAAAGAGATAAAAGATGAGACACAGTATCTGTTGACCTATCAGAGCGGGAGAAATTGGACAGTCAGTTTAGATGATGTTACAGCAGCGTTACAAATGATGCAATCCTTTGGAAATTTACAATCGTGGGAAGTATTCTCGATTTTGAAGTTTGTGATTGGCAAATTAGGTCGGAATAAGGGAGTCCCCCAATTTGTAAGTACTTACATGTGTAGAGATGCAGTGTCGCGTGTAATTTTAAAGCGTTTCTACGAGGAAACAGGCGATCTTTTTTCAAGTCTGACAGAGTTATCGTATAAAATAAGCGATAATATTGAAGAAGCCAATGATATTTTCAATTCAATCCGTTTTTGTGATCCTGCCATGGGGTCAGGTCTTTTTTTAGTTACTTTGATGAATGAAATGATTATGGCGAAGTCGCAGTTGGGTATTCTGGCAGATAAGGATGGGAATCCGTTGTTTCGCTACAAGGTGTCAATGGATGGCGAAGGCTTATTGATCATTGACAAGAAAAATTTCAAACCCTGTAAATTCACTTTAACAGATCCTGAAAGCAGACGGATTCAGGAAACATTATTGCGTGAAAAACAACTGATTATTGAAAATTGTTTGTATGGCGTTGATGCAGATCCATTTCCTGTTTCGATCAGCAAATTACGTTTATGGGCAGAGCTTTTGAAGCATGTCTGTTGGGATAAGGAGCAGATTCAAACATTTCCTTGTATGGAGAGTAATCTTCGCTGTGGCGATTCACTTGTCAGCCGGTTGCCTGTTCATGAGGACCTGAAAAATCTGTTTAAACGAATAGGGTATAGTGTGATTGATTATAAAAAGCGGGCTGAGGAAACTAAAAAAGCTAAAACAAAAGAAGAAAAAAGGGCACAAACCCAATTGATAGCTATGATTCAGAAGAAATTGCAGTTGGAAATCACGTTAGACGCCCGAAACAAAGAAGATTTGTTGAAATGGAAAAAAGAATTGGCGGCATTGCAGGTGCCCAGTCTTTTTAAAATGGACGAAGATGAGGTAAAAAAACTGAAAACCAAGCAGTTTGAAGCTCAATCCATGGTGGATAAATATCAACAAAAGATAGAAGATACTAAAAATAATCCAGTTTTTGAACAGGCGATTGAATGGCGTTATGAATTTCCCGACATGTTGAATGAGTCGGGCAATTTTATCGGATTTGACTTTATCATCGGTAATCCTCCTGATGCTCAAACTCAGTTCATGAATGAATCGCTTGAGATTTACAGGCAATTACATCCCCACGCATTAAAGCGCATGGGAGAGGAGGGCGACTTTTTCTTTGAATTGGGATTAAAACTTGTAAAACCCGATTATTTTCTTTCCTATATTACTTCCAATAGCTGGATGAAATCTATTTCAGCCGACAAGATGCGCCAATATGCAATGTATGAGATAAATCCATTGTTAATGATTGAGTTTGAACGCTCGGCAAAAATTGATCATACTTTGACAGAGCAAGGAATCATCCTTTTACAGAAATCACACAATCAATTTCGGATCATGAACTGCCGGATTAAAGAAGATTTTGATCCCTTATCGATAAGCATGGACGATTATGTCCGGAAAAACTCCGGATTATTCATGATAGATGCTGAAAAAAAGGCTGTTTTGCCTTCCTTTACCATTCTTTCCGATATCGAAAAACGTATCAGAAATAAAATCGAACAGACCGGATATTCTCTTGCGGGCTGGGATATTCAGATGCATTTGGGCATTAAAACAGGTTTTGACGAAGCTTTTATTATTGATGGAAAGATGAGAGATGAATTTGTCCTGGCTGATTATAAAAATATTGATATCATTAAACCCTTGCTATCAGAAGAAAATATCCGGTGTTATGTACCTGTAAAATCAAATCAATGGTTGATTTACTTACCCTGGCATTTTCCTTTGTTGTATGACAAGACCATCAAAACAGCGTCTGAAAGAGCAGAAGCACGTTTTCGCTTGCAATATCCCGTAATATACAATCATTTGGTGAAATTCAAAGAACAATTAATGGCACGCAATACACATGAAGTAGGCATCATTTTTGAATGGTATGCATTGCAACGTTCTGGTTCAAGTAATGAATTGGATGATTTTACCCGCCCCAAAATCATATGGAAAAGAGAATCAGCTACTTCTACGTTCTGTATCGATTATAGTGGTTGCGCCGTCATGGATACAACGCATTTTATGACCGGACAACATTTGAAATATTTGCTTGGAGTGTTGAATTCAAAACTTGGACGTTATATGTTGCGTGACTCACCGCGTTTGTCAAATGGAGATATGCAGATTAGTATTGCAACACTTGAAACATTGAAAATACCGATGCCAAATACTAAAATCGAATCGGAAATGATTATGTTAGTGAATAAACGGACACTTGATTCACATTTTATTGATTATAAAGAACTTGATAAAAAAATCAATCAACGTGTATATGATATCTATGAATTGGATGCAGAAGAAAAAGAATATATAGAAACGAATATCACAGATTGATATTCGTTTCTATATACCTTCTCTATTATAATTTTACTAAGTTTACTTTTTGATGATAATTTGATCTATCTGCTTTCCATCCAATCCAATAACATCAAGTACCAACTCGTTTTTCGTCACCTTCCCTTTGATGACCGCTTCATTACCATTGGCTAATACGGGAAACTGTACTTTAACATTCGGTTCGCTTTTTACATGTTGGTGAAGATGGCCGCTCAGCATAATATCCACTTTGGCTTCATTTAATAAGGGAACCAACTTGTCTATGATTTCCTGCGGCCCATGCCACCCTTCGAAAGGAGGCATGTGACAAATCGCAACCTTAAAAGGAGCATCCCGAAATTCAGGCTGCTTCAACGCTTCTTTCAGCCATTCGGCTTCCTGCGTGCGGTATTGGTCATAAACGGTTATGCCGCTGTATTCAATATCCGAGTCGGGTTTATCTTCGCCGCAATCGAGCACAACAAAGCAAACGGGGCCTTGTCGTACCAAGAAATACAATTCAGGGTTCAACGGCGAAAAATAGGTTTGAAATTCAGTAGCGAAAGGTCCGCGTGTTTCATGGTTTCCCCTGCAATAATACATCGGGATTTCTTTGGCAAACATGTCTACACCCACATCCATAAATCCATCAAAGAGTTCTTGTTGATTATTGACCGACGAAACCATATCACCATTAAAGAAAATGAGGTCATTTTTCGCCGGTTCTGCTATTTCCAATAATTTTTTCATCATATCACTTCGTCCGTGAATGTCATTGATTTGTGAAAATGTGATTTCATTTTTAGTGAAGTCGTTGGTGATGAACGCCAATGGCCCTGCCCGATAAACTGCGGTTGACGCTACTTTCCCATAAAAAATATTGTACGATTCCCGCCACATTACTTCCTGCGAAAACACGCGGTACCGGTATTTTGTTCCGGGTTTCAAATTGGTTAATTTGACTGAATGAACCTGCCCTTCCGTCTTTACTCCATTTTTTGACGCAAAGTATTTCGGACGTTCCGTCAGATAAAAATGAGTGCCGTCGTCTGGAGATAATTCTACCCAGGAAACGGCATTTTTGTCTGTTATCCATACAATCGTCACTTCGTCCTGTCCCATATTTTGTAAATAAGGACCATGTATAATCCTGATATCCTGTGCCCACAGAGAGCTGGAGCATAAAAACAGGCAGATTATCAAAATTCCAAATACTTTATTTTTCATTTGTGCATAATTTGTTTTTATTGATTTGCAATAAATTTCCAGGAAAGATCATCTCCTGAAATGTGAAAATGTACCATTCCTCTGTGGCCTGGAGGTTTAATAAAACTTCCGTATACAGCAGAACCTGTTACAAAATAGATATCCATGGCATAAAGCACTTCCAGAAAATGTTCGTGTCCCTGTAATACTAATCTGAGTTTATGGTGTTGGAAAAGATCAAAAAACTCTTGTGAGTTATCCACTGCCGAAAAGTCCGGAGTCCCTGACATGGATCCAAATTCAAATTTTTTGATTGTGGTAATGAGTGCGATATGACAAGTCACGGCAATTGGTGTTAAAGTATCTGTTTTTGCCAATTCATTTTTGATCCACTCCATTTGTTCTTCATCAAAATGCCCTACCACCCGCCGTTCGTTTTCCAATACTTTCAAATCATCCAAAATAAAGAATTTCCAACCCTTGTGTTCAAAAGAACGAAAGCGTTTTCCAATCTTTTTTCCGAACATTCCTTTACCATATACCGGATTGCCGGGTTTTACATCACTTAGCAGACCGACACCTGTTATTTCGTGGTTGCCGATAGTATGGTATACAGGCATGTTAAACTTTTGTATCTCACTTAAATATAAATTGTATAACGAATCGGCATACGTTTCGCGAACATTATTGGCATCGCGAACTAAATCTCCTCCGGCAATGACAAAATCGGGGTTCAGTTTATTAACAGTATCAATAGCCAGACCGAAATATTTCAACGCATCCCCCTGATATTCGAGATGGGCATCAGTCATAAATACAAAACTAAATGCATCTGGCGAAACAGACTCTTTTTCACTATTCCCCGCTTGATAATCGCAGGACGATAAACATAAGACAATTCCAAACATTAAAGATATAAATTTGTTCATATTCATCTACTTGTGATAATAATTCGGTAAATAAATACAAGTTTCAAAGTTCCGGGTTCAAGGTTTGTCGTTTCACATACCTTAAACCCATAAACTTTGAACTTTTGATCATTGATACCCTGGATTCTGCACCAGTGCAGCATTCTTATTCATTATTGATGGTTCGTTGGCTTCCAACAGTAATCTCCTGAGGCAAATAACCCACATAGCTGAACACAAGTACCGACTGGTTGCCGGATACCGAAAGGGAATATTTCCCGTCAATATCTGTAACCGTACCAATCGTAGTATCTTTCACTTGTACGTTTACTCCAATTAGCGGCTCATAGCGTTCGTCAGTGACAATGCCCGTCACAGTCACGGTTTGAGCATACACAGTTGCAGTCGTACATAACAGTAACATCAAGGCTAACAAGCCTGTAATACATTTTTGCATACAATTGTTGTGTTTAAAGTTGTTAATAAATAAAGCGTTAAATTTTTCAATGGAAACAGTGCAAATGTAAAGAAAAAATCTCTTTGTAAAAAAGAATTATCAATATTTTTCCGAAAAATTAACGCTGATTTTAAAAATCCTCCATATTTCTCTGCAACTTCCTCCATTGTCTACAAATACGATCGTTTTTTTGTTCAACCGGCAAAAAATCCTTGTACATTAATATATATATACTACTGTCATTTCAATATAACAAAAAATAAGATTTGTTTACAAATTCTTCTTATATTTGTGGCTGATTAATATGTAATATTCTGAAAATATGAAAACCAAGGTGAATGAGAAAATCAAAGTTTTAGGCATGTCATGGAAGATGGTTGCCCTAACAGTTGTATGTAATTGTTTTTTTGCTTGTACGGCTGTCTCAACGGATACCCCGTATTCAATAGTCTCTAATGACTTGATAACAGCAAAATTGTATCTGCCCGATATGGAAAAGGGTTATTATCAGGCAACCCGATTCGATTGGGCAGGGGTGATTGCTGAACTTGAATTGATGGATCACAGCTATTTCGGTCAGTGGTTTGCAAACTATGATCCNAAAACTCACGACGCCATTCTTGGTCCGGTAGAAAGTTTTTCGGAAATNGGTTACCGGGAAGCGGAAATAGGTGGAGAATTTNTACGCATCGGAGTGGGAGGATTACGCAAAGAGGATGATAGCAGGTTTGACAATTTCAAACTGTATCCAATATCCAATCCGGGTAAATGGAAAGTGAAAAAATCCAAAAACCAGGTCGTATTTACCCATGAAGTGAAAGATGTCGCCGGATACTCTTATCTGTATACCAAAACGGTACGTTTACCTGAAGGAAAACCTGAACTGATCATAGAACACACTTTGAAAAATACCGGAAAAAAGACAATCA
>JGI24702J35022_10000967_pt1 | contig 17950 bp, 12 predicted proteins | sample TergutTh196P4_FD_35022 | JGI IMG/M metagenome (IMG submission 35022)
CAGCACCTGCAATATGCGAAACAATACAAAATGACGCAACTGATTGCGAAAATCAGCCTCATCCACTGGGATGTAAGTGCGTAAAGACTTGATATAACTGTTTAACAATTCGTCTCGAAGTTCTTTGGGATAATTCGCTTTCGCCTGCCAGAGAAAAGAGGCGACATCGTAATAAACAGGCCCTTTGTGCCCACCCTGAAAGTCGATAAAATACGGTTCGCCATCTTTGATCATTACATTACGCGACTGGAAATCACGGTAAAGAAACGTTGCAGTCCGGTCTTGCAGCAATACGTTACATAGCTGCCGGAAATCATCTTCCAACCGGCTTTCCTGAAAGTCCATGCCAGTTGTTTTCAGAAAACAATATTTGAAATAGTTTAAATCCCACATAATCTGCCGGCTGTCAAATTCGGATTGAGGATAACAACGCGAAAACTCAAATTCCTCCGCTCCCAAAACCTGAATCGAAGGCAACAATGCAATCGTCCTATACAGCAACTGACGTTCGCTCTCGTCAAATATACAGTTTTGGCGTCCTTTTTCGATTGCATTGAAAAGCAAAGTGTCGCCTAAGTCTTCCTGCAGATAACATATTTTGTCGTCCGAATAGCAATAAACCTCAGGNACAGGCAGGCCTTTTCGGTGAAAATGACCTGCCATATAGATAAANGCATTGTTTTCATCTACTGACGTTCCGATNGCGCCAATCAGGCTTCTCTCCCCCCCTACAAGACGGAAATACCGGCGATTCGATCCCGACAAAGGAAGCAACTCTCTCACATCCTCAGCCTGCAAACCGGTATATTTAAAATATAGTTTTTTTAGTTCGTCCATTATGATACAAATATTTTCGCAAAAATAGTATAAATCTGTTTATCCGCAAAATCTGACGAAATATGGACACATCTGTCTCCGACTTTTAACATATTTCTCTGTGAATCTTTGTGTCTTCTGTACCTCTGTGCTGAAAAAATAAATCAGAATCAAGTATTCAACACAGAGACACAAAGACCGCAAAGGCACACAGAGATTATTAAATTTTTGACAATATGAAACACCTCAACGAAATAATAGTATCTTTGCACAAAAAAAATGGAATGGAAACAGTATTGAGTGGAATCCGACCTACGGGGAATTTGCATCTGGGGAATTATTTTGGAGCAATGAAGAATTTTGTGAGAATGCAATANGAACATCAGTGTTTTTTCTTTATTGCCGATTATCATTCATTGACAACGCATCCCAATCCTCAGAATTTACAGTATAATGTCAAGCAGGTTCTTATCGAGTATCTGGCTTCGGGCATCGACCCCGAGACAGCGACTATCTACGCGCAAAGCGACCTGCCCGAAACAGTCGAACTCTATCTTTTCCTCAACATGAACGCTTATCTGGGCGAATTGGAACGCTGCACCACGTTTAAGGATAAGGTGCGGCAGCAACCTAATAATGTCAATGCAGGTCTGCTAACCTATCCCACGTTGATGGCTGCCGATATTTTAATCCATAATGCCGATTATGTGCCTGTGGGAAAAGACCAGGAAGCACATCTGGAGCTGACCCGTATATTTGCTTCCCGCTTCAACAGATTATATCATGTGGACTATTTCAAAGAGCCGAAGGCGTATAATTTTGATGAAGACTTAGTGAAGATTCCAGGATTGGACGGCAGTACAAAAATGGGAAAATCGGAAGGAAACGCTATCTATCTGAAGGATTCACCGCAAGTGATCCGAAAGAAAATCATGCGGGCGAAAACAGACGAAGGACCAATGCAGGAAAATCAACAGCAATCTCAGGAGATTATGAATCTGTTTACGTTGATGAAATATGTTTCTTTACCCGATACAGTCGCACATTTTGAGCAGGCATATAATGACTGTTCCATTCGTTACGGCGACATGAAAAAGCAATTGGCAGAAGATGTTATTACGTTTTGTGAACCCATTCGTGAACGCATCATTGAGTTATCCGAAAATGACGCCTACTTAGAAAAAGTCATGCGCGCCGGAGCCGAAAAAGCGCGTGTCAGCGGAGCCAAAACGATATCAGAAGTACGGCAAATCATCGGATTCAAACCTTGATGCACGAACAATCACTCAAAAAAGACAATGTTACATAATTTATAATATATATTTTTAATTGAAATGAAAAAGATTGGAATCATTTTGATCATATGTGCCATGGCAGGAATCATGGCTTGTAAGAACGGTGGAAAGCAGGGCGAAGCACAATGTTGCGCCGAATCAGCAACCTGCTGCAAAGAACAGCCGGTGAAAGAAAAGACAGTGGTTGTAGCGCGTGTGATGGTGAAAGCAGGGCAGGAAAAAGCATTTATCGAAATTGCCTCCAAGTTAGTGGCAGCCACGCGGGCTGAAGAAGGAAATTTGTTTTATACGCTGTATCAATCTACAGAGAATCCTTCGGAATTTATCATTTACGAAGAATACAAAGATGATGCTGCTTTCGAGGCACATGCTTCTTCAGCACATTTTGCTGCATTTTCCGAAGCAACTAATGGTATCATGGCAGGAGAATTGATGATAGATCAGTTCTAATACATGCTTTGCATCAACGACTATCACACCGACCCCTATTTCAACCTCGCCGCAGAGGAATATGTCCTTAAAAATTTAAAAGACAACTGTTTCATGCTGTGGCGCAACGCTCCATCAGTGATTGTGGGGCGTCACCAGAATACATTGGCTGAAATCAATCCAGACTATGTAAAACAAAACCGGATCAAGATAGTCAGGCGTTTATCGGGTGGAGGCGCTGTGTTTCATGATTTGGGAAACATCAATTTTACCTTTATTGAAAATACACAAGATAGTCAACCGATCAATTTTCAAAAATACACGTTGCCCGTCATTGCCGTGCTCCGGTCGCTCGATATCGATGCCCGTTTCGAGGGACGCAACGACCTGGTGATTGACGGCAGGAAGTTTTCGGGCAATGCCGAGCATGTGTATCGCGGTCGTGTACTGCACCATGGCACACTACTTTTTGCCTCCGAACTGACCGACCTGTCAGGCGCTCTAAACGTCAACCCCGCTAAATTTACCGATAAAGCAGTTAAATCGGTACGCAGCCGCGTAACCAATATCAGTAGCCACCTCAAAAAGCCGCTCGACCCGGAAACGTTTCGCACCATGTTATTAGATTACATGATTGACAACTATCCTGATTGCCAATTATACAGTTACACCGATGCTGATATCTCCGCTATCAATACATTGTGCGACGACAAATATGCCACTTGGGACTGGAATTTTGGACAATCGCCGGTTTACAACATGGTGAACAGCCTGCAAACCGGCGGCGGCAATCTGGAAGTACACTTAGACGTACAAAACGGCATCATCCGGTATGTCCGTCTTTTCGGCGATTTTTTTCACACCGGTGACATCGCCGAACTTGAACTGTTATTCGCCGGAACACCCCATAACGAAACACATATCCGCCACAAATTAGAACAGATCAATATTACCGATTACCTTGTAAACATCACTGCAGATGAACTTCTTCAGGTGTTATTGGGATGATATTTCTGTACAACCAGTCATTCCGATAGAATCAATCCTTTGAAAAATTGCGCATTAGGTTATTTCATTCCATTGCTTGTAATAATTCTTGTCATTTTTCACTCTTCCAGTTTTGCAAATTATCCGATAATCATTACTTTTGTGGTGGATATATTTTATTTTTAGACCAAATGCAAAAAATCAGAGCAGCCATCGTGGGTTATGGCAATATCGGGAAGCATGTAGTGGAGGCGCTGGAAGCGGCTCCTGACTTCGAAATCGCTGGCGTTGTTGAAATTGCAACTGTCGTGGGTAGTAATCTTCAAGCAAGTCAGCCTGAGTTGCAAAAGTATAGACTTGCAGACAGTCTGACGAAATTGGACAATGTCGATGTGGCAATTCTGGCGATTCCTACCCGTCAGGTAGAATCGTTGGCGAAAGAAGCGTTATCCATGGGAATCCATACGGCTGACTGCTTCGATATCCATGGAAAGATTGTCGATTTACGCCGTTCGTTAGATTTGGTAGCGAAAGCGCACAATACAGTAGCGGTTATCGCCGCCGGCTGGGATCCGGGAAGCGATTCGATCGTTCGTGTTTTGTTCGAAGCGATGACGCCACGCGGGATTACGTACACCAATTTCGGTCCGGGCATGAGCATGGGACATACCGTTGCTGCAAAAGCCATCGCAGGCGTGAAGGCGGCACTCAGTATGACCATCCCGCTGGGAACGGGTATCCATCGCCGTATGGTGTATGTCGAAATCAAAGAAGGATATGATTTTGAGCAGGTTGCCACCGCTATCAAGTCGGATGATTATTTTGTTCACGACGAAACGTTTGTCGTTCAGGTGGAAAATGTGGATACTTTGCTTGATATGGGACATAGCGTCAATATGACACGTAAAGGCGTCTCCGGCAAAACGCAAAATCAGTTGCTCGCATTTGATATGAAAGTCAACAATCCGGCGTTGACCGCCCAAATGCTGGTTGCCGCCGCACGTGCAAGCGTCAAACAACGCCCTGGCGCTTATACGCTGATTGAGATTCCGGTCATTGATATGCTTCCGGGTGAAAAGGAGGATTTAATCCGACGGCTTGTATAGCAGGTTCAAGGTTCAGAGGTCAAAAATAAAGGATTTAAAGGATTTAAAAATTCAAAAATCCCTTTAGAGATTTAATATGGGTAGAAATTCAATTATTGATTTATGACATTATTAGAGATTACGTGGAAAGTTGACCCAGCCATTTTTTCAATTGGGGCAAGAGAGATTCGCTGGTATGCCCTGGCGTTTCTTATCGGTTTTGGGATTGGCTATAAAATTGTGGAGCGGATGTGGAAACAGGAAAATGTGAATCCTGCATGGTTAGATCCGCTGTTGTATTTCACGCTTGCAGGAACAGTCATTGGCGCACGGATCGGACATTGTCTGTTTTACAGTCCGCACTATTACTTATCTAACCCGCTCGAAATATTGAAAGTCTGGGAAGGAGGTTTGGCAAGCCATGGGGGTGTGTTAGGCATTATCATTGCCATCTATTTTTTCTCGAAATACTATTCGCACCGAAGTATGATGTGGACATTCGATAAATTAGTCNTACCGACCGGGTTGGTTGCAGCCCTGATACGTCTTGGGAATTTGATGAACCACGAAATATATGGTCATCCGACTGATTTGCCATGGGGATTCCGTTTTATCGAGAACCTGTCTTACTGGAGGCGGGGAGCAGCGCCTGTTTTTTCCCCCCCCAGCCATCCGACCCAGATCTATGAAGCGCTCTGCTACTTACTGACTTTTGTATTGTGTATGTGGTTATATTTCAAAAAGAATGCATGGAAAAGAGAAGGGCTGATTTTCGGTATCTTTATGATTTGTATTTTCGGTTCCCGTTTTTTTATCGAATTTTTAAAACTTCCTCAGGAAAAATTTGAAGAAGGCTTGCTGTTCGATATGGGGCAATGGTTAAGTATTCCGTTTGTATTGATGGGTATTTTCTTTGTATGGCGGGCTATGACAAGAAAACCGACTCCCGAACCGATTGCTTCAACAAAAAAATCAAACATCCGAAGAAATGAGAAAAATAACTAACGACATCTATTATGTTGGCGTGAACGACCGCCAGAAGTATCTTTTCGAAAACCTTTGGCCCCTACCCCATGGCGTTTCTTACAATTCGTACCTGATCATGGACGAAAAGACCGTATTGATAGACACGGTTGATATTTGTTATGTCGATCTGTTTATCCGGAAAATTGCAGAAGTATTGAATGGACGAACCTTGGATTATCTGATCGTAAATCACATGGAACCCGACCATGCCGGCAGCATCCGAATCTTACGACAATGTTACCCTAACCTTCAGATTGTGGGCAACAGGCTGACATTTGGTATGCTGGCAGGTTATCATTCGGTTACGGACGGATTGGTAGAAGTAAAGGAAGGCGCTACGATCTCTTTCGGGAAACGCCGGTTATCGTTTTTTATGGCGCCGATGGTACACTGGCCCGAAGTCATGGTGACCTACGACGAAACGGAAAAAATTCTTTTCTCGGCGGATGCTTTCGGTACTTACGGTACGTTAGACGGTGGAGTGATTGATTCGGAAATGAACGTTTCGCATTATTGGGAAGAGATGGTGCGTTACTATGCCAATATTGTGGGAAAGTATGGCAATCCTGTTCAGAAAGCGCTTCAAAAGTTAGGCTCGCTGGAAATTGGGATGATTTGTCCGACACATGGACCTGTGTGGAAGGAAGAAAAAGATAAAGCCGTGGCAATTTATGATAAGTTAAGCCGTTATGAAGCCGGTACGGGTATAACCATCATCTATGGAAGCATGTATGGCAATACGGAACAGATGGCTGAAACGATTGCATCGTCAATTGCCGCCGAAGGAATAAAAGATATTGTTTTGCACAATGTAAGTAAAACGCCTGCTTCATTTATTTTGAAAGATATTTTCAAATACAGGGGAGTCCTTATCGGGAGTCCGACATATAGTGGCAACCTTTTCCCCAAAATTGATTCGATACTGAAAATGATTGAATTGCGTGAAGTACGACAGCGTCTTTCCGGTTATTTCGGCTCATTTACCTGGGCAGGTACGGCTGTCAAACGACTCACAGCATTCAATGAGAAGATGAAATGGGAATTGGTAAGCGAGCCTGTCGAGATGAAACAGTCGATGAATTCCGACACATTAGAACGATGCATCAGACTGGGAAAAGCCATGGCAAAATGTTTATGTAACTAGCATGGAGTAAGAAAACCCTAACAGGGTTTACGAACCCCGTTAGGGTTTGGTTGAACAGGAAGGAAGTGATGAACGTTCTTCTACCAATATACTGTTCCAAAGGGACAAACTGATTTGAATCGAAATGTTAAAAAAATATATTTAAAACACTATGAGACTAATTATTGAACCAAATTACGAGACATTATCCAAATGGACGGCCAATTATATTGCCTCCAGAATTAAAAAAGCCAATCCGACTGCCGACAAGCCGTTTGTTTTGGGACTGCCGACGGGGTCATCCCCTTTGGGAACGTATAAATACCTGATTGAACTTAACCGGCAAGGGATTGTTTCCTTCCGGAATGTTATTACTTTCAATATGGATGAATATGTGGGGTTGCCGCGAGAACATTCACAGAGCTATTATTCCTTTATGTGGGATAACCTGTTCAGTCACATTGATATTTTGCCGGAAAACACGCATCTATTAGACGGATGTGCCGCCGATTTGGAGGCGGAATGCACCAATTATGAGTCTATGATTCAACAGGTCGGGGGGATCGACCTGTTTCTGGGTGGCATAGGGGCTGACGGGCATCTGGCATTCAATGAGCCGGGGTCGTCGTTGGCATCGCGTACGCGTATCAAATCGTTGACTACCGATACGATTATTATCAACTCCCGTTTCTTCGACAATGACGTGAATAAAGTACCCAAAACAGCATTGACTGTCGGAATAGGCACCGTATTAGATGCAAAAGAAGTGTTGATCATCGTCAACGGACATAACAAAGCGCGCGCATTGCAGCAGGCTGTGGAAGGCAGTGTCAATCAGATGTGGACCATCACGGCATTGCAACTGCATCCAAAAGGAATCATCGTATGCGACGAAGCCGCCTGCGCCGAACTGAAAGTGGGCACTTACAACTATTTCAAGGATATTGAGAAAGACAATCTTTCAATTATGAGTTGTGAATAATTGAATAACTGATGGTTCAAGTTCTTGATTTTAAATTTTCAACATTCAACTTTCAATTAATATGACTATTACTGAAGCAATTAAAAAACGCCGATCCGTCCGTAACTATACGGGCGAATCGCTTAGTGAAGCGCACAAAAACCTGATTACGGATTTTATAGCTGAACTGAAAGCGCCATTTGATGCGCCTCCCGTACGTATTCAACTGATACATGCCAATCAAGGAACTGGGCGGGTCAAGCTGGGCACGTATGGTTTTATTGGAGGCGCTTCGGATTTTCTGACATTAGTCTATGAAAAAAACAGTTCGTTTCCGCTAATGGAAGAAGCGGCGGCGTATGCATTTGAGCAAGTGATCCTTTTTTGTACCGGGCTTGGATTAGGCACTTGCTGGTTGGGTGGTTCGTTCAGCCGGAAAGATTTCGCAGGACAGGTCAACCTGCAACCGAACGAAATTTTACGGATTGTCTCCCCTGTCGGTTATATTAATCCTGCACTGCGGTTTACCGAAAGACTTTTCGGATCTAAAGGGAAACATCTCTCCCGCAAATCGTTTGAATCGCTTTTCTTTCAAGGTGATTTTCATACACCTTTATATCCCGAGGATGCCGACATCTACAAAGACCCGCTCGAGATGGTGCGTATTGCCCCTTCAGCCAATAATCAACAACCATGGCGTGTCATATTAAATGGATACACGGTGCATTTCTATCAACATGTATCAGCAATCGGGTTTTCTGCTATCGACTTAGGCATTGCATTATGTCACTTCGAACAATCATGCAAGGAACATGAAATACCTGGTGAATACGTCGTTTTAGAGAAAAAACTCCCCCAAAAGAAAGGTAAAAAATACGTCATTTCATGGATGGAATAATAGGCAATGTCATTTTAAGAATTGAATGAGAGAAATAAATCCGTTGAAATATAATAATATGTACTTTTGTGGTCAGGATATTTACAGTTTTGGATTGATATATTGAATAATAATAATGTTTATGGACGGAAATTCATTCGACCTACGGGAAAACAACATCGGGGTATTGCGCGAACTTTTCCCTCATATCTTTTCAGAAGGCAAGATAGACTTGGAAAAGTTTAAAGCGGCGTTTTGCGACGATATTTATTTCCACAACGAACGCTATACGCTCAATTGGGCGGGTAAAGCCGATGCGTTCAAGGTTTTGCAGGAGCGTACTTCGGCTACCTTAACGCCGCAACCCGAACTGTCCGTCAACTTTAATACGGCTGAACATGTTTTTATAGAGGGCGAAAACTTGGAGGTTTTAAAGGTATTGCAAAAGTCGTACTACAACAAAATAAAATGTATCATCATAGACCCCCCTTACAACACCGGCAACGACAGTTTTATTTACCCCGACCGCTTTAAGGAGAACTTGGAAGACTACGAGAAGCGCATCGGTGAAAAAGACGAAGCAGGATTCCTGATAAAAGAAGGTCTGTTCCGCAAGAACAGCCGCGAAAACGGCCATTACCACAGCAACTGGCTTAACATGATGTTGCCGCGCCTTTTCCTCGCCCGTACCCTGTTACGCGACGACGGCGTCATCTTTGTGCATATAGATGATAACGAAGCGCATAATCTCCGCCTGCTGATGAACGAGATTTTTGGAGAAGAGAACTTTGTGGCGCAGATTGTTTGGGAGAGAGCATTTGCTCCGGTTAATCTCAAACGACATTTTTCAGAGTCTCACGATTATATTATATGTTTTGCAAAGAACATTGAACTCGCTGTAAACAAAGGTTTAGCAAGAGAAAGCAATGAAAGGTATAAAAATATAGATAATGATCCAAGAGGTCCTTGGACTTCTTCTGATATGACAGTAGGACCTGTTATTTCAAATAAAGTATACGAAATAACCACCCCAAGCGGGAAAAAACTAATGCCAACGAATGGCCGATGTTGGTTATATACCAAAGACAGGTACGAAGAAATGAAGACTGATAATAGAATTTGGTTTGGAGAAAAAGGAGACAATACACCGCGTGTTAAAAAATTTTTGTCTGAAGTCAAAGAAGGAATAACCCCAATGACTATATGGAAATATGGAGAAGTAGGACATTCTCAAAGCGCCGCTCAAAACTTGAAAGACCTTTTTGACGGAAAAGATTATTTCGACTATCCAAAATCTGTTGATTTAATCAAAAGGATGAGTCTACTCTATTGTTCTCATCAAGATATTATCCTCGACTTTTTCGCCGGTAGCGGCACTACTGCCCAAGCGGTTTTAGAACTCAACAGGGAAGATGGCGGCAACCGCAAATTTATTTTAGTTCAACTACCCGAACTGTGCGACGAAAACAGCGAAGCCTATAAGGCAGGTTACAAAACCATTGCCGATATATCGCGAGAGCGTATTCGTCGCGTGATACAAAAATTAGAAATAGAGCGTCAGGAAGAACAAGCGAAAGCCGGTTTGTTCGCCAACGAACTTGCTCCCTCCCTACGGGGAAGGACCGGGGTGGTCAAATTCCCCTCCTTTGGAAGGGTAGGGGTGGTGGGCTTTAAATCCTTCAAACTATCCCCTTCCAACTTCAAAGTATGGCGGAACGAAGAGATAACGGAAGAAAACTTGGAACAGTGGATGGAACTGTTTATCGACCCCGTAAAGCCCGATAGCAAAACCGAAAACATGCTGGTAGAACTCATGCTTAAATCGGGCTACCAACTGACAGATAAGGTAGACAATAAAGGCAATTATTACAGCGTTAATGATAATGAGTTACTTATTGCGCTCACAAAAATGGATTTGGATGTCGCAGCCGAAATGATAACCTTGCAACCGTTACCCAAAAAAGTGATCGCCTTAGACCGCCTGTTTGCAGGCAACGACGAACTGAAAACCAACACCGCCCTACAGATGAAAGACGCAGGCGTAGAGTTTAAAACGATATAATACAGGAAACTATGGATAATATATTTCAAAACGGTACGAAATGGTTACGTGCAGACTTTCATTTGCATACAAAAGCCGATAAGGAATTGCGATATTCCGGCGCAGAGAATGATTTTGTGAATGCGTATGTCAGTAAACTTGTAGAGCAAGATATTAGAGTGGGCATAATTACCAATCATAATAAGTTTGATAAAGGCGAATTTATAGTTCTCAAAAAGAAGGTATTAGAAAAAGGAATCGGTCTTTTCCCCGGTATTGAATTTTCATTGAAAGAGGGTATTCATTGCTTGATTGTTTTTGAAGATGCTTGGTATAAAGGACAAACTGATGCAATAAACAGTTTTCTTTCGAGTGCGTTTTATGGAATAGAAAATCCCGCAACCCCGCCATATCCTAATTCAGTGTTTGATTTAAAGGAAGTTGTAGGAAAGTTAGATACTATCGGACTCAATTATTTCATTATACTTGCACATGTTGATACAAACAATGGCTTGTGTCAAGTATTACAGGGGCGAACATTTGAGGCTTTTATTGAGCAGGACGCTTTCGATAAGGTTTTGGCAGTACAAAAAAGCGGCAATTTGGAGAGATATAATCGAATATGTGAAATAGCAGGAAGACCTATAGCCTGTGTAGAAGGTTCGGATAATGCCCATGAAGGTATAGCTGGTATCGGAAATGGGAAAAAAACTTATATAAAAATCGGCGATTTCAATTTTGAGGCTATTCAATACGCACTAATTGATGTTAAAAACAGATTACGACAAAAAGAAATTCCTGAAATTTATAATTCCTCTATTAAATCCATATTTTTTGAAGGAGGATTATTAAATGGCAAAAAAATATCATTTTCACCGGAATTGAATAATTTAATCGGTATAAGGGGTAGTGGAAAATCATCTGTACTTGAAATTTTAAGGTATGCGTTGAATATCCCCTTGGGAGCACAGGCAATAGACAAAGATTATAAAGACGACCTTATCAAACATATTTTGAGAAGCGGCGGAAAAGCCCTTGTTGAAATAACGGACCGGATTGGCAATATTTATACGGTAGAACGTATCTACGGGCAAAGAGAAGATATTTATAAAAACGGGGAATTGCAACATGGAATTACACTGGATGCTATACTCCAACGACCCATCTATTTTGGGCAAAAAGACCTGTCTAATAAAAATGCCGATTTTGAAAACGATTTAATAAATAAACTTATTGGAGGAAAATTGAACGATATTCAAACTAAAATTGATAATCAAAAACGTGAAATACAAAGAATTATCAACGAACTAAACAGTCTGGGCAATCTTTCGCAACTCAAAAAAGAAACAGAAACAACAGAAGCCAATGCAAAATATAAAATGCAAGTTTTTAAGGACAAAGGCGTTGCCGAAAAATTACAACTGCAAACGTCCTTTGAATCCGATATTAATCTTTTACAAAACAGACATTCAGGAATAGATCAATATATTAACGATTTAACATTAGGAATGAAAAATTGCGAATATTTGATCTTTCAACCTGTTTCTTCTTCTATTAACAAGGATGCGTTTGAAGAAGCCAACAATTTACTTACAGATTTGAAAGGTAGGTTTGAGCAGATTAAACTAATATTGACTGATGTACAAAAAATCAATGTTGCATTTAACGCCTTAATAGATAAATTATCTGCTAAACGGGATGACTTGAAAGATGAATTTGCCAAAATCAAACGAGAAATCAATATACCCGAAGTCAATCCCGACGATTTTATAACCATTAACAGGATACTTGAGATTTCTAAATTAAAATTGATTGAAATACGTAAATCGGAAAATAAAAGAATTGAATTGAATAGACAATTGTGTGAATCTGTCAATCAATTAAATAATCTTTGGTATGAAAGATATAAATTAGTGATTGCCGAGGTTGACAAAATCAATCAACCCGATGGAAAATTGTCTATTTTTATTAATTATAAAGGTCGAAAAGAAAACAAAAACAGGGGAAGCAAAGAAAATACTTTTCAAACTAAATTACAGGAATCATTCAAAGGGTCTAATATAAGAGAAAATACATACAGGGAGATTATTGACGCATACGCCGATTTTATCGACATGTATAAGGATGAGTTTCGTAAACTGACCGACATACTGAATGAAAATCAGTTGACGGATTTTAAAAACCGTTTTCGTGCCAATCTGTACGATTTACTTACCTATCAGGTTGAAAACGAAATAATCATCAAGTTTGAAGGCAAACCATTAAAAGAACACTCTTTGGGTCAACGGGCTTCCGCTTTAATATTGTTTCTCTTATCGCAAAAGGAAAATGATATTTTGATTATCGACCAACCCGAAGACGATTTGGATAATCAAACAATCTATAATGATGTAATAAAAGAAATTAAAGGATTGAAGGGACGGATGCAGTTTATTTTTGCTACCCATAATGCCAACATTCCGGTATTGGGTGATAGTGAAATGCTGATTGCCTGTCAGTACGTTCCCGACACTGAAATAGTGATTGAAAGCGGCAGTATTGATTGCCGGAACATGCAAGAAAAAGTGATTAAAATTATGGAAGGCGGAAAAGAAGCCTTTGATATACGGAAAAAAATATACAAAATTTGGGAAACAAGAAAAATATGAATGCAGTTGAATTATTAGACATTATCAGCGCCGGCGAAACGAGCAAAGTGCAGTTTAAAAGAGAATTGGACAAAGACCATGACATTGCTGCCGAAATTATTGCTTTTGCAAATACAAAAGGTGGAACTATTTTGTTAGGAATTGAAGATAAAAAAGGGACAGTATTCGGCTTAGACTATCAGCAATTGCAAACATTTAGTAGCAGAATTGGGCAAATAGCCCATGATAGTGTAAAACCGCAAGTTTTTCTATTCACTGAAGTTGTATCAATCCCTACAATGGAAGGCGATAAAAAAGTGTTGGTTATTCAGGTTTCAGAAGGCGTTAGCAAACCCTATAAAGATAATAACGGTACAATATGGATTAAACAGGGACCAGACAAAAGGCGACTGACCGACAACAACGAACAGATCAGGCTATTTCAACAAAGCGGCCTGTTATATGTAGATGAAATGATTGTACCGTATACTTCGATTGATGATGTTGAATTTTCAAAAGTAAAAAAATACGTCGAATCCATTCAAAAAGGCGAAACAGAGCCTGTTATTGAAATAACTGATATTTTCTTGAAAAATTTAAACATTATTAAGGAAGGTCGTCTAACATTAAGCGGTTTATTGGTTTTCGCAAAAGATCCACAGAATTATAGACCTGCTTTTTGTATAAAGGCTATTTCGTTTTTCGGAAACAGTCTTGGAGGTTCGTATTACAGAGACAGCCGAGATATTGTCGGAACAATTCCCGAATTATTTGACCAAGGGATGTTGTTTTTCAGGCAAAATTTGAAACACATTCAAAAAGGGCAAAATTTCAATAAACCCGGTATACTGGAAATTTCTGATATAGCGCTGGCTGAATTGCTTCAAAATGCGCTTCTACATCGTGACTACAGTAAGAATGCGCCTGTCCGGTTGATGATTTTCGATGATAGAATTGAAATAATAAGTCCTGGTTGCCTGCCAAACAGCTTGACTGTTGAAAATATAAAATTAGGCAATGCGGCAGTAAGAAACAATCTGTTAGTTAGTTATTGCTCCAAACTGATGAATTATAAAGGTTTCGGTTCAGGAATAATAAGAGCATTGAACAATCAACCTGACATTGAATTTATTAACGATGAAAACGGCGAACAGTTCATTGTTAAAATTCCTCGTTAGCCAATACAATGAAACTCCACTTCGACCCCAACCAGCCCTACCAGTTAGACGCTATCCGCGCTGTCACCGACATCTTTGAGGGACAGGAACTGAAAAGCGCCGACTTTGAGTTTTCGGTTAATTCCGCCGGAAGCCTGTTTACGGAGATGGGGTTCGGGAACCGGTTGAGCATTGACGAAGAGCAAATATTGAAAAATGTGACAGCGATTCAGCAACGTAACGGGATAAAAAATGAGGCGTCGAGCTTATATGGTATGAATTTTTCAATAGAGATGGAAACGGGGACAGGGAAGACGTATGTCTATCTGCGTACGATTTACGAGTTGAACCGGCTATATGGGTTTCGAAAATTTGTGATCGTCGTGCCCTCAATCGCTATCCGCGAAGGGGTGTTGAAAAATCTGCAAATAACATACGAACATTTTCAGTCGCTGTACGAAAGAGCTTCTATGAGTTTTGAGGTCTACGATAGCAAAAAAGTGTCCAACCTGCGTAATTTCGCCCTCAGCAATGCCATTCAGGTGTTGACGCTCAACATTGATGCCTTCGCTAAAGATGAGAATATCATCAACAAGCCTAACGACAAGCTGAGCGGGAAATCGCCGGTAGAATTTATTCAGGCTACAAACCCGATAGTCATTGTGGACGAGCCGCAAAACATGGAAACGGACATCCGCAAACGCGCCGTCAGAAACCTGAACCCGCTTTGTACGCTACGCTATTCGGCAACACATACCAACCTCTACAACCTGATGTACTCGCTCAACCCCGTTCAAGCGTATGATTTGGGGTTGGTAAAGCAAATCGAAGTGGATTCGGTCGTAGGCGAAAATGCCATGAACGAGGCCTTTGTGAAGGTGGAGAAGATAGAACACAGCGGGAAAAATAAAATCGTGGCCAAAATATTTTTGGATGTGAACATGCCGCAAGGGGTGCAGCGCAAAANAGTNACGGTCGACCGGAATAATGCCGACCTGTTCAAACTGTCGGGCGAGCGCGACATTTACCGCAATCTNCGGGTAGATGAAATGGATTTTCAATATCAAAACATAACGCTGTCAAACGGACAGACGCTTGCCGTCGGCGAAACGCAAGGCGGACAACGCGACGAAGTGCAACGCTGCATGATACGTATGGCAGTGGAAGAACATCTGAAGAAAGAATTGCTGCACGCCCCCAAAGGGATTAAGATACTGTCGCTTTTCTTTATCGATAAAGTGCGTAACTACCGCGAATATGATGCGGCAGGTTACATGGCGAAGGGGAAATTTGCGATATGGTTTGAAGAAATTTATAGCGAAGAAATTGGTAAACCGAAATATGCTTCACTACAAAAATTTAAAGCGGAAGAGGTTCACAACGGGTATTTTTCGTTAGATAGCAAAGGAAAGATGAAAGATACAGGCGGTGAAACACAGGCCGATAACGATACCTACAAACTGATCATGCAGGACAAGGAGCGCCTGTTGGACAGGTCGACGCCGTTGCGATTTATCTTCAGTCACTCCGCCTTGCGCGAGGGTTGGGATAATCCTAATGTGTTTCAGATTTGTACGCTCAACGAAACAAAGTCCGATTTAAAAAAACGGCAGGAGATAGGGCGCGGGCTACGGCTTTGCGTGAATCATACCGGTCAGCGCATCTACGAACCCACCGTCAACCGTCTCACGGTAATAGCCAACGAAAGTTATGAAGACTTTGCAAACGCGCTGCAAAAAGAGATTGAAACCGACTGCGGCGTCCGGTTTGAAGGACGCATAAAAAACAGGCAAGAACGCAAAAAGGTCAACTACCGAAAAGGATTTGAATTAGACCCAAAATTTCTGGAGATTTGGGATAAAATAAAATACAAGACAAAGTACAGTGTATCGTACAGGACGGATGAATTGATTCTACTTGCCGGAAAAGCCGTTAGAGACATGTCGCCCGTTTACCGTCCGAGCATACGCAGCACCCGTACAGGCGTCATCATCACCGACGAAGGCATTACCGGACGTTTGCTGAAAGACAATGTAACGGCGTATGATAAAAACCAATCCTATATTTCGACCATGCCCGATGTAGTTACCTATATTCACCAAAAAACGGAACTCACGCGGCAAACCGTTTTCGACATCATTCGCAAGTCGGGACGCATCGGCGATATCCCGGTCAACCCGCAAATGTTTATGGATAACGCCGTAAATGCAATCAAAAAGACGCTATACGAACTAATGATTGACGGCATACAATACGAAAAAATCGGCGATAAAATATATGAAATGACGCTGTTTGACGATACCTGTTTAGAGATATATATCGACGCCTTTACGCACGAAGTACGTTATACGGACAAGACTATTTACGACAACTTCATCCCGCTTGATTCATCGGTCGAAAGCCGGTTTGCCAAAGACTGCGAGAGCAGCGAAGACATCGAGTTTTACTTCAAATTGCCGAATTGGTTTAAGATACCCACCCCCATTGGGAACTATAATCCCGATTGGGCCGTCGTATTCAAGGGCGAAAAGAAAATCTTTTTCGTTGCCGAGACTAAAAGCGAAGGTCAGGAACTGCGCGGCAGCGAAGCTATGAAAATTAAATGCGGCAAGTCGCATTTTAGAAAATTTGAGGATGTTGTCTTTCAACATATTTCACGAATTGGAGAGTTAAAAACTGTGCGGGGAGATACCTGCACATAGTAAATAAAAATTATAATATATGCTTATGAGAAATTTATTTTTATCTGTTACAAGTTTGATTATTATGTTTGTACCTTCTTGTGGTCTCAAACAGGAATCTATGGAAACGTTAATCAAAGACCGCCTTAATCGTTCATTACAACAATATGAACTGATGGCGCAATCGCTTATTGAGCGACCTAACCAGTTGCCGCGCAGTATCGATGCTGAAGGGAAATTAGCGACTGTCGGCTCCGGCGGTTGGGTTAGCGGGTTTGTTCCGGGAACATTGTGGTATCTGTATCAATACAGCAACGACCCGAAGATGCTCGAATACGCTAAAAATTATACGGCGCGTATCGAAAGGGAGAAAAATAACCGCGGCACACACGACTTGGGGTTCATGCTGTATTGCAGTTTCGGCAATGGGTACCGCCTCACCGGCGATACAACCTATCGTAGCGTGATGCTCACAGGAGCAGAATCACTATCAAGCCGCTTCAATCCCATCGTCGGATGTATCCGGTCATGGGACAGTAATCAGGATAAATGGCTGTATCCGGTGATTATCGACAACATGATGAACCTCGAATTGCTACTCTGGGCATCGCGGGTATCGGGCGAACAGAAGTTTCGTGACATCAGTATCACCCATGCGGACGTGACCATGAAAAACCATTTCCGTTCCGATTACAGTTCTTGGCATGTAGTTTCATACGACCCGACTACCGGTGAGGTAGAAAAGAAGAACACGCATCAAGGATATGCCGACGAAACGGCATGGGCGCGCGGTCAGGCCTGGGGGTTATACGGTTATGTGATAATGTACCGCGAAACAAAAGACC
>JGI24702J35022_10000968_pt1 | contig 17948 bp, 11 predicted proteins | sample TergutTh196P4_FD_35022 | JGI IMG/M metagenome (IMG submission 35022)
ACAGACTCCTTGCGGGACCACGGATTTCGCCGACCGCCGTGCCGGGCTGCAACGGGGCACCGTCTTCAAGGCGGGGAATCCAAGACAGTGTCGGATCAATCGCCGCCAGAATGGTCGGCACGGCCCGGGAACCGGCAAGAACGCCGTTTTCCCGCGCCACAATGTTTGCCGCTCCCCGTGCCCTTTTCGGCACCAAGGCTCCGCTCGTCAGGTCACCGTCGGTCTCCGCGTCTTCCCAAACGGCAATTCCCAGTAGTTTCCGTAGCTCGGTTTCGAGAACCGGCGTCCAGACGTTTTGCGTGAATTCTTTTTGCATTTGCAGGCAGATTGTGCCGGGCTCAGAACGACACGATACACTGCCAAAGGAACATATACGCTTCGGCGTCGTTTTCCTCCCAAACTTTTCGGACGAGTTCCTCGTCGGCTTTGATTTCCGGCCATTCGGCTTTCGCTTCTTCGAAGGAAACGCAAACGCCGGGGCGCTTCGTTGATGTCGGTGCGTTCATTTTGGGGGTTTTCGGGTTAAATTTCCATAGGATCAAAACGCCGCGTGCCGTAAAGATCGGCGTCGTCGGAATAACTGAAGGCAAGCGTGCCATCGTCGAAGGCCGGTGCCAACCGACTGTTTTGCGCGGTCAGAACCTGCATCCAGCGTTGCCGGTAATCCCAAGCGATGGCGATGGCATAAACGAGCAGTCCCAAAGCACAAACGGTAACGAGCAACAGCACTCCGTTGGTCAACTGTTCCGCTTTCGTCGGATCGCCGGTCGTTGTCGATGTCGGCATCGTCTCCTCGGTTTCGGCGACCGTCAACTCTCCTGTCAACTTTTCGGAGATTACGGACGGATCGTCGATCAATCCTTCCGGCGGCGACGGACGTTCGTTGAGGGCGTTCAGGGAACCGGAAGACTGTCCGCGAACTGTGACCGAGTCGAAGGGAATTTCCGCATAGGGCGGCGGCGGTGTGGGAGTGATGGAAACTGCCGGTTCGTCATCGTCCGCGATCGGTGCCGATTCGGGAATTGCCAACCGGCGAACAACCACTCGTTGCAGTTCGACCGGGTGAGAAATGTCTGTCGACGGACAGCGGTCTGCCTCGCTACCGCAAGCATCCGCTAACAGGCCAAGAAGCACCGTTAGGAAAAGCGATGTTCTCGTAAGTCGGGTCATATTCTTACTTTGCCTCGTCGTCAAGGAAAAAATCCGATTTCATTCTACCCCTTTTACGCAAGAAATTCAAGTCGTGTGCGGCAAAGAGAACCCGAAACTTTAGCAAAATTTCTCATTTTTCGGAAAATTCTCTTGATCGAAACGCCGGAATCGGCTACCCTCCGCCGCCGAATGGAATGTTCAGCCGTCCGATTGGGATTCTCCGTCACAGGATCAAGGAAAATGGATTTTCTGAAAAAAAACGTTCGAAAATCGAGCCGCTCATTGCAATTCGAGTCCCTCGAAACCCGCGAACTGCTCGCCGCCAACACGCTTTCAACGCTGACAGCTTACGCTCAAACCGATAATCCAGCGGAAATCCGATTCACGGTGTCGACCAACGACGCCAAGCCGACGACGTTCGAACTGACTGCCACCGGAAGCGGAACGCTCGATCCGTCGAAAATCGAACTCCGCGACAGTAGCGGGAAAATCCTGACATTCACGGCTGCGACGGATGGAACCAAAACAACGGCAAGCACCGGAACCATCAACCTCGCTCCCGGTTCTTACACGGCATACGTTCACGCCGAAAACGGAACGTCGGGCAACTTGACTTTCGAGATTGCAACGTCTCTTTCGAACTCCCCCGGCATGGTGTACCTCATTGAGGCGGCAATTCTCCAACAGCAGGACGGTTGGGCTGCCGTGCGGAGCGGCTACACGAAATTGCTGGAACCCTATTTCGGTTGGGGGTCTTACGAAAACCTGAACACGACGAAGAAGACGATGCTCGATCTCAACGGCGACGGAAAAATCTCGGCCGCCGATCTCGAAATCGCCAAAGTTCAGGCGGCGAACCCAAGTACGGCGACGATTACCGCATCAACCGTCGCTCCACAGGACTTGACGGCCCCGACGATCACGCTCGCCCTGAAAACCGGCTCCACGGCGGGAACGACGGACCCGACGCTGATCGGAAAAATGACCGACACAAACGGTATCAAGGCCGGTTCCGCACAGTATTCCATCGACAACGGCGTTTCGTGGACGGCACTCTCCCTGGATTCAAGCGGCAATTACACGATTCCGGCGTCGACATTCAAGTCGCTGGGAGCCTACACCGTTATCGTTCGGGCTTCCGACACGAAGGGCAACACCGGCTCGGCATCGCTCTCGTTCACATACCTTGGATCGACGGTTACGAATTCGTCGGTCAGCGACAGCGGAACCGGCAAAGTATCCGTCGGCAACGGCTTGCAAGTTCAGAGTGTTGACGGAACGGCTTTCCCGGCAAACAATCAAGTCGTCATTCCCGGCAAGGGAACGGTTACGAAAAATGCCGACGGAACGCTGTCTTTTTCCGTCGATCCGAATTTCTACCAAACGATTCCGAGAAACACGACGGCAACCGTTTCCGTTCAGGTTGTCTCGAAAGATTCTCTCGGCAACACACACACGACGCCCGTTTCTTTCAGTGTTTTTGCCGCAAACAGTCCGCCCGTTCGTAACGACGAGGCCGAGGAAAAAATTACCCTGAATCGCGGAACGAGCAACTTCATTCCGCAAACCGCTTTGCTTGCAAATTGGAGCGACCCCGATTACGGAACCGCGCTGACGGTTGCGTCGGCGTCCATCAATTCCGTAACATGTTCCGACGACAGCATCAAAACGTACGGCGTGGCTTATCTGGAATCGTGTCTGTCCGATCAAAACGGTCGCATTACGTTCACGGCAACGGATTCGCTGCTCAAGGAACTTGGCCAGGGCGAAACGCTGACGATCCGCGTCGCTTACACGGTATCCGACGGCGACGGTGCCAACGTTACCGGATATTTGACCTTCGTGGTCAACGGAGTCAACGACGATCCGACCGTCTCGAATTTCAGCGACAAGCCGACGACGTTACCGTACACAATTTCTCAGGAAGAGATTCTTTCACGGGGAAACGCCCGGGACATCAACGCCAACGACAAAGACAAATTAACCGTTTCGGCGGTTTCCGTACAGTCGGGAAGCGGGTCGGTTTCCTACGTCAACGGCATCCTGACCTTCACGCCGGACGCCGTGAAACTCGCCGAAACGCCCATCGAACAGGAACTCGTTACGGTATTGTCGTACACTGTTGCCGATGCTCACGGCGGAACGACCACCGCGACGATAACGCTCCGATGTAACGGAACCCAAAAGATTTACACGGCAAACGCTCCGACTGTTACACAAATCAAGATCGGCGGAAACATCGTCTACTCCGGTTCGGGACAAACGTTTTCCTACGGCGGCCAAACAATAAATGTTCCAACAATCAACGGAAACGGACAATTATTGAACGAGTCGCTCCAATTCGTAGAAAATCCGACCTTGAACTTGACATCGTTCCTCTCCGAAGGCACCGTCGCCGAGTTCACGGTCCAGTACGACGTTTTGCTCAACGGCAATCTGACTGGCAGCAAGGGAACATCGACACACTCCGTCATCGGTGAAAACGTTAAGCCGACGGTCATTGCAAAACCGACTCAACCGTCCGTCAATGAAGACGACGGCGCAACGATAATCAATCTTGCCGACTACCTGATAATCAGCGATCCGAACGTCGGCGACCCTCATACGATCCAATCACTTGCCGGACATCAATACACCGGTGGAACCCTGTCCGTCCAGTTGACAAGCGGGGCAATCGTCTCCTATTCCGGTAACGGTTTGAACATTACGTATGATCCGAACGGAAATTTCGATCACTTGAACAAAAAGGCCTCTTTTCTCGACGAACTGATCTTTACGATCACCGACGGCAAAACGAACGGCGAATCCACACCGATTTCGCTGAACATTCGGGTCGACGGCGTCAACAACCCGCCGGTCTGGAACGACACCGTTCCAAAAATTACCGTAACGGAAGATGCCGCCGCAGAGGACAAAATCATTTCGTTCAATGAACTGCTGAAGGATTGGAGCGACAAGGATCATCCGAATTCGGAATTGAATATCACAAACGTCGTCTTGGATTCCGTGCCATCCGACGCTTTGATTTCGTTACATGATCTCCAAAACGCGGCGGGACTTTTCAGTACGAATTCAACCGGGATCGTTTTCAGCGTGTCCCACGAGATTTTGCGCCAACTCGGTGCGGGGCAATCCGTCGAGCTGACGTTTTCGTACACGGTCGTTGATCCTGACGGCGGTAGCGGACCCGGCTCGTTTATGATCGAAGTCAAGGGGCAAAATGATCCGCCGAGTTTTTCCGTTATAGAAACGTTCTTCGAACTTCGGAACAATTCCAATGAGTCCGTGTTAAGGTTCGATCCGGGATGCGGCAACGCCGTCGACGTCGATTTGAACGATGACGGCCTCTTAACGTACAGTATTGATGCCCCATCGACCGCCTTGGGGTTTTCAATGGATTCGAACGGAGTTATTTCAATCGACAAAGAGAAGTTTATCGAACTATCCGAAGGAAATTATACAGTAACGATAATGATGAGCGACGCCCACGGCGGCGTGGCGTCAAAGGACCTGACGATTCACGTCCGGTCCGAGTCGGGACCCGTCGTTGACGACGTAACGCTTTCCGTCGACGAAAATGATGTCGCCGCAACGGTTGATCTGATGAATTCTGTTGCGAAAATACAGGGACGAAAATATTCCATCGACACGACGCCGGTTCTCCAATCCGACACGCTTCCACCCGGCATGGCGACGATTGACGCGAACGGTGTCTTTACGTTCACGCCGGGACGGTATTTCCAATATCTCGCTCGGGGCGAAGAATTACAATTTGTCTTCGGGTTTACGGTTTTCGACGACGGATTTACCGACTGTCAAACGACGGCGACGATTACCGTTACGGTTATCGGCAAAAACGACGCACCGGAGATTATCGGTGATGAGTTTTTCCTGATTACGAACAGCGGCGCGGAACAGGGAGCGGTCATCAATGTTACAACCTTCGACGTATTCGACCCTGATACCAAGGACAAAGGCGAACACACCTGGTCGCTCGGAACAATCGACTCACCGTTTGCCATCAACGAAAAGACCGGGCAATTAACGTTGACGAATACGAATGTCGATTTGGAGCCCGGCACATCGGAAACCTTTAAGTTTATGGTCGTCGTCAGCGACGGAGACTTAACGGACGAAAAAGAAATTACAGTAACGATTTATGCCAAACAGGAACCGGAAGTCGGGTTGCATCCAAACGATGAGGCAAGTTTCGTCATGAGGGAATCGGAGTTCATCGCCGGGTTCTTCAAGGAATGGACCATTGATGTTGCGGAACCGAATGAACCCTTCGCAGTGGAGAGACAACAGACAGACGAATGGTATACCATAGGGCGACCAACCGTCTCCCTACTCAGCGGAACAAACGGCGAAGACATTGATTTGGCCTTGATTGATTGCAGTATCGACGGAGGCACTCTTGTTTTCCAACCGACGGCGGGATTGTTCGACTTCCTGAACAAAGGCGAAAAACTGACGCTCCAAATCAGTTTCACGGTGACGGATAATGATTACGGTGTTACAAAAACGTTGACGCAGGAGATCACGATTCTCGGCGAAGCGTCGCAACATTCGATTCCCAAGGTCGAAAAATCCGTTACAATTGAGACGAACAAATTGAATCCGGATGAAAACGAATTCGAATTCGACCTCGGTTTTACGACCAAGGACATTATCGATGCCGACAGCAATCCGACATATAAATATTCGATTTTCGATATTGACGTAACGGATAATCCGAAGAGTCTTTCCAGAGAAATGATTCGCTCGTACTTTGAGATTGACGAAACGGACGGCACAATAACGCTCAAAGACCATGCAACGGGTAATTTTGAATGTGAAATCACCATTCACATATTGAAATACGGTGCCAAACCCGCGCCACACGTCGTGACGGTTACCGTCTATACCGCCGAAACTCCCACGGCAACGGATATTGACGGCTCCATCTGTGAAAACAGTACAGAATTCACGGCAAAGTTGGATGGCCTTGAGTCGCCGGGAGGATATACACTCAGTAATCTGACACTGCCGCAAGAATTTGTAACGGAAAACGGTTATCATATCGAGTGGACCGGTGCAATGGACGCCTGCTGGGACTTCGATCCGGAAACCGGCGAATTTTCGTTCACACCGAATGGTCACTTCGACTTCCTCGCCGAGGGCGACTCGCTGACACTGGAGTTTACGTACATGATTTCCGACAAGGCGTACGATGTGTCGGCAACCGGCACCATTCGATTGACAATCGACGGCGTGAACAATCCACCCGTTATATTGGAAGAGAAATACTCCATTCCGTTGTGGCTCGACTGGCCGGGAGGGAAAATTTACTACCTTGACGAATTGGCGAAGGACGTCGACTTGGGAGACACATGGGAAATCGACGCGATTACGTTCGGCGGTACAATATACCCGTTTAACGACAACAAGGTTGTGATCGAAAAATACGGAGTCTTTACACGGGAAATCGACGATGACAATGGGAGGGAGTTTCTGCGTTTCGTTCCGGATTCAAGTCAGGGAAGCGAATTTTCGAACTTGCTCGCCAGAGACGAGACGTCTGTCGGGCAACAGGCGTCGACGGGAGAGTTCGTTTTCGGCTATATTGTTACTGACCAGAAGTCAACGGTTGAGGGAACAATAAGCCTGACGATACAAGGCGTCAACTACCGACCGCAACCGACAGGTGAACCATCGGACTTTCCCTCTGTATCTCTGTCGGAAAACGAGCCCGCTGTTATTGACCTCCGGCAACACTTTACCGATAAGAACATTGAAGATGGCAGAGACGAATTGAGTTTTTCGATACCGGACAATTGGAAAGGCACGTTTATCAAAAGCGTGACAGAAAACAATGGAATACTTATCGTTACATATATTTCGTCGGAGGAATTCACATGGTCGACGAACACGAGTCCCGTCACAATTGTCGTAACTGCAAGCGATCTCTACGGCGGAAGTTGCATAAAGGAATTTACGTTCTCAATGGAAAATGCGCAAACCATCGGACTTGCGGTCGTTCCCGTTTGGGTGAAGTCGTCGAACGGAATGCCGTCTCCTACTGTCGGCTCGATACCGGGAGGAGGATCGTACTTCGTCGAAGTCTGGGCGAGTGACTTGTTCGAAAACGCTTCCGCAGGCGAGTACGGGTTCAATTTCAGTTTGAGTGCGAATGCGAGTCCGAACGTCTACGATCCGCCTCCTTTCCGGCTGGAAGCCGAGACGGTCGCAGAGGGTATCTCGGTCAAACAGGAGAACTATTGGCAATTGGGAGTATCCGGGCAAACGACCATTTCTTCCGGTGCGGATGTTCTTCTCTTCCGTCTGAAAGTTACGGTGAGTTCGGAGTTGACCATAAACCAAGTCGTCAATTTTTTGCTGACAAACATTGACATTGAGCGTGATAACGAGAAGATTGACCTTTCGCAAATCTTTTCTTCGACGGCTAAGGTTATTCACAATGCTTCGGCGTTGCCCGCACCAACATCGGCACCGATTTTCGCACCGACTTCTGCGTTCAGTGCGTGGGGGCCGACGTCCGCGATGGCTCCTTATGAAAACGAGCAATTCCCCGCCGTTCCCGTGTCGTCCACGTTACCGTTTGAAATGCCGCCCGACGACGAAATTTCCTGGGGAACAGGTTTCAGCTCCGGCAACTCGACGGACACGCTGTTTGCGCTGGATTTCGACCCGTTTGCGCCACTGGATTCCTGCGTCGAAGACTACGAGCAGTCTCTGGCCGAATTCCTCCTTGCGGCGACCTGACGAAACATCATTTCGCCGTACTTCGCAGCACTTTGATAAATTCGTCGATGTCCTTTTCCGTGAAGTTGCGGAGGTTCGGATTGAGCGGCTTGAGACGTTCGATTTGGGCTTTAAGTTCCTCGTCGCTCAACTGGAGGAGCGTTTCGAGAGGAACCGGCGATTTCTGCTTGATCTCGTTGATGAGTGCGGCATATTTATTGGTCGGATCTTTATCACCATTGGACTTCGATTCGTCGTCATCCTGATCCGGTTTGCCGCGCAACCTTCGAATAATGGCGTCGATGTCCTTTTCCGTAAGACTGCGGAGGTTCGGATTGAGCCGCTTGAAACGTTCGATTTGGACCTTAAGTTCCTCATCACTCAACCGGAGGAGCGTTTCGAGAGGCACCGGTGCTTTCTGTTTGATCTCGTTGATGAGTGCGGCATATTTGTCGGTCGTATCTTTACCATCCACGGACGCCCTCGACGTGGTTCCCATTGTGCCCGTCGTCGGCGTTGCGGACGCCGTTAGGGCCATATCGTCGATCGGCGACGTGTAGGTCCGCGTCGTTTCGTCCGGATCGTTTTTGGCCAAATCCCGCTTGTTCTTTGGCGCGGGCCGAATCGTAACCGTCATCGTCGCGTCGTCAACAGGACGATCGAACGCGAAAGCCAGGCGGATCGGCAACTTGTTGTTCGTTCGGGGCATCGTTTCGTCCAGTGCACCGGCCTCGAACTCCAGCGGCCGGGCATGTTTGACGAATTTGTTCGTCGTTTCCGATCTTTCAGTTACCTCGTTTGTTACCGTTACCAGCACGGCCTGATCGCCTTCGCCGACGATCAACTCAATACTTGTCGCTTCAGGATCTTCGGTCAGCTTCTTAAACGGTCCGATCGTCATCAGGCAGGTTTCAAAACTGAGCGGCTTTTTGTTCTGCAAACGGTCGATGACCGTCAGACTCGCTTGTCCCGGCGTCGAGGTTCCCTTGCCGGTTCGGTCATAAATGAAGGTTCGCGTCAACTCCTTGAGGTCTTTCGGCTCCGCCCAATCGTAAACGTACTGTAAGTCGATTTTCAACGTGTCCACATCGTCGGTGTACTGATTCTCCAGTCGGGAACCGACGGTTCCCTTGCCGTTTTTCTGGAGCATTCCGTCGATTTTCGGCACCGAATGACCGAATGAATTGTACGTGTTACTATCCATATGGTCTTTGACGACCAAGCCGCGCCGGAAAGATCGGGAACCAATGTCGGTAATCGGTGAACCGCCGCCCAGTCCGATTGCAAAGGTGCCGACATCGTTGTGGTTGCCGCGTTCTTCGTTGCTTCCCGCTTTGAGTTGGACGCCGATTTGGTTGTTTTCCTTCTTACCCGTTCGAAAAATGGTGACTCCGTTCGGCGGGAAGTCGTCCCGTAACGTCTCCAGCGGCGGCGCCATGGTTTTGCCGACTTCGCCTTTCTGTTGGGTCGCAGAGTTTGGGAAACAGTAGATTCCGACCCTGAACAAATCGGTCGGTCCGACGCCGAAAAACGGCCCCCGGTTTTCGATCTGCGTCAGTCCCATCTGGAAGCGTTTACTGACGAAGGCAGTCGGTGCCAGATCGGGGCGATCTCCGGCCCAACGGTCGCCGAAGGAAACGAAGACTTCCGGCGTAACTTCCATTCGCGGCCCATACAAGGCGGTTTCCTTGATGTTCGGGCGCTTGAAGAGGTCGATACGTCCGCCCGTCGATTGATAAAACATCTCGGCGAGCATGATGAACGAACCGTAGCCTTGGTTCCACGCCCAAATACCGTCGGGAAAGTAACCGTCCTTGGAGAATATCTGGAGGAACTTCTCGACGTTCATTTCGGCGGCGGCCATATAGTTGGCGCGACGCTCCGGGGAATCAATCATCGCCTGCGCGGTGCCGATAATGGCCGCGTGGCAGTACGCGTTCCAAAGATTGGCGTCGTTCGCCCAGGGAATCATTCCATAATCGTCGGTAATGAGAGCTTCCTCGAACACCGAAAAAATCCGTTCATCGATCTTCTCCCGAATCAGGTCGCGGATACCCGGTGAAAGTTTTTTGCCGAGCCAGTAATCGGCTGTCGCCAGATTCCAGGCGGTCTGGCTAATGTAGTGATCAATCCGTTTGCTTGCACCCGTACATATTTTCCCTTCGCCGTCGTCCCACGGGATCGTCCACGTCGGTTCACTACAGAGAACCAGGATGATTTCCTCGATTCCGGCCAGAAACCGTCCCTTGTTTTCAATACATTCCGCCAAAACAAGTTTAAAGAGCCGATTGCGCCGCCGGGTGAACTTGTCATTATAGCTGTTACTTATTTCTTCGGCCTTTCGCCAGTCTGTTTTTTCCTCCTTGTAGAAACTCATATATTCCTCCGTATCCGGCTCCGGAATGGTTTCGGTGAGCAATCGTTCCGCTTCAGGAATCACGTTGAACGCCGGAGCTTTGGCGATTTCCGTCCAAGCGGCGCGGTCCGTAATCGGAGCGCCGACACCCTTTGCCCCTTTCGACGCCAGAATGACGTGCGCCGTCAAGATTTTCGTTCGCTCGAATATTTCCTTGGCCCGCTTCGTGTTACCCAGTGTCAGCACCTTGCTTTCCGACTTACCGTCCTTGTCTTGGCCGGGCTGTGAACTTCCCGTTGTTGCAGGTTTGGCCCCCCCGGCGGGAGCGTTTCCCGGTTTGCCGGTCTGCGCAACCACACAAACGGTCAATAGAAGCGACACCGCGACGAATACGAAAACAAATTTTCTCATCTTAAACATTTCAGGTATCCTCCGAAAAGAATGGCGACGCAAACAGTGCATCAAGTTTAGCACGGTGGTGCGGCAAATTCAAGAAGGGTGTTGACCCGACCGTGCCCGTGTGCCTGTTACCTACGATGGTACACTGCGACACGGCAATAAAGTGACATTTTGAAAAGTGTTAGGGCCTGTTGACGTAAATAAAACAGGTGGCCAAGGCAAATGTTTGGGCAAAATACGAAATTTGCAAGTCGTTCATTTTCACGCAAACATGCTACTTTGATGCGACACTCTCCGCAAATTTCAATTTTGGAGGTTCTGAACTTTGCCTATGTCCCCCAAACGCATTAACGTCAACACGCATTAGGGTGGACATGTTGACCGACTGATTTCTCCGAAACCGACTTTTCTTCGACTACTTTTTTTCTTCGAGCAGTTTGACAAGGAACGACGGGTTGTCCGAGGCGACAATGTGGTCGATGCGTGCCTGCGAGATGCCGATGTTCGTCAGGGCGGCGGCGACTCGTTTCCATAATCGAGCCCGCTTTTTTCCTTCGGCAAGATATAAATCGGTCGTCATCTCGGCCAGTTTCTGACGCATAATGTCGTTCCGATTGTCGTAGTACCTTTTGATGATTTTCTCTTGATACGGCGTGAAATCAGGCATAGGATGTGTCAAGTGTGGCGTGAAGAAGGACAGATTACAGATCGACAACCCGGTCGACGAACAACGCGAAACGGGATTGGACGTCGTCCCGCAATTCCTTGGGAACCGGAAGAAAGAAACTGCGGAACGGTTCCAAGGGATAACGGTCCGTATGCGGAAACATCAGAATTCCCGTCGGTTGTACTCGATAGCTTCGAATGTCTTCCCAGGCGACAAACAGTTTTCGTCCCAATGTTCCGCGAACGATTCCCTCGTTATTGATTTCGAAGGACATTGGGACGAAAGTCCGCCAAAACGTCAGAAGAAAAATGCCGAACACGACCATTCCCCACAACGGACTGGCGGTCGAATACCCAAGCCCGGTGGAGAAAGCCGCCGCGACGAGCAACAGGAAAACCGACATTCCCCTCTGTTCGAAAAGCATCCAAAATGAATACTGTAGACTGCGTTCCATGGTGTGTGGTCGGCGGTTAGTGGCTCGTGGTTGGCGGGTCAGACGCTGCCCGACCCATATTTGCCGGTCGCCGACCACCGGCCATCGGCCACTCGCTCAGCTCGGAACGAAGAACTTGGACATTGATCGGTGCCTCGATGCCGATTCGAACACGGTCGCCGCTTGTGCGAACGACCGTCAAGACGATGTCCGCTCCGATTCGGATTTTTTCATTTTCTTTGCGAGTCAGGACAAGCATGGAATACCCTGTGAACGTGAAGGAAAGGATGTGGTAATGGGTCGGTAACGTCACTTTCCTCTACGTAAAAAAACGGAAACGGTTCGAAAAATCAATTGGCCTCAAGGGCAATTCCGGCGTCATGGAGTTCGACCAGCATATACCGTTTGCCGGTCGGACCGTAAAACAGGACTCGATTGTTGTCTTTTTCCCAAATCGCACTGAACTTGGTTGCTCGCGGGCCGTGCAGACAAAACATGACCCCGCAACAATCGTCGTTGTTCCTTTTAAGAAGCGTTTCCGTGGTGGGAAAGGCGTTTAACAACAGTTCATGGTCGCGACAGAGTGTTTGATAGACGAAATACTTCAGATCGGCCATCGAGCCGATCTCCGTTGTCGTTGCTGTAACCATTATTATCATTTGCGGTATTCATACCACAAGTCGGAAACTTTTCTCTTCCATTGGATCCCGATCGGGAAACTTATGGATTCTATCGGCAACGTCAAATATTATCTTTTGTCAAAACAGGCAAATTAGAGACCGGAGAAAAACAAGGGGAAACAAGAAGATTATTTTGTTTTGCACCAATGTTTCCAAAGCTTTCTCGCAGTCGAGTTGAGAGGTATGTGTTCCATTTCATGCTCTGCCGCCCATTTCGTCTCATAGGGCAGCGCAACGCCGGGTACCTTGCCCAATTCTTTCGCCTCGTGAAACCGGAGCGTAATGCGAAATCGAGTAACGGAATGTTTGAGCGTTTCGATTTTTTTTCCAATGATGATCTCCCGGCCCGTTATCTCACTGAGACGTCGTTGGAGCGATAGATTGTCGTCATTGTATTCACAGCGGGGAAAATCCCAAAGACCTGCCCAACGAACATCAGGGGGATATTTTACAAGGAGGATTTTTCCCTTTTTGCGGATCATCACGGCGACTTCGGTACGCTCTTCGGCTCTTTTCTTCGGTTTCGGCGAAGGAATACTCGCTTGCAGACCCCGTTTGGCGGATTCGCAAAACTTGATGACGGGGCATTGTGCGCAGTGTGGCTCTTTCGACGTACACACCAGATTTCCGAGGTCCATAAGAGCCTGGTTGAAACGTCCGCAACCGGTTTTCGGCAGGATTTTTTCGGCAAAGTCCCACAGTGTACGGTTCGCTTCACCGCAGCTCGTGTCCCCTTTGATGGCAAGAAGTCGGGCATGCAGGCGAAGCGTGTTCGCTTCGAGAATCGGCAATCGTTGGTCGGTCGCAATGGAGAGAATCGCTCCGGCAGTATAGCGCCCGATTCCCGGCAGGTTTCTGACGGTTGCAACGTCCAATGGAAACTCACCGTCGTGATTGTCGACGATTTTTCTGGCCGCAAAATGGAGCTGGGCCGCCCGACGGTAATAGCCAAGACCCTCCCAAAGTCGGTTCACCTCATCGAGACTTGCCGCCGCCAATTCGAGGACCGTGGGAAACCGTTCCACAAAGCGGTCGAAATACCCGCTGACGGTTTGCGTTGTCGTTTGTTGCAACATGATCTCGCTGACCCAAATCCGATAGGGATCGGCTGTTCCCCGCCACGGCAGCGTCCGGGCATTCCATGCATACCAGTCGATAACTTTTTTTCGAAAAAGCGAATAATTCATACCAAGCGGCATCTTACGTCATTGGGGGGTATAATTCATCGGAGTTTTCGAAGTTGGAGGTACATATCCCGTAGAGTGTACTTGCACTTGGAAGTTTGGCTATTTCCCACAGTAGAATTGCAAAGTCCCAAGCAATCATGCCCTTGACAGGATAGGGTGTCATTTCGACCGCAGGGAGAAATCTCACCGAACGTAAAGGCTTTTATTTTCATATTTTACGGCGAGTGTGAGATTTCTCCCTTCGCTACGCTACGGTCGAAATGACACCCTATTTTGAACTTTGCAGTTCTACTGTATTCCCGGTTGAGCCTGTTGCTTTTTTTTGTTTTTCGGTGATAATGGGAAGTCAGGTTCCATTTCTCACCGTTTTCGATGAAAAGGGTTTTCACGATGACCGATGCCCCCCAAAACACCAATCCTGTTCCATCCGATTCGGATTCCCGATCTGTTTCCCGGCCATCGGGTACGACGGTCTATGTTTTCTCCTCTCTATGGTTGCTTACCGGCCTATTGATCGTACTGGGGCTGGGGGCCGTAGCGGTCGGTTTGTACCTCTATCGGACAAGCAATTACTCGGCACACATTGTAAACGTTGCCAGGCAGTCCTTCAAGGAAGCCGGCGAGTTGTCCAAGAAGGCTGACGAGGAGAAGGCCCAAGGCAGGTCGGACGACGAGGTTCGTGCGATCAGGACCGAGGCCGTCAAGAAAAAGGAGCAGGCTGCCAACGTGTTGATTAACTATCGCCAGCAGCAACCAAACGACAGTAATCCCGAAGTGCTGACGTTACTTCTTGAGATTCTCGACAGTATCCAGGCGGATTCGGGAATGACTCCGGTTCGTCGCAACCAAATACTTGATATTTGTAGAAAGCTTCTCGGTGTGGTTCCAGACAAAGACTCGCTCCAATATCGCCTTCGGATTCTTGAACTGGAGTGGGACAACGGCAATTTGCCCGCCGTTGTCGTCGGAGCCAGGGATGTGTTGGCACGAACGGAAAAAGGTGGAAGCAGTGGTCGCGACGGTTATCCCGCCTGGCGGTATCTCACTATGGCGTTTATGTCACAATTGGGTACCATCGGCTACCAGCCGTCGCAAGGGGATTCAGGCCCCACATTACCGGCGTCGATTGACGAACTCCTGGATAAAGTTCACCGAATGAAGCCGGAGGACATTGAAATTTCCGGGTACTACGCCGATTTTGTCAAGGACGCCACTCGTAAGGAATATCGAGACGCCTCTTCCGCCGATTTTCGAAAAATAACCGATGCGGAGCGAGACAAAAAGGCCATGTCGATCATCGATGGCATGGTCAGCCGGAATGATGAAAACTCCAGGGCGTATCTTGTTCGATACCGTTTCAAAGGCAAGTTCGATCTGCTTGGCAAAGAAAACGACAAACTTGATCCCGATCTTGAAAAAGTGCTCCAACTCGATCCCGATGATCCCGAGGGACTTATTCTCGCCGGATTGCACGCCTTTCAGCAGTCGTTCGGCGCCCGGCGGGACGGGGATACGAAACTGGCCGAGGAACGAAAAACCGCTGCCGAAAACTATTTTCGCCAGACCATCAAGTCCAACCCGGAAAACAGTGTGGGCTATCAGCATCTCGGCGATTTTTACCTGAACGAAGGCAAGTTGGCGGAGGCGGTGCAAGTCTGGGAGGAGTGCCTCAAAAAGAATCCTTCGACTAATCAGGAAGTGATCGGGCGGCTCGTCGTCGGTTATATCGAATCGAAAAAACTTGATTCCGCTGTTGAAACCATCGGATTGCTCGAAAATGTCATCAAGGAATATCGCATTGGCAATCCGCGACTCGTCAGCCGGGTTCAGAATCTGGTCAAGTTGCTTTCCGCCAGACTCTACAACGCCCAGGGAGCCGAAGCGGTGACCAAGGCGGATGCCGCCACCGGAGCCGGAAACATCGAGGAAGCAAAAAAATTCTACGCCATTGCCCAAAAGAAATATTCCGACGCCTCGCAAATTCTCAATCAGGCGTTCATATCCTTTGGCAAGTCGCCGTATGATTATGTCGTCGATCCGATGAGTATTCACTCGAGAATTATCAGCGAGTCCCTTATGCTTGCGGGCCGGCTTGCAATGGACCGTATGGAATGGGACGTTGCCGCCTCTTATTTTCAGAAGGCGTCAAAGTTTATCAGGCACCGTGACCAAGCCGCTCTTTTGGCGGCCAACGCCTACCTTCAGATGAATTTGCCGAGCGAAGCGACGGACGTGCTTGCCGAAGCCGTTCAATTGAGTCCCGACAACGTTAATCTCCGTACCCATTACGCTCAGAATTTGTTCCGTCGGGAAATGGCTGTCGCCGATCCCGGTGCCCGAAACCTCGATGCCGTCGAAGCCCAGTTCAAAATACTTGCCGAGCATAAGGATCAGGTTTCGCGGCCGTGGACGGTGGATTTCCGACTCGTCCAGCTCGAAATGATCCGCGAAAGCAGTTCACTCGATGGGGAACGTTCGATCAAGGCCGTACAAACCGCCGTCCGCAAGTTCAAGGCGCTCGAATCCGCCGAATTTCCGACGCCGAGCGTTGAAAATGACGACGAATCCCCCATAAAGGAAAAAGAGGCGCCGCCGAAAAAATATTCGGACGACTTGAATTTTCTTGCGGACCTTGCCGGTATCTACAGCATGTTGGCACAGGAGTCCGAGTTCGATCGGATTCTGGAAACTATCCGCGACTTTCCGGAAGGCGAGCCGGTCTATTTCGAGCGGCGAATCGCCGACGCGCTCCAACGCAACGATACGGAAGGGGCGCTCGTCATTATTGAGGGAGCATTGGATAGTGTCAGGCTGACATCCGCGCAAAAGCAGACGTTTGTCGTTATGGCGCAGACACTCAAAGACGATCAGCCGAAATCGCTGGACACGCTTTACAAAAAACTCAGGGACACCTTCGACCTGAACCCCGACTCGCTCAAGCCCCAAGTGTTCTTCCTGATGGGTAACATGGCTCTTGACCGGGATGACGCCGAATATGCCGAGCGATTGGAGAAGCATCTTTTCGCCGTGGAGGGTGAAGCGGGAACCATGTGGCGGTACATCAAAACGAGGCGGTTGTTGATTGAAAAAGACCCGCCGATGGATGCCGTCAAACAACTTCTCCAGGAAATTCTCGACCGTCGGCCCGATTGGGACATGACCTATACCCTGAAGGCGGTCATTGAGGAAAAACAATTGCTTCTGACACCGGAAGACAAGGAATTGAAGCGTAATCTCATCGATTCTTATCGCCAGTCGATCCGTTGCGGCAACGCCCAACCTGTCGTGTGGAATCGGCTCCTCTACCTCATGGAAGACCTTGAAATGTTTGATGATGTACGAAAATTACAGCAGGACGCCCTTGCACGGGGGGTTCGAATGAATACGGCACCCGGTCAGTTTCCACGTCCCTATCAGCAACTCTACGCTCAGGCCCATGCCGCAATTCTCAACCAGGATCAACAGCAGGCCGACCTCGCCGGAAAAGAATGTATTGCCACGGCTCAAAGGCGACGGGAAAATACCGAGTTGATCTACGCGCTGAATCTCGGATTCGGAAAGTTGTACCTCGACAACAACATGACCGACAGCGCCAAAAGACATCTCACCGAAGTCGCAAAACTCGGCGGAAGTTTTGTGTACCCGCTTGCCGTTTGTTTGGCGAAAGACAAACAGGTTGACAAGGGATTTTCGCTGATTCTCGACGAAATCGACCGGACTCCTTCGGCGCTTCAGGTACTGTTGCCGTCATTGCTTGTTCTTCTCGCCCAGGTTCGTCCTTCCGAAACGATCCTTGAACGAATCGACGAGATTGTCGTCCGACTCGAAAAAGGCGAACGTTACGTTCTGCACGGTGAAGTGGAAACGGCCGGTCCGGAAAACATCGTCGATTTCGGCGTCAAGCGAATCCAAACCATGACGGTCCGATTCCCGGACAGCGACGTGGTACCCAAACCGGAAACGCTGACGATTCTTCCACCGGCAACGGCGGAATGAATGCCTTACCCCATTATTTCACATAACCGCCCCGCATCGGATGCCGGGGGCATTGCGGTGACGTCGATTCCTTTGTCGTTCGGCAACGGGCCTTCGGGATTGATGCCGAGTTGCGTGTACATACTGCCGAGCAAATCCTGTGGGGCAACGGGACGGGTCTTGACCTTTTCGCCGGTTTCGTTTGACTCGCCGACGACCTGACCGCCGTGGAAACCGCCTCCGGCGATCATTGCGTTGAAACACGAGGAATAATGTCCCCGTCCGCCGAACCACGGCGACTCCCAACCGATCTTCGGCGTCCGTCCGAACTCGCCGCCCCACCAAACGATTGTCG
>JGI24702J35022_10000969_pt1 | contig 17944 bp, 14 predicted proteins | sample TergutTh196P4_FD_35022 | JGI IMG/M metagenome (IMG submission 35022)
GGCGCCCACCGCCGAATGGCGGTGGGTAAATCCATTCCTATCGACAAACGGCCCGCAGGGTCGTATTCCAGCATCTGTATGTTTGCATAATACCATTTGCAGTAAACAGATCGATAAATTATTGTTTAGAAACCAAAGCAGATTCCATCCCCGTGCAGTATATATAGCATGAAATACAGGTTATTTTGCAGGGTAGCTGCTACCATGATTATTTTGGCATCGTGCGATAATGGTCCTGTTCGTTCCTTCTATAATCTGGTTTTGCCGGATTTGCCGGCACATTGGGAGGAAATTCTCGGGGAGCCTCATTGGCGCATTGAATGGGTCGGCGGATCCGGGAGCTGGAAAGCAAAGGAAATTTTTCCGGGGGAGAAAGCCCCAGGCATTTCCCTAATTCAGGAATGGGTTACTCCAGTATTGGCTTGGCCTTTTTGGCCGGACAGAAACCTGGTTCCAGGAACTATGCAGCCCTCGGGCGCCTTGTTTCCATGGGACGTTTCTGGCAGAAAGCTGAACCTTGGCTGGAAAGGCGGAGTGGACGCTGTTTTTTGGAAAGAAATTGCGGCATCGGAGAGGGTTGTGACAGCATCGGATGGGAGGCTTCCCTGGTACTTTGACTGGATGCGTTTCAGGGAGCTCCTTGAGAGTGATAATATTCCGGAGGCTGTGCGCCAGGATCCCTGGCTGGCGGATTGGAGGAGTATTGCCCAAAAAACCGTACAATCCGGTTTTGATCGCCGCCGTATAGTATCAAGAAGTTTTACGGAACTTAGCATTCCCGGGTTTGTGGGACGATGGATAGGCAGTTCACCTTTTGCCCTTCCGCTGGAAGCAGAGTCTGACTGTTCTCTCTATATTAAAGCTTCCGATTCGCCGGATACATGGGTATCAGCAGAGGGAATTTTAAAATGTTCGGTTTCCGGATATGTGTTTATTCCGAAATAAAAATACAATCACAAAACCGGCGAGGAGAGCAGTAGCGATTCAGCGCCTTTCCATCCAGAAAAAGCATATATATCATGACAAGGTTTGTCGATATTTAAACAGGGATGCTATTCTTTTATGAGAAGAGACCGTATTTTATTTTTTTTCCTGTTTTTGATAATTTTGATGATGCTTTTTTCGAATATTGCCTGTGCAGCAAAGGAAAGTCCGCCGGATTTGGTGTCCGGTGAGGACGCAGGGTTCAGTTATGCCTGGCCTGCCTGGCCTGCTTTGGCGCTGCTAAAGACAGGTGAAAATCCAATCTGGTTTGAACTGGGACCTGCCGGTCCGGCGCAAATTGAGTCTCCCGATGCTGCAAGCCTTGTACCTTATTTGCCCTGGCCTTACGCCCGGTTCGTTACGGAAATGGCAGCCTGGGATGATTTAGTTGTTATGGTCATTAACCAGGATGGATTCCTTGTTCTGGGGCCTGCAACAGACACCGCAGCAGCGGTGTTGTACCGTGCAGACTCCGGCGGATCTTGGGAATATTGTACTGCGGAATCTTTTTTTTTCTGGGAGGGAAAACCCGCTGTTCTTCTTTACCGTAATGATTTTTTTAATGAACCTGTTGCTCCGTCTCCCAGTCCCCAGGTGTATACGCTTGAGAGGACGGGGCCTTTTCCTGTCGGAGTTTCCGTCCCAGCCCTGGAATATGGTCCCCTGGACAGTTCCTGGGGTCCCTGGGAAGCCGAAGTTCTGCATCTTGGTCCCGATGGATTTTGGTATTTCCGCCTGAAAGAGAAGGGAAGGTCCCAAAATCAGACTGCTTTTTTCCGTACCGGAGACCTGGCTGAAGCCGGCGAAAGGATCTCAGTTGCTGAGTGGAGAAATTCAGATCGTCCGGGGAATTCTGAAAATGTTTCCCCAGTCCTGGCGTTTCTTCTTGGCCGGGTACAGGCAGAACTAAACCTTGAAAACGTTCCGGCAGTCAGGGTTATTTTGCCTGACTCTTTGGGGCCGCGTCTTTTTACCGCCGGGTCTGCTTTTCCCAATGCCGCCGGCAGTGAAAACCTTGTCCTCCTTTATGCCTGCTGTACGGACAAACTCGCTCTGGCGATCCTTCCCGACGGAAGAGGACTTTGGACTAACGAAACACGACAGGATGTCAGGGCTTTTTCACTTCCCGCTCTTCCGGAGGGATTCGTCTACACCGGCGTCTCTCTATTGGGAACTGTTCTTGCGGTTTCATGGGAAGAGCAACAGGAAGCAGGCATTGGAGCAGCGGGATTTTTGGTAATGAGGATGCCCGGTATTTCAATTCCTGGCATCAATAAGCCTTGACAATTTTTTCCATTTCTTTTAAGTTTGGAAAATGATGCAGACTTTGTCATTTTTACATCATTGCCGCCATTGTGTATTTTTCTGGATGTCGGAGTCCTGTACCAATGGATTATAATCTGTTGGTTTAATTAACGGTATTAACGCCGTGGACTCCGGTCCACGGCGTTTTTTTAGGGGACACTGCGAAGGAGATTTTAGTGAATAAACTGCGAATTCTTATCCCCAAAGGACGGATTTTTGAAAATATATCCCAGCTTTTTTCTGATGCAGGGTTACCGGTTTCTTTTACAGACAGAACCTATAGGCCCGCTCTTGCCGCAGACTGGCTGGATGTAAAAATAATGAAACCTCAAAACGTGGGAGAACTTTTGGAACTTGGCAGTCATGATGCGGGCTTTACCGGATGCGACTGGATACAGGAGAGCGGAGCAGATGTAGAGGAGATTCTGGATCTGGGCTTTGACAAGGTCAGGATAGTTGCAGCCATTCCTGCCGGGACCGATGAGGAAGTTTTAAAGGGCAGGAAAATTGTCGTGGCTACAGAATATACGAACCTGGCGGAAGCCTGGCTTAGGTCCGGTTCATGGAAATACCGGCTTCTTAGAACATACGGCGCTACCGAGGTATTTCCCCCTGATGATGCGGATATGATCATTGATAATACGTCTTCGGGACAAACCTTGAATGACAACGGGCTGAAAGTTATTGCCTCCCTGCTTGAATCTTCCACCCGGTTTGTGGCATCAAAGGCAGCCATGGCTGACAAGGAAAAGCGGCGGCGAATTGAAGAACTTGCGATGCTTTTTAAGGCAGTACTGGATGGCCGGGATCGGGTTATGCTGGAAATGAATGTTCCCAAGGCCAGGTTCCAGGAAATGGTTTCCGGTCTTCCGGCAATGAGGAGTCCGACAGTTGCACCCCTCTATGGTGATGAAGGATACGCGGTGAAAATAGCGGTAAAAAAACAGGAGGTTCCCAATTTAATACCCCGCTTAAAGAAAGCAGGCGCCACAGATATCGTTGAATATGATCTGCGGAAAGTAGTCCCTTAATTAATTTGGTATGAGGAATAAGGAATGGGAAGAATAGCAGAAATAGAAAGGACAACAAAGGAAACATCAATATTGATGAAACTTAATCTGGATGGAATGGGAGAGGCCAAGCTTGACTATCCCATTGGGTTCATGGCACACATGCTCAGTTCTTTTGCGAAACACGGACTTTTTGATATTGATGCAAGGGCAAAGGGCGATCTTGATGTGGATCAGCATCACCTTGTGGAGGACACAGGAATAGTCCTGGGTCAATGCTTTGCAAAGGCCATGGGAGACAGGCGGGGGATACGCCGTGTGGGGAGCTGTCTTTTCCCCATGGACGAAACTCTGGCGCGCTCTGCGGTGGATATTTCCGGCAGATCTTGCCTGGTTTTTGAAGCCGCGCTATCGGAAATTCCCGGTTTTCAAACAGATACGATCCATGATTTTTGGCAGGGCTTTGTTTCCTCGGCGGGAATTACCCTTCACCTGGAAATACTGCGGGGCAGGAGCTGCCACCACAAGATAGAAGCCCTCTTTAAAGCTGCCGCGCATTCTCTCAGGGAAGCCTGTGAAATTGATTCTGCCGCACCCGGCCTTATCCCTTCAACAAAAGGTGTTATTGTATGAAAGTTTATAAACGAATTATTCCATGTCTTGATATTGACGGAGGCCGCGTAGTTAAAGGTGTAAACTTTAATGGCATAAAAGATGCCGGGGATCCTGTCGAATTTGCAAGACGTTATTGTGCTGACGGCGCCGATGAGCTTGCCATGCTTGATATAAGCGCTTCTGTTCAAAACCGGTCTACTCTTTTGGGTGTAGTACGAAAAGTTGCCTCTGAAATTTCCATTCCCCTGTGTGTGGGAGGCGGCATTGGAACCGTGGATGATATGCGGGCAGCAATAAACGCCGGGGCTGCCAAAGTCTCGGTCTGCAGCTCTGCCATGGCAAGACCTGCCCTTCTTTCTGAAATGGCTGAGGCTTTTGGAAGCCGGTGTGTAGTTCTTGCAATTGACGCAAAGCGGGTTGCCTCCCCGGCTCAGCAGGAACCACCACGCTGGCATGCCTTTTCCAGAGGCGGAACCTATGACACCGGTTTTGATGCGGTTGAATGGGCAGTAAAAGCGGTGGAATTTGGCGCTGGAGAAATAATACTAACCTCAATTGATGCGGATGGAACCTGTACGGGTTATGATCTTGAACTTTGCGCCGCTTTATCAGAATCGGTTTCTGTACCGGTAATTGCTTCGGGCGGTGCAGGGAGTCTTGAGCAGATAGCAGAAGTTTTCAGGAAAACCAATGTAGATGCGGCTCTTGTGGCATCTTTGCTCCATTTTGGCCGGGCTACTGTTTCGGAAATCAAAAAATATCTTGAATTACAGGATATTAGTGTTAGAAACCAAGAGTAAATCAATGTAAACTGTGGAGCAGGAGGAGTGATGGTTGTAGCATCAATAGATTTGCAGAACGGAAAAGTAGTGCAGCTCAGGCAGGGAGAGGAACTGGTCCTCCAGCAGGACAATGCAGAAGAACTGGCTGTGGAATTTGATCGCTATGGCGAAGTCGCGATAATTGACCTTGACGCCGCCATGGGAACCAGGCCCTTTGGCTCACCGGGAAGCAATACCGGAATGATCAAAAATTTGCTTCGCAAGGCCGAATGCCGGGTAGGTGGCGGTATCAGAACTCCGGAACAGGCAAAAGAGCTGCTTGGTTTTGGGGCGCAAAAAATAATTATCAGCTCAAGCGTTTTCCGGAATCCGGCAAAAAAAGGCACCGGTATTGCCGGCGGAGAATTTAAAGTTAATCTTCCCCTCCTTGAAGCTTTTGCAGAAAGAATAGGCCGGGAACGTCTTATTGTCGCTGTTGATGCACGCAACGGTGAAATTATGGTTGATGGCTGGAAGACCCGCACGGGGCTGGATCTCATGGATTCTGCAAGGGAAGTTGAAGAATATGCTTCGGAACTGTTCTTTACCTGTGTTGAGCGGGAAGGAACCATGACCGGCATAGACATCGGGATGATCAAAAAACTCAGGGAAGCGGTTTCCTGCAGGGTAACCGTCGCCGGCGGAATCTCAACATCAGATGAAATTGAAGAACTTGCGGCAATTGGCTGTGATGCTCAGCTGGGCCTGGCTCTGTATACCGGTAAAATTAACCTTGCTGATGCCTTTGTCCGGTCGCTCAACTGGGCAAAGGGAAGCCCGGGCAATTCACCGGATCGGCCGCTTCTGCCGCTTATTGCCCAGAGTATAGATGGTCAGGTACTTATGACCGGATATACCGACAGGGAAGCGTTATACGAAACTTCCAAAACGGGTAATCTTTGTTTTTACAGCCGAACCAGGAATAAAATCTGGATGAAAGGTGAAACATCCGGCAATGTTCTCAAGATGGTCAGGCTAAGAACAGACTGTGACAGGGATGCGATTCTCTCGATAGTGGAACCTTCGGGTCCTGTCTGTCACACTGGAGCATGGTCCTGTTTTTCCATGGAACGCCGTTTTACTCCGGAGTTTCTTCAATCGGTGATTGAAGACAGGTTTCGCAATCCTACACCCGGTTCATACACTGCTACACTGGACGATGAACTTGTCAGGGAAAAACTCATGGAAGAAGCGGCGGAGCTCTGCAAGGCAAAGACCAATGATGAAATTATTTGGGAAGCCGCCGATCTTCTCTATTTTATCACCGTCCTAATGACCAGGGCCGGAGTTTCTGTTGCGGAAATTTTGGCGGAGCTGGAAAAGCGGCACAGGAAATAGCGGGGAAGGAATGAGCATTTACTGGAATGCAAGAACCAGGCAGTTACAGCCATATATACCCGGAGAGCAGCCTAAAGACAGAAAATTTATCAAATTGAATACGAACGAAAATCCATATCCTCCGTCTCCATTGGTAATTGAAGCCATTCAGAAGGCAGCGGATGATAGACTAAGGCTTTACCCTGATCCTTCTTGCATGGAACTGAGAGAAGCCGCCGCTGCCCGTTACGGAGTTGGGACAGAACAGGTCTTTGCAGGCAACGGTTCCGATGAAATTCTTGCTTTCGCCTTTGCAGCATTTTTCGGCAGGAAGAAAGAGGGGGATGATAATTGCCTTTTTTTCCCTGACATAACCTATAGTTTTTACCCGGTCTATGCTGACCTCTGGGGGATTCCCTTCAGAACCATACCCCTTGAGCCGGATTTTTCCATTGACATTTCCAAATACATTGAAGTTATGTCTCTGGGCCAGGCCGGCGGGATCATCTTTCCCAATCCAAATGCTCCAACGGGCATTGCCATTCCCCTTGAGGAATTGAAGAAGACAGCTGAAGCTGCCTGGAGGAATAAACTGGTTCTTGTTGTGGATGAAGCCTACATTGCCTTTGCCGACGCTGAAGGTGTTTCTGCAGCTATTCCTTTGATTAAAAATTACCCCAATCTGTTGATTGTACGTACTCTTTCAAAAGAAGCATCCCTGGCGGGATTGCGTGTTGGTTTTGCCATGGGATCAGAAGAGCTTATTGAAGGGTTATGCAAGGTACGGGACTCTTTTAATTCCTATACTCTGGACCGGCTTGCCCTGGCCGGCGCATCTGCGGCTCTTAAAGATGCTGCGTATTATGATGAGATGAACAAAAAGGTAATCGCAACCCGTTGCCGTGTTGCGTTAAGCCTTGAAGCTCTTGGCTTCAGGATACTGCAGTCACAGGCAAACTTTGTCTTTGCCGCTCCTCCCGAGAATTGCGGAAGGAGCGGGCAGGAATTTTTTGCAGCCTTAAGGGAATTTGGAATTTTGACAAGGCATTTTAATAAACCGCGGATCGCGGAATTTTTACGCATCAGCATGGGTACCGATGATGAAATGGACATCCTGCTTGAAGCTTGCACAAAAATAATAGGGCATTAGGCAGCGGCATTTGGATCCGGAGTAAATTATGGGACTTGTGAAGATTATTGACAGCAAAGAATTTTTTGCAGACCCGGGAAATTTCCTTTCGGGGAGGGGAGGGAATGATTCGGAACAGGCTGCCGTTTATGATGTGGTGGACAGAATTATTTCTGCGGTAAGATCCGACGGCGATAATGCAGTTAGACGCTATACAGAATATTATGATAAAGCAGTTTTAGTAAATTTTGAGGTTCCTTTCCTGGCAGCAAGGGAAGCCTGGGAAAATTTATCAAAAATCGAGCCCGCTCTTGCATCTTCACTTTCCCTCGCGGCAGATAATATCCGGCGATTCGGAGAACTGCAAAAGGAACAGTTAATTTCTTTTGAATCAGAAATAAAACCGGGAATCTTTTCAGGCCAGCGTGTGATACCGGTTAACAGGGCTGCAATTTATGTACCTGCCGGACGATTCCCCCTGATTTCTTCGGTCCTGATGGGGCTTATACCGGCTGCTGTAGCCGGGGTTAGGGAAAAGCTGCTCGTTTCTCCGCCCAGGGAAGGCGGTATCCCCGATAGACGTATTCTGGCCGCCGGTTTCATTGCCGGTGCAGATCGAATCTTCGCCATGGGCGGCGCCCAGGCAATTGCCGCCCTTGCCCTGGGTACCGAGACGATCCCGCGGGCAGATCTTATTGCCGGACCGGGCAACAAGTATGTGGCTGCCGCCAAGCGGCTTCTCTATGGAGAGGTGGGGATCGATCTTGTGGCGGGACCAACGGATGTACTCGTTATTACTGATATTTCCGCCGGAGCTGAATATTCTGGCTGTGATGCAGCCAATGCAGCTGATTTAATTGCAGAATCTGCGGACTTGATCGCTGCCGATCTGCTTGCCCAGGCAGAACATGATCCCGATGCCTGTGCCCGCGCCCTAGTTCCGGACATGGAGATGGCAAAACAGATTGAAGCCGCTCTTGCTAAGCGGCTGGCCGGGCTTCCAGCTGCAGAAACCGCCCGGACTTCTTTAAATGCCGGAGGGCTAATAATTGTTTATGGCACCCGTGATGAAGCCATTGAAGCCGCAAACAGGATTGCTCCAGAACACCTTGAGCTTCATGTTTCTTGTACCGGTGAATGGATGGATGGTCTTGAAAACTATGGTTCGCTTTTTATTGGCGCCTCTGCCGCTGAAGTACTGGGAGACTATTCGGCAGGGATCAACCATACTCTGCCTACATCAGGCTCAGCCCGTTTTACAGGCGGCCTTTCGGTTCGGAACTTCCTGAAAACAGTCACTACACTCCGCTGCGATTCCGGCAAGGGTTATGCGCAAGCATTATTTGCGGCTGAAACCATAGCCCGGGCAGAAGGTCTTGCAGGCCATGCGGAAAGCGCCGCCTCAAGAATCAATTCGGTAAAGATGTAACAGTATGATTATTGGCCCGGAGAAGGATCACAGGGATCGGGAAAAAGGTTTATTGGTTTATCCGGTTATTTCCCGGCGTTCCGGGGGACTCTCCATAGGGATAAACCTGTTTCCTGACACCAAAGTTTGTTCCTTTGACTGCCCCTACTGCGAAGTGTTTCCATTCACAGCACGGCAAGGTTTTTCCCTTCCCTTGATGGAAGCAGACCTGATGAAATCCCTGTTCCGCGCGGGAAAGCAAGAAATTCCTGTCAGGGATATTTGCTTTTCCGGAAATGGAGAACCTTCCGTATCTCCTCATTTTTCATCTGCTCTCCGGGCAGCCTTTTGCATCAGAGACAGGGAAGTCCCCGATGCGGAGCTGGTACTGATCACAAACGGAACAGGACTTATTGAAGATGAAATATTTGAGCAGCTGCGGCAAGCGGCTTTAAAAGACAAAGGGCTATGCATCTGGCTTAAACTGGACGCTGGAACTCCCGGCTGGTACAAGACAATTAATCGTTCTTCCATTTCATATGGGGCAATGATTGAAAAAATCAAAGCCTTTGCAGTATGCGCCCCCCTTACCCTGCAGACCATGATCTGTTCCATTAATAACCTTGCTCCTTCTCCCGAAGAAGGGCAGGCCTGGGAAGCCCTGGTTTTGGATTTGGCTTCTTCCGCCATGGAGCTGCGCGGAGTACAGATCTACGGTAAAGCCCGGCCTGCCCCTGAAGATCCTTATGCATCAGCCTTGCCTATAAATTTTCTTGAAGCAAGGGCTGCTTCACTCAGGGCTGTTTTTGATTCTGCAGGGATCAATGTTCCGGTAATGGTTTACCCATAATGAAGCAGGTGGAGCAATGGAGGTATTGAAGGCAGCCATTATGGGTTATAATGGCAGATATCAGATCTTTGGGTAAAATATTGAATAAGGTTTTTCGGAAGCTTCGGTTTCTGGAGAACTTCAATAGGATGTACAACAGAATATTTTTGAGATTGGTCGTTTGATTCCGGCCTGATTACGTAATACAAAGGGAGGTTTTATATGTCCAAAATGAAAGCTCTTGTAAAAAAATACGCCAAACCTGGTATATGGATGGAAGAGGTTGAGCGGCCTTTGGCAGGACCTGAAGAGGTACTGATTAAAATAAGGAAAACTGCCATTTGCGGAACAGATATTCATATATTTGAATGGAATGAATGGGCACAAAAAACAATTCCGATACCCATGATTATCGGTCATGAATATGTGGGACAGATTGTTGAATTGGGAGCAAATGTCAGCAGCGTAAAAATAGGGGATCTTGTTTCAGGTGAAGGGCATATCATCTGTGGCTTCTGCAGAAACTGTCAGGCTGGAAGGAGGCATCTTTGCAAAAATTCCAAAGGTGTAGGTGTAAACCGTCCGGGATGTTTTGCGGAATATCTTTCTGTGCCGGTTTCAAATGTTTGGCGTACGGATCCGGTAATACCGGAGGAGCTTTACAGTATTTTTGATCCTCTGGGAAATGCAGTCCACACTGCACTTTCCTTTGACCTGGTCGGCGAAGATGTACTTGTGACAGGAGCTGGCCCCATTGGAATTATGGCGGCTGCTGTAGCTCAAAAGGTAGGAGCCCGCAATGTTGTCATAACAGATTTTATTCCATACAGACTGGAGCTTGCCAAAAAACTCGGCATCACCCATGTGTATAATGCAAAAGAAACCAGTATAGGAGAAATCCAGAAACAAATCGGCATGAAGGAAGGTTTTGATGTTGGACTTGAAATGTCGGGCAGCAAAATTGCCTTTGCAGACATGGTCGACAACATGGCATGCGGCGGGAAAATTGCTCTTTTGGGTCTTCAGCAGCCCGGAACTGGTATTGATTGGAACAAGGTTATCTTCCACGGTCTTCATATTAAGGGTATCTATGGCCGTGAAATATTTGAGACATGGTACAAAATGGCAGCACTCATCAAGGCAGGCCTGGACATTACGCCGGTTATTACACATCGATTTGATATAGATAATTTTGAAGAAGGTTTTGCGATTATGGCTTCAGGCAATTCCGGTAAAATCATTCTGGATTGGGGGACTTAGACATGAGAAGAAATTTTTATAAACAATTAAATGATGAAATTGAATTACTTAAGGAAAAAGGTACTTATAAATATTATAAATACAATACCAGTGCATTAAACGGAAAAATTTCTGTTGAAGGTTTTGGTGAAGAAATTGTTCTTTGCTCGAATAATTACCTTGGACTGGCAAATAACCCCGATGTGATCAAAGCGGCCCGCCAATCACTGGCGCAATACGGTGCGGGAACCAGCAGCGTGCGTTTTATTTGTGGAACCTATGATATACACCGTAATTTGGAAGAGAAGGTTGCATATTTTCTTAATATGGAATCTTCGATCACATATACTTCNTGCTGGGCTGCCAATACTGCCTGTATTCCTGCGCTTCTTTCTGACGGTGATGCTGTTATTTCGGATGAATTAAATCATGCAAGCATAATTGACGGCTGCAAGGCTGTGTCCAAAGGTGTCAAAAGAGCGGTGTATAAACATTCTGACATGGAAGCTCTTGAAGAAAAACTAATGGAAACGAGTGACGCCGGTGCCGTATTGGTAGTAAGTGACGGTGTGTTTTCCATGGAAGGAGATATCGCCAAACTGCCGCAAATTATTGATCTGTGTAAAAAATACAGTGCCCTGCTGATGATAGATGACAGCCATGCGACAGGTATAATAGGGAAATCCGGACGCGGTACAATGGAGTATTATAATATCAAGGATGGGGTAGATATAATTTCAGGAACTTTTGGTAAAGCTCTTGGCGGCGCCGGCGGAGGTTTCATTGCTGCCTCTGAAAATATTTGCATCATGCTTGCACAAAGGAGCCGCCCGCATTTGTTTTCCAATTGTCTGCCTCCTGTGCTTTGCGCAATTGCTATAGCTGCAATAGACTATTTGGACAATAATCCCCGCATAGTAACCTCCCTTATGGAAAAGACCCGGTACATGCGTCAGCGAATCAAAGACATGGGATTAAATCCTCTTGAAGGTGATTCTGCCATTATTCCGATTATGGTCGGTGACACCGCAAAGGCCATCGCTATAGCTGAAAAAATGATTAAAAACGGTGTATTCACCATTGGCTTCGGCTTCCCGGTCGTCCCCGAAGGAAGCGCCAGAATCAGGCTTCAAATTTCCGATGCCCTAAGCTATGAGGAATTGGATCAGGCATTGGATGTAATAGGCTTATCTTTGGGGACTGGTTTATGATTTAATGGCGTGTGGATTGAAACTGATAGGCCGCCGGTTTTGTAGCCAAGCTTTAGTCACGCCCCACACGGGCGTGTGGATTGAAACAGGATTTTAGGTATATGGTACGCCTTTGACTAAAGGGCGTATTTTTTTTATTTGGCTTGACATTGTAGGAGTTCTCCGTTATAATTTCAGGATATTAGGAATATAAATTATTAAGGAGATGTGTAATGTCCTGTAAAGCTCGCTATAAAACCAACTCCGATACTGAGTATCAGCTATTATCAATCCACCTTAAAGAATGTGCAATGTATGTCGAATTATTTGCCCATAAAATTGGTCTTCCCAAACCGGCTCTTCTTACAGCTCTGCTACACGATTTAGGGAAGAACTCAAATATTTGGCAAGAATACCTTGAAGAGAATCACAAAACAGGCAAGAAGAGCAAAAAAGAAGACCATGGAACGGCGGGAGGGCAATATCTTTACGAAGTCATAAAGCAGAAATTTGGAGATTCCGGAGAATTAGTTGCGCAGCTTCTTGCAGCTTGCATTATGTTCCACCATGGATCCGGTTTACCTGATGTTATAAGCCCAGATGGGACAGCACAGCTCTCCAAACGGCTTGAAAAAAACAAAGATGAAACCCATGTAGATGAATCGATTGCAAATATGGATATACTAATAAAGCAAAATCTTGAAGCTATACTAGGTGATGAAAACTTTATAAATGAAACTATTCAGATACTGAAGAACCTCACAAAATCCGAACAAAAAGAAGCTGTGTGTTTCAATTTCGGCCTCACAGCCCGTTTTTTATCTAGTTGCCTGATTGATGCGGATAGAAGATCCAGTGCTATGTTTGACAAGGGGATACCTGTAATAAAAGATGAAGCTGTCGCAAAGGCCGACTGGAAGGTATTGCATGAGCGTCTTGATAAGCATCTTATTGAACTGCCGATGGAAGGAAAGCTGAACCGGATTCGTCGTGAGGTTTCCGGGCGTTGTGTTGAATTTGCCAAACGTGAAAACAGCTTCTATACCTTGACTGCTGCAACCGGCGCCGGAAAGACACTGGCGTCATTGCGATATGCGCTTGTTCAAGCTGAGCGCACTAAGAAAGACCATATTTTTATCATTGCTCCATATACTTCAATTCTTGACCAGAATGCTGATGTGATCCGTGGCATCCTCGATCCAAATGGAAAAAACGGCGAAATTGTACTGGAACATCATTCAAACCTGGAGCATAGCGAAAAAACCGAGCATTATATTGAATCATCAGAGACCTGGAATGTGCCGATCATTATAACAACTATGGTGCAATTCCTGGAAGCACTTTTTGGCGCGGGAACCCGAAAGATTAGACGAATGCATCAGTTGGCTAATTCGGTAATTGTGCTTGATGAAGTGCAGACATTACCCGTTTCCTGTACCTATCTTTTCAATTGGGCTATTCAATATTTATGCCAGAATGCCAATGTGTCAGTCTTGCTCAGCACTGCGACCCAGCCGGGGTTAGATAAACTAAAGAAAGATTATGCGCTTCCTTTGTTTCCGGAAAATGAGATCATTCCTGATATAAACCAGCACTTTGAAGAATTAAAACGGGTTGAGCTTGTTGATGAGACCACAGACAAGGGATGGACTTTAGATGAAGTCGTTGGATTCATAGAAAATTCAGACGAAGTAAGTATTCTGACTGTTGTGAATACCAAGGCCCAAGCAAAAAAGCTATTTCTAAGCCTGTCTAAGAATCATCCCAACTGGAATATTATTCATTTAAGCGCAAACATGTGCCCTGCCCACCGGAGAAATATAATTTCACGATTAAAAGATGAATATTTGCAGGACAAGACAAAAAAGTGTATTTGCATCAGCACCAGGCTTATCGAAGCTGGAGTAGACATTGACTTTGATAGTGCGATTCGATTCCTAGCGGGGTTTGATTCAATAATACAAACAGCCGGGCGATGTAACCGAAACGGAAAATTAACAGATCCTCAAGGAAAGCCCCGAATTGGTAAAACATATATCATTAACATTTTGAAAGAAGATGAGAATATTGATAAACTTCCGGAATTGATTCATGGACAAAGCGTAATGAGACGTATCCTGAATGAATTTAAAAGTGATGAGGAATACTATGGTCATAATCTCATGCATCCTGAATTAATCGCTAATTATTTCGATTATTATTACCATGAGTTGCCTGACTCTCTGCTTAAATATAAAGTGCCAAATCGCGATGATACAATTCTTNATTTATTGTCCGACAATGCAAAGAGCAAAGAGGGGTTTGATCTAATAATATCGCAAAAAACCTGTAAAGCAAAACCGACCAAGTTATTCAGACAATCTTTTGAAAGTGCATGGAAAGAATTTGAAGTGATATCTCAAAACAGTATTGGCGTCATTGTTCCCTTTGAAAGGGGAAAAGGTATTATCTCAGAGCTTTTTGCACTTCCGAAAATAGAAAGCTGTGTGGAATTGCTGCAAGAAGCCCAACAATATTCGGTTAACGTTTTTTCCAATAAAAAAAATAATATGGTTGAGAAAAACATAATAAAAAAAGTACCGTATGAAAATGGTTTTGAAATTTATACCCTGAATGAAGAACATTACGATCGAAACATAGGCTTAACTGATGAAGAAGGTAATATGTCACTTCTAAATATATAAGGAGGATGAATGTGGAAAATAAAATTAATTTTCTGCTTATGGGTAAGTATGCGCTTTTTACCGATCCTGTTACAAAAATTGGCGGCGAGAAGAGTACGTATCACCTGCCTACATATCAGGCCCTGAAAGGAATAACTGAATCAATATACTGGAAACCTACCTTTATTTGGGTTATTGACAAGGTTAGGATAATGAAAAAAATCCAAACTGAGTCAAAGAACGTTAAACCACTTCTCATGGATGGGCAGTATGGGACAAACCGTCATGATCTTTCAATTTATACCTATCTTCGGGATATTGCATACCAGGTAGAGGCTCACTTTGAATGGAATATGAACCGGGATGACCTCTCCATAGACCGCAACGAGGATAAACACTATCAAATAGCATTGCGTATGCTAGAAAAAGGCGGGAGAAGGGATATTTTTCTAGGCACCAGGGAATGCCAGGGATATGTTGAACCATGCCGGTTCTGGGATGGTAAGGGCTATTATGATGATGAAGGCGAATTGGCCTATGGCCTTCAGTTTCACAGCTTTGAGTATCCATCGGAAAGCGGGATAGAAAAACTATCTGCCAGGTTTTGGCAGGCAAAGGTCAAAGGCGGCATCATCGAGTTTCCCCGCCCGGAGAATTGCCTCCATAAACGGGAAATAGGGCCTATGGATTATGAAATATTACAAGTAAACACAGAGGAGGTTATAGACTAATGGGTTGGATTTCAGAACTTAACAAAGTATATGACCACATTGCAGGAAACGATAAAATTGGAAACAAGCCGCTTCCTTTGTACCACATCACAAACAATGCCCCATTGGAGATTACCTTAAATGGAAAAGGTGAATTCCAATCCGCCCGATTACTTGGAAAAGCGGAACGTGATGATTGGCAGACCTGTATGCCATGTACGGAGAAAAGTGCTGCAAGGACAAGTGGTGTGGAGGCATATCCTTTTTGTGATAAACTCGAGTATGTCGCTGGTGACTACGCCAAATATGGAGAAGGAAAAAACCTTGAGGAAAAACATAATGAATATGTTTCACTTTTAGAGGAATGGGCGCAATCAAAACATTCAAATCAAAAAATCAGGAGTGTTTGCAATTATGTAAAAAAAGGGACTATCATCAAGGATATTTTAAATGCAAAAACTATTCCAGAAATGGATACTCCCGATAAAATTGGCGCCAAGGAAAATAATGTTTTTGTCCGCTGGAACATTGAAATTCCCAATGAAGAACGCCGTACCTGGATGGATCCAGAGATTCAGCGCCTATGGATTGAATATTATACTAACAATTTTCAAAAAATAAAGGATTTTTGTTATGTTACAGGAAATAATGAGCCAATTGCTGAACTGCATCCGGCAAAAATACGCAATGCCGGAGACAGTGCGAAACTTATTTCGTCTAATGATAAATCCAATTATACATACCGTGGGCGCTTTACTGAAGCGGATCAAGCTTGTCAGGTTAGCATGTCAGTTTCCGTTAAGGCCCATAATGCTCTCAGGTGGCTAATTCAAAGACAAGGTACAACCATTGGAAATGGATTAACAGTTGTTGCATGGTGTTCTGCTCCTGATGTTAAGCCGCAATTATTAAATAGTACTCAGGATTTATGGGCGGATGAAGATAATGAACAGGAAGAATATTTTGGGGCAGAAGAATCCGGTAAGGCAATTAATAAACGATTATTGGGATATTACAAGAATGTTCCTGATAGTGATCAAATACTCATCATGGCTCTTAATGCGGCGACTCCCGGTCGTATGTCGATCTTGTTATACAGGGAATTCATAAAATCAGATTTTTTTGAGGCACAGGAACATTGGCACTATCATCTTGCATGGTTTTATACTTATTGGAGAAAAGGGGAAAAGTCGCCGTACCACACAATATCTGCTCCATCTCCGGAAGATATTGCAAAGACTGCATATGGCGGACACGTTAGTGACAGCGCCAAGGCTATGACTATCCAGCGGCTTTTGTCCTGCATAATTGATAAAACACCGATTCCAAAGGATATTGAGCAATTATGCTTCAGCAGGGCCTCACAGCTCAACACTCTAAATGCATCTGAAAGAGAAAGAACATTAGAAACCGCCTGTGCGGTTATAAAATACAATTTGTTTGCCCAAAATGAAAACAAGAAGGAGTATAAAGTGGGATTGGAAGAAGAACGGAAAGATCGTGATTACCTCTATGGCAGACTCTTGGCAGTGGCTGACAGGGTGGAATCAAGGGTTCTTTATCAAAGGAAGGAAAAACGGGATACAAATGCGGTAAGGTATATGCAGCGATTTGCCAGATACCCCTGTTCAACCTGGGAAATGTTATATGTTGAAAAACTACGTCCGTATTTTTCCCAGCTCAACAAAAAAAGCCGGGATTGGTATGAGTCACTTATTCAGGAAATAAAAAGCCTGTTTGATCATGATGAGTTTGTTTCCGAAAAAGCGCTTTCCGGAGAATTTTTACTTGGCTATCATTGCCAGCAAAAATCTTTCTGGGATGGTATTGCAAAAACAAAATCAAAGGCTGCAGGGCAGTCTGAACCAACAGATGAAGAGGAGGACAATTAAAATGGCAGTATTGGAAAAGAAAATTGACTTTGCACTTGTATTCAGTGTAAAAAACGCTAACCCCAATGGCGACCCCTTAAGCGGGAATATGCCAAGAGTGACCATAGACGGTGTTGGAGAGCTTTCTGATGTATGCCTGAAACGGAAGATCCGTGACAGGCTGCAGGAAGCAGGAGAAAAAATATTTGTCCAGTCTGATGATAGCCGGAACGATGATTACAAGACCCTAAAAGACCGGGCTGAAGGTGAATTAACAAAAGAAGTAATGAAAGATGCCAAAAAGCTTGCCGAAAAAGCATGTAAAACCTGGATCGATGTACGCAGCTTTGGTCAACTGTTCGCATTTAAAGGTGACAGTGAAAGTAAAGGCGGCGGTGTATCTGTTGGAATTCGTGGACCTGTTACAATACAGTCAGCGTTTAGTCGTGATCCTGTCAACCTTACCAGTATTCAGATTACAAAGAGCGTAAGCGGGGAAGGAGACGGGACAAAGAAAGCTTCTGACACAATGGGTATGAAACACNGGGTTGATTTTGGTCTNTATGCAACATATGGCAGCATTAATCCNCAGCTTGCCACTAANACCGGTTTCTCTTATGANGATGCCCAAAAAATTAAACAGGCTATTCTGCATATTTTTGACAATGACGCCTCGTCTGCAAGGCCTGAGGGCAGTATGGAAGTAATTCAGCTCTATTGGTGGGAACATTCGAGCAAATCCGGGCAATATTCATCGGCAAAGGTACATCGGAGTTTACAGGTTGCCTTGAAAGTTAAAAATCAAAAACCACAATCGGTGGATGATTATGACATTATGCTTGAATCACTTGCA
>JGI24702J35022_10000970_pt1 | contig 17930 bp, 13 predicted proteins | sample TergutTh196P4_FD_35022 | JGI IMG/M metagenome (IMG submission 35022)
CTGTTGGCGATATTCTTGTCCTTGCAGGGGATATCGGCTACCTGAATGATGACAATTACCGGAATCATCCGTTTTGGAATTGGGCGTCGGACAATTTCAGGCAGGTGATTGTTGCCGTAGGCAACCATGAANTCTACAAATATTACGACCTNGCACAAATACCNCAAGGATTGGTTCACTCCGTTAAGGACAATGTAAAGTGTTACTATAATGCTGTTATCAAAATAAATAATNTAGATTTGATTGTTTCAACCCTGTGGGCAAAAATACGGNTGGAAGATGCTTNTCATACAGAGCNGACTGTATCGGATTTTCATCGTATTATGTATGAAAAAGAACTTCTTACATGGGAAAAATTCAATCGCGAACATGACAAATGTCTCNCGTTCATAAAAGCGGAAGTCGAAAACAGTAATGCCGAACATATCATTGTGATAACGCATCATGTTCCGTCCTTTCAATTGTCTTCGCCTGATTTCAAAGATAGCAGGATTAACGGCGCTTTTACGGTTGAGTTGCGCGATTACATAGAAAAAAGTCCGGTTGAATATTGGATTTACGGACATTCACATCGGAATATCGACCGGGTTATCGGTAATACCCGTTGCATTACCAATCAGTTGGGATATATTTCTCATAATGAACACCTGACGTTCAGTCCCGAAAAAATGATAAAAATCGATGTTATCAAAAGATTGTGATAACATCGACGAAGTTTTTTGAATAGATACATCGGATTAGAAAAAAAGTTCTATCTTTGCGGTCATAAAGATAAATGTTATGCCATGATTGAGACAAATTTATTGAAAATTAAGCGCCTCGCATCTATCAGAGAGGACGAAAATTATCGCTTTCGAACTTTCCTGAAAGGGAAAGACGATAAAATAATTGATAGAATCGTACAACGCCTCCATTTGGAGATTATCCGGCAAATTGACTGTTCGCTTTGCGGCAATTGTTGTTGCGTTCTTAAACCAAGACTTCATCCGGAAGATATTATTATACTGGCTCGTATGGAAAATATGACGCCAAAGAGCTACCAGGACAATTTTTGTGAAAAATCCGAATTGGATGAAATATTTTTAAAAACAATACCTTGCCGTTATTTAGAAGAGAAAAGGTGTAGTATTTTTAAAAATCGTCCGGAGGAATGTAAAAGTTACCCCAATACCCAAAAAGAAGGGTTTACCGGCCGATTGTTGGCAATGATAAACGCTTATGAAGTATGCCCCATCGTTTTTAACCTAATGGAAAGGTTAAAGAATGAAACACACTTCAAGCGTTAAATTTAATTTATTGAACCAGGGAATCGCGCCTTTATCACAAACCGCTGGTCTGTGCTGCAATTGGTGACAAAATACAGGCCTTTGTCGGAATCATCATTCTTTTAAGGTGACAATAGCGACAACGGGATTATCATCTTCTTTCAGTATTTTCAGAATATTTTTCAGATTCTCATCGGTTATTTTTGAAGCATCCAATTCCAATAGTTCTTCGGCTGTATAAACACACATTGCCTCGTTATCTGAAATCATTTGTTGAGGCCAAAATGGCAATCCACCATCTAAATCGTTCTCAAATCCAAAGAGTGGAATTATGCTAGGGCCATCTCTTAAATAAGTAATCGGAAGAGGAATAGGAGGCATGATGTGGAGATTGTTTTCTGTTTCTGATTTATTAAAAACGACCGGATAGAGCCTGTTTCTATAATCAAAAGTAAAGATCAAAAAATTTGTGGATTCAAAAAAACCGTTAACGACTATATATTTTGAATATCTGTCGTTTTCCCTTCCTGCCATCATAGCATCAATATCAACTCTGCCTTCAATCTGTGATTCATAAGGAACGGTTCGACCTCCGGTATTAAAAATATATCGGGGATGAAGCGAAAAATCTTTGATTTGATACAACGTATCGCAATAAATATCTTTATAAAACAAAAAGTTGTTGAATGTATGAAATGAAAAGTCATATCCTATATCATAACTTCTTCCCTTATAAAATCTACAGTTTGGTATGGAATCAATTATTTCTCCTGTTTTTCTGTCATGAAAGGCGATTCTGATTGTTGAATTTCCCATAGTATTATGGACATATCTGACATATAAATTCTCATACGCAATAAAATAATAGGCGAAGAATTTAGTTTTATGTGATAATATTCCGTCAAGATTAAAAAAAAGAAATTGCTTGTTTCCCTCCAAGCATATTTGTCCTTCATCTCCGCTTAAAACCCTGACGGTATACTGATAGTCATTCGGACCTTGCCCAAATTGTGAAATTTGCCGCACGAAATTTCCTGTTTTACGCTCGAAAACGTAACATTTATCCCAAGACATATATACAAAATAATCACCTGAGTTATAAATGCTTTTATTACGCATTAGACATTCTTTATCGGTTTCCAACATACAATATTCAATTTTTGATGCAATTGTAGATAGATTTACTTTTTGCGCTTTGGAAATATTATCCGATATGTTTATTGTACTAATCCGATCGTCAGTCTTTTGTCCGGGACGAGTGCAATTTATACAAAGCAATAATATCGCTAAATTCGATAAAGAAAATATTTTTACAAGTTTTTGTAATAATCTTTTCATAATGACCTAAATAGTTGTATTTTTCTGCCAAACAAGTCGCAATAAGGTATTTGTTCGTTGAATTGAGGTTTTAACCGAAGGAAGGGTTTACCGGCCGATTGTTGGGAATGATAAACGCTTATGAAGTATGCCCCATCCTTTTTTACCTAATGGAAAGGTTAAAGGATGGAACACACTTCAAGCGTTAAATTTATGCCTGAAACAGTTCGGCAGCATTTCAAACAAGCAGCTTTACAGGGCCTAACATGCCGATGGGTTGCCAGCCTTGCCAGCGTGTCCAGCCATATCCTTCTCTGTTGGAGGGCGTCGATTTCAGGTAGTTACCTACGGTAGTGCAGATTTTTACCTGAAGAGTTTTATTTGGGGCTTTGGCCAAGTGGTCGGGGATGTCATACAGATGACGTCCATACCAGCGGCAGCCAAGTCTTTCTCCGTTCAAGGTCACTTCTGACACGCCAAAAACACGTCCTAAATCTATCCGCGTGAAGGATTCTGTTTTTTCATCTATTCGTGTTTCATAAAAAAGATATCCGGCAAAGGAACGGGTTGATTCATCTTTAGAAAGGTCAAACAGTGCTGGGAATGCACGATTTTCGACTGTACCGTCAATATGCTCCATCCGGACGTTCCATCCGGTCAAGACCATACCTCCCGAAGGTTCTTCGGGTAATGCAGGTACATCTTTATTGCGGGTGTGTTCGTCGAAAACGATTAGTTTAGATGTGGCTGGCGACAGGTCTATCGTCAATGTACTGTTTTTTCCTGAGGTACCGGGATAACGCGACCTTTCGCCTGTTTCGGCATCCCAAAGCCACGGTTGACCCTTTGAATCAGGGAATCGCGCCTTTATCACTAACCGCTGGTCTGTGCTGCAATTGGTGACAAAATACAGGTCTTTGCCTTTGGCGACATGACGTATCTGACTTATAAACGGATTAGGGTGGTCAATAACCATATAGGGCTTGATGTCGCACTGTTGTTGGATATTTTGGAACCATCCCTCTATGTTGTCTGTTGGTGCTGGGAGGGTGAATACACGGGATGAATAGTTTTGTTTCATGTCGGCTATCGTTTGCCGCACTTTTTCATCGTTTGCCCGGTAGTCTGTCAGCCCCGATGATTTGTGCGGCTCTTTTCCTATGAAGAGAATCTTGCCTCCGTTCTTAACAAAGGTAGCAAGGGCTTCGGCAGTAGCAGGTTGCATCGATTCCACCTCAATCAAAAGCAGGGTATGGTATGCCCGCCGGTTATATTTCAGGAAACCATTTTCTGCTTTGCTTTGCTGTATAATGGCTTCGCTTGTATAGTCGCAACTGTTTCCGTTCCGGTGAATGGCTTCCCAGACCTTGTACTGATAGGCGGGATATAATAATTCAGGAAATGGATCGCGTTGTGGGCCATGGATGGACCACATATCCGCCAATGGATGTAATACAGCGATGTCTGCGAAAAAATCCGTTTCCATCAGGATAGCTGAGAGGCGTGTCTTATAGGCAGCCCACAACTTGAAGAAAGGCCACCAAGGATTCCGTTCGTTGAAGAAAGTGCCGTAACGTACCCAGCCGGGAAAGGGTGTTTCGACCGGGCTATAGTTGAATCCATGCAAAATAGAATGGGTGACGCCGGAGGTGTTGCTTTGGTCGCTTGTGATTTTTATCCGCTCCAAGGTGGCATTGAACACAGCGCTTGTGTTGGTGATCTCTTCGCAACTGACTATATTTTTGCCTGACAGGTGAACGGCTGATGACACAAACTTATTCACATTGGTGTAGGTAGGACGTTTGACAAAATCTAATTCAGGATTGCTGTCGTTGCTCCACAACCACGTCTCACATTCGGGAATATCCACTTTCAGTGATGCTTCTAAGGGATGGAATTCTCGTCCGTAGGGTTGTACCCTTGATTGGAAGCCATGTCGGTTACACCACTGCGTATATGGCTCCAGAAAACGGTCGCGAACCATATCCATACAGGTAACAAAAAAATCATAGCGTACACGTGCTATCTCTTCTTTCGCTGTGCCGCTTGTCTGCGTAATCACAGCGCCTTCAACAGGTTGTCCCATTTGTCCCACCTTATAGAGGATATAGGGCAGGTAGGGAGATATATCATATCCGTTGCGCCGTTTATATTCATCAATGAAATCGGGACACCAGTTAGCGCCCTCCAATTCCATGCTATCGCAAAACAGCGCCCTGAATCCTTTCAGACCTTTCAACTCCGGAAAAATTTTATCCGACATGTAATTCAAAAATTTTTCAATCGCCGTTGGGTTGTAGTGGTTCAATACAGGCCCCGCCGCACCCGGAGCGCCGTTGATAACGGCTTGAAAACCGGTGACTTTTACAAGCGCATACAGGATATATTCACCGTCTGGGATAGTTACGGTTATCACCTCGCCGTTTTCAAAAGGGAGATTGATGGGCGGCACAAATGTTTCCATCTGTACCGGCGCCAGACAAAGCGAGTAGATTTCACTGTCAGCGCCTTCATATTTGGAATGAATCGAAGGCGATGCTTCTTTCAAAATATCGGCTACTTTCAGATTTATCTTTTCAGGACCTTTTACCTTTTGACTGGTGAGCGTCATTAATTGCGACCTTTCGTCGCCGGTGAGAAATTCGGCGCCGAAAGGCCAACCGGAGCCAACGATTATATCACAAATCATGCCACGTTCTTCAGCGCCTTTCAGCGCTACTTTCACCATCTCAATCCATTCAGGGCTTGCCCATTGCATCGATGGAATGCCTAAATCATCACCACCCGGAAATGCAATAGGGTTGATTTCGACGCCTCCGATGCCTGCATCATTCATCACATCCAACTCGCGTAATATCTCTTTGGCGGTCAGCTTGTCGCCATTCCACCACCAGCGAACAAACGGTTTGGCTTTACCGGGCGGTTCCCGGAAGATGGCAAACAACTCATCGGATTCGTCGCGGTTACTCATCGACTGGCAGGATTGCAAAAACGGAAACCCTGCTGTTAATACAACACCGGATTTGATGAAGTCCCGGCGTGAAATAGTATAAGAAATTTTCATAGGTAGGGGAAGATTATGAATAATTCAGGTGAATTATGTCAATTACACTCCGCCTGTAGCGGTCCGGCGAGTTCCTGAAGGAAGAAGAGTTTACCGGGCAGGGTAGGCATAAAAGTGGAGGGCGCCCAAATATCGGCTCCGTAGCGTAGTGTCACCCACAAGCTCATACCCTGCCAAAGCATACCACGTCCTAATGCCCCGTCGCAGCCACCGATGATTCGGTCGGACTGTAAAAAGAGGCCGGGCCCAATGGTATTGGCTGTACATGGTACTAACGTGGTACGACTTTTGAAACTCGTTACAGCATTTTGTTCGATAGTCAGCGGGTGAAGTCGCGCGCCTAACCGGTATGTTTGCTTTTTCCATTCTTCTACCGAAGCAAACTCCGCAGCAAAATGGGGTTCCCAAAAGGCGATATGAAATACACGTCCGATGCCAAAAACCGTAACTAACTTGGCTCCCTCCTGTCGGAGCGCCGCGATCTTGTCTGCATAGGTTGGCAGGTTATCCTTCGTTGCGAAGTTGCGTTGCCCTTCAGGTACGGTCAGCGAACCTAACGGATCGTAAAAAGCCTGACTCATCGCATTCTGAAAAGCGCCGGGGTTAGACGGGTCGAGCGTATTTCCTTCGCCGTCGCTCCATTCGTCCATATTGAACCCGTAGACATGCGAGCATGGCGTATCCCATGCTTTGAGGAAATAGACAGCCCAGCGATACATGCCCATAGGCCCTACCGGTAATATGAAGATGAGTTTGCGCCCTTCCTCACGCGTTTTAGCAATCTCTAATGCTATTTCATGCCCAAGCATCATATCAAAGTCATAGATGTTTGTGCAGGGTACCGGTATGAAACCGGGATGCCAGTGGGATTGGCGTTCTGTAATAAGCTCGGGTGCGTGTGCACAGCAGGCATCTATTTTCTCCATATCCCATCCTGCGGGATAGAAACTCTCTAACAAAGAGCCTTTTACTGTAGATTGAAAATTGATCATGGTTGTAATTAATATTTATTCATTTTTATTATGGTAATAACCGCTTGGCAGTCTGTCGCGGCCAAACACGACAGGCCCGAAACCCTTCAGCATAAGCCACACCGCATTGAAGACCACGGTACTTCGAGCATGTACGAACGAAATCAAGGAAGTCGATGCCGTCGTGGTCGCGCATCCATTTCACCTGACTTTCGTGGCAGTTCAGCGCGTTCAGTTTGATCTCAATAGTTTCGGTGATATCTACATATTCCTCGGGGAGGAAGCCGACACCGGCTAACGTATCCATGTAATAAACAGGAGCAATAAGGCTATAAGCCGGATGTTGTGTGGGTACATGAGGGATGCTGGATGAGAAGCTGGCGTTAAAAACTAACCGCGACACTTCCACATGGTCGCGCATATAATCATCGGGACTGTGTGTGATGATGATGTCGGGTCTGACATAACGTATCACCTCGATGAGTTGCAGTATTGTTTTGGAGTTCTTCGCATCGACCTCAAGGTCGGACACATCCAACCCGATGACCTCAGCATTCAGTATAGCGCCCGATGCCGCTGTTTCAGCTTTGCGTATGTCGCGTAACTCCTCCGGGCCAATCACGGCATGACCCAGATTACCATTGGCAACATGACAATAAACTACTCTATGACCGGCACGGGCATACTTGGATAATGTCCCGCCACAGCCAATCTCCAAGTCGTCGGGATGACACCCCACAGCAAGAATATTCATCGGGGTTTCTTTTTTTTCGACGTCTGTGATTTCATTATTTGCTTGTTTCATAAGAAAAAAATTAAAATTTAAGATTGATTATTTTTTCATTAATGCTTGGGTTTAATAAGGTACCATGTTATTCCTTTTGATCGGAGGGATTAACAGGGTCTTTTATTTTCAACATACTGGGTATGCCGGGAATGTTTTTCATGATGTCGGTAACCGGAGCGATAGACGAAACAAGGCCTGTGAGCAGGTTAGTCAAGGTGCTGCCATTTGCGGTGTCCATCACGTTGACATTGCCGAGGTTGATTTTCTCAAACGCTTTCACCTGTTCGGCGGCTATTTCTTTCCACTGCTCGACCATCTTCCATTGAATGGCTACTTGCGGGTTGTTTTCGGCGACGCGTACCATCGCTTCAAATCCTTCTGCTTGTGCCATCAACGATGCTTTTTCGGCGGCGGCTTTCGCCAGACCTTGCTGTTCGATTACTTTGGCATGTGCCAGCCCTTCGGCGGCGATGGCTTCGCCTTTTCCGCGCCCTTCGGCGGCAATGGCATCGGCGCGACCCTGTGCTTCGATGCGTTGCTGATTGGCGTTGGCTTCCGCTTCCTTTTCCAATTTCAACTGATAAGCCTGAGCGTCAATCAGTTTTTGCTGTTTGGATATTTCCGAAGGCACAATCTTCTCGGCTTTCAATGCAGCTTCGGTACGTTTGGCGCGCGCTTCTTCAGCTTCCTTGCGGGCAATTTCCTTATTTTGTTCTATCTGGGCTAATGCCCTTTCTTCAGCTGATTGCGCCAGACTTTGCGATTCGGCTTTTATCACTTCCAATTCGGCATTGGAGACTGTTATTTTCTTCGTGGCTTCGATTTCGCCGATGCGTGCTTGCGAATCAAATTGCGCAATGTTGATGTCTCTTGTCTTACGTGCATCCGCTATTTGTGAATCTCTTTCGGCCTCGGCTTTCGCTACGGAAATACTCTGGTCGCGCTGGGCGTTGGCGATGGCAATTAACTCATCCTTTTTGGTGTCGGCTACGGTTGCATTTTTGATTTTCAACTGTTCGGCTACTTTCGTTTCGCCATCACGCTCGGCAATAGCGATTTCTACGTTGGCCTGATTAATGGCTTTTGCCTGGTCTTTTTTTCCTAATGCTACGATGTATCCTGCTTCATCGCGGATATCGGTGATGTTTATATTGATAAGGAACAGTCCGATTTTACGTAATTCAGTGTCGATAAGGCCTTTTGCTTTGGCGAGAAATTCATCGCGGTCGGCGTTCAGTTTCTCTATTGTCATGTCGGCGATGATGGTACGCATTTGCCCATAGACAATATCTTTCACTAAATCTTCTATTTCCTTATGACCCAATCCTAAGATACGTTCTGCAGCAGCCTGCATCACATCAGGTTCTGTGCTGATACCCACCGTGACGGTTGTAGGTACGTCAACGCGAATATTTTGTGACGATAACGCTTTTTGCAGGTTGCAATCAAACTGAAGGGGCTTCAATGACATATAGGCATATCCTTGCAAGACAGGAATCACAAATGCAGCCCCTCCCTGAATGCATTTGGACGATTTATTGCCGCCCGTTTTACCATAGATGACTAATATGGCATCCGATTTACATCTTCTGAAACGGGACAAAATCCCGATGATGGTCAACAAAACAAGAATGACCAGTACACTTGTAAGTATTACAAAATTTGAGCTAAGCATAAGATATATTATTTAAGATTTAAAATTTAAGATTTAAAATTGCTTCCCTGCGGAAAGCGTTCGTAATTCGTAATTCGTAATTGATTAAGCGTTCGTAATTCGTAATTCGTAATTCGTAATTGATTAAGCGTTCGTAATTCGTAATTCGTAATTCGTAATTGATTAAGCGGGTGAGACTGAGCGTCGTGTGCCGGAAACACGGATTTTTTGTCCTTTCTCGAAATGAATGTCATCGGGGCAGACCAATGTAACCGTAACCGGACGACCTTCAAGTGTCAGAAACACTTCGCCGATTTTCTTGTTATTATCCCAGAAATATACTTCCGCTTCCATGTCGTTGATTACAGTCGTATATTTGATGTTCTGCTGCAGTTTATCGAAAAGCAGCTTGTACAGGTAATACAAAACCAATACAAATATAATACCGGTGACGGTGCCGATGGCAGCCGATAACAGTGAAAATTCACCCATCAGGGTTAGTGTCAGGGAAAAACCGATGGTAAAATGAATCAACCCCTTGAATGAGATCACGTCGCCTAATAAAAAACCGGAATCGATCTCCATACCGGCGTCCATATCCATATCTCCAAAAATCAATGAGCCTATGGAGGTCAATAAAAACAGCCCCGACGATACAATCAGTACAATTACATACCATGCCATACAATTTTTTTTTAAAGTTTTTCCTTGCAAAAATAGCGGTTCTTTTTGAATTGTGCAAATTTTATGCTACTTTTGCATCTGATTTAAAGCAAAAACTTATATGAACATTGTCTACAAAGGTAAAACAAAGGATGTGTACGATAATGGCGACGGCAACTTTTTGTTACAGTTTAAAGATGACGTTACCGGTACTGACGGCAAATTCGACCCGGGTGCAAATACGGTTGGGTTGACTATCGAGGGAGTAAGCAAGTCGTGCGTAAGGATTACGGAGTTCTTTTTTAAAAGAATAGAAATGGCAGGTATTCCGACGCATTATGTGTCTTCGGATGTTGAGAAAGCGCAAATGATTGTTAGACCCGCTACAATTTTTGGTAAAGGGCTTGAGGTTATTTGCAGGCTTAAAGCGGTCGGCAGCTTTTTAAGAAGGTTCGGCGATTATTGCAAGGCCGGACAGGATTTGGATTTTTTAGTCGAAACAACGTTAAAAGACGACGAGCGTGGCGATCCGCCTATTACGAAAGACCAACTTGAGATGCTGGGTATTTTGACAGCTCAAGAATACGAAATCTTAAAAGATTTAACAAAAAAGATTACGGGCATTATCAATGATGAGTTCCTTAAAAAAGGAGCCGTATTATATGACATCAAGCTTGAATTTGGCAGGGTCGACGGTAATATCATGCTTATTGACGAGATTTCGGGAGGCAGTATGCGCGTTTATAAAGACGGCAAATATGTCGAGCCGTTGGATATCCCCGCGATATTGTTTAATTAAATCCGTTCACAATCTCTTTAATAGCGGCAATGTGTGCAGGTGTCGTACCGCAACAACCGCCGATGATGTTTGCTCCGGCATGAATGACTTGAGGGATTAGCTCTCTCATTTGTTCAGGGGTTTCAGGATAGACTATTTCGTCGTTTTGCATTTCCGGCAGACCGGCGTTGGCATGTACTAATATCGGGATGTCCGGCGCCGCTTCTCGCATTTGCGCTACAATATTTATCATATTTTTCAGTCCGTTGCCACAATTGGTGCCAATGACATCAACACCGGCATCGATACAGGCGGTAGCAGCTTCGGCAGGTGAAACACCCATCATCGTGCGATAATCATTGTCGCCAATAGGGTCGAAGGTGAAAGTACAGATTACCTCCAGCGTTGTATTCTCTTTTGCGGCGCGAATGGCTGATAAGGCTTCGTCCGTATCGCTCATTGTTTCGATACAAATGGCGTCGGCGCCTCCTTTTTCCAATGCCATAGCTTGTGTTTTGAAGGCTTCGTAGAGTTCCTCTTCGGTAATGTCGCCTAAGAGGAGCATTTTACCGGTAGGGCCTACAGAACCTATGACCCATCTATCGTCGCCTGCCATTTCGCGTGACAAACACGCAGCCGTCTCATTTATTTCCACCACCTGACCGGCTAATCCGTAGTGTTCGAGTTTGAAGGATGTCCCCCCAAAACTGTTTGTTTCAATCATATCGGCGCCGGCGTCAATATAACTACGGGCTATTTTCCGTATTGCATCCGGATAGGTTAAGTTCCACAGTTCGGGACATTCGCCTGCTTGCAAGCCTTCCTGTTGAAGGAATGTGCCCCAAGCGCCATCGGAGACAAGTATCTTTCCGGACTTTACTGTTGCTGTGATAGTCGGTCTTTTCATTGAATAATTGAATAATTGAATAACTGAATAATAAAAATTTCAACTTTGTGCTTCCATTTTATATACCTCTTTTTTTGCTTGTAGAAGCGCTTGAATGTTTTCCGTGCTGACGCCTGGAGGCATTCCGCCGGCGCACGAAAGGATAAAACGTGATTTGTCGTTCAACTCGTTGAGTAGTGATAAGGTAACCTGTTTTACCTGTTCAGGGGTACCTGCCGCTAAAACGTCGCGCGGAGGGATGCTTCCCAAGACGGTAAGCCTGTTGCCGGTAACCTTTTTTATTTCGTTTATGCCCATTTGAACACCGGGATTGAACAGGTTGACACCCATGTCGGGATAATGCTTCACCGAAACAACAAAATCGGCGTCGTTATGGAAAAACTTTACTTTTGAAGGCGCTGCATCATAGATCTCCTTGATGTATGGGAATCCGAAAGCTAAGAAATCATCCTCACCGATAAACCCTACGATGTCATCGAGCATTAGGATACCGTCGATGGACGGGATAGCTTTCCGCTGTAAAGCGTGCCATTGTTTCAGAAAATCGGTAATGATACGCAACAGGCGATGTATCCTCTCAGGTTCGAGGATGATAGCCATCATCAATTCGGTAGCGCCCATTAAGAAGGATGCGATATTTAGCGGACCGCGTGATACCGAGAACCGGATACGGTGACCTGCAGCTTCGATAGCCGGTTGCATCCTGACTAAACGATTGAGCATAAAGGGCAAAAGACCTCCCGTTTCGGGGTCAGGCACAGTCAACTCGTCGATATCTTCCGGCTGCTTGATGATTTTTTCGGCATAAGGAAACTCGTTTTTCCAAAAAATACATTTTGCCCCAAAAGCAGATGGTTCGGTGCACATCCCATATTCGCTCCAAAAACTTGGAAGAAACATGACTTCCGGAAAAGTTTCGTGAGCGGCAAGGTTGGCTTTGAACCACAATTCATCGCTTGAAAAATAATCTAAAATCGAAATCCCGTACCATTTGGGCAACCATGGGCAGTCGATAATAAAGCCCACAGGCGGTTCGGGTTGCGGATTACCGTTAATGACCTCTAAAAGGCTATTCCATTGTAAATCTGTCATAAAGGAAGGGTTTGGGAATTATGAATTATGAATTAAGAATTACGAATTATGAATTATGAATTATGAATTACGAATTAAGAATTACGAATTAAGAATTACGAATTACGGCGGGGGAGGTAATTACGAATTACGGGGGGAAGGGGGGAATCAGCGTAGAAATAGTAATCCGTAAAGTATCGGAATAAGGAGACCAAGTAGTAAATACCATTTGCCGGAACCGGCTATTCCTCTTTTCCCTTTCACGATAAATAATCCGGTTACCGCTAACAGGATGAGCGAACCTGCAAAGACATCAGCTACCGGATACCAACCTTTCACCTTGTTGTAATGGAGACGGTTTATCCAGTAAACCAAGACGCGCTTTTTGTGGTATTCGTAGGATAAACTTCCATTGGAAACATCATACATACCTATTCCGCTTTCTAAAAATATACGTAATCTACTTTCGTCAATCCGCATGATTCGTTTCAGGGGCGGCAATTTGCCGTCGTCAAGCCAGACGGAAGATAGTTCATTCTCAGTCAGGTTGGCCGCGAGTTGTAATGTTTGCGTTTCGGTACGAAAAGCAGGGTCACCACTCATATGGTTGAGAATGATACCGGAAATGGCGTATACCAATGTGATACCCACTACAAGAAAGCCCAAATCGCGGTGGATAACCCGTAGAAAGCGTGCTAACTTCATTTTTGTAAAAAACGTGACAGGCAAGAATTAACTTTCAACTTTTTAATCTAATACGCTGTATTTCAGTCCGTCCATGTAATACATGACATAATAGTCTTTATCATGGTCTTTCATCCATTGACGCATGTCGCTAATATTGCTTAATTCGGCGGAGCAGGTTTCAGCCATACCTTCTTCATTTTCAAGTTCTTTCCACGCATTCTCCAAATTATCTATATATTCTTCGCTCAGATGATTCTCTTTGAGCGTACCGGTGATTGCTAACTTTGAGCCTATCAGATCGGCGCTGAAAGTTTCGATTTCTCCTTCGGCCTCAACCCGTAAGGATACCTTTTGTGATTCGCCTACGATGAAACACTTCTTACCGGAATGCATACAAGTGTGTGTGACATAACCGACTACCGTAATGGTGTCATCCAAGTTTCGGTCGGCTACGGTCAGGAGTTGGTCTAATTCAAAAGTAGCTGCGGAGGCTTCAACCGCTTTTTTGTTCCCTGAGCATGAAAATAATGCGAATGATACTACAAATAATAAAAATAACTGTTTCATACTATAATCTTCTTTAATTGTGGATATATTTTTTAGTTCTATTTTGCCGACAAAATTAATACAATAATTTTAAATCCCCAAAAAAAAGCATTTAATTTTCACCAATTCAGTGTAGAAAGTATTACTTCTGCAGGTTTTAGCCAAGGGGCAGTAAATCTTACCGTTATTAGGCCCGGTTCACCGGTCGGTTGGATGTATGCCATTAACTTCCCGCGATAAGTGCGATGTACGTTATCACTGTAATTGCCCATGTCTCTATAATTCCCGGCTTCCAATCCAAGCAGTCTTGCCGGACCTTCAATGAAACAGGTCACCTCGTCGTCCGACAGTAATACGGGGAGACCATTTTCATCAACAACCTGTACGGTTATTTGCGCTAATCCTTTACCGTCGGATATAGTGTTATCTTCAATGATAGTCGTCAGCGCAAAAGGTCTTCCCGTTGTGCGGATCATATTTTCGCAGGTTTTATTACCGGCGGCGTCCATACCGATCACTTCCAATGTGCCGGGTGAGAAAGTTATGTCCCAGGTAATAATCCCGGTGTCGTCATCGTAATCTTTTGATTCGCCTGCCTCCTTGCCATTGAGTATCAGACGAGCCTTGGCTGCGTTAGTATGGCAGTTAATGCGTACAAGCTGTCCTTCGGTATAGTTCCAGTAAGGTAGCGCTTCGCCGAACCAGCCTCTGTTTTCTGCGCTGCCGGGTATCGGAGAGGTAAAGAGATATGCAACAGGCGTCTCAGACCATATGGCATGACGGGCATAACCGCGCGGCTTGATATATCCGGCTAAGGTCAGCAGGCCGGCTGTTGACCCGCGTGCAGGCCAAGCGCCCGCTTCGCCGAGGAAATCTATACCTGTCCACAGGAACTGCCCGAAAATATAATCGTTGTCGCGCACATACTTCCACTGTGCGAACCCATGTCCGTTCTCGCTGCCGTAAATGATACGTTCAGGATAGGTCGAGTGGTCTATCTCATAACGGTTTTCGGTATAGTTATAACCTGCAATATCAAGCGTGGCGGGATATTCGGTTTGATTCGACATTTCGACACCTGCCAGCGCAGCGGTAACGGGACGCGACGTGTCGTATTGTTTGGTTACAGCTACCAAACGTTTGGCGATAGCGCCCAACCGTTCGGCATTAGGCTGGTCGGGCTTGTAACCACCATATGTCGGTTGGCTTGTGCTGCTTGAGCCATCCAATATTTTGTGCGAATAGGGGTCGTTGGGGTAGTCTATCTCGTTGCCTATACTCCACGAAAAAATGGAAACATGGTTGCGGTCGCGTCTAACCATATCTGCCAAATCGCGGTCGCTCCATTCCTCGAAAAAATCAAAAGAACCTTCATATCCGGGTGTCCCCTGGTTCCAGCCCACCAACCATTTGCGTTTTGCAAACTCCCATTCATCAAATGCTTCATCCTGCACTAACAGTCCTATCTCGTCGCATATTTCGTACATATATGGCGACTGGGGATTGTGTGACATACGTATGGCATTACTTCCGAGGTCTTTTAATATCTGCAGGCGTCGTTTCCACACTTCGCGAGGTACGGCAGCCCCCAGTACGCCGGCGTCGTGATGGATGCACACCCCTTTTATCTTCATCCACTCGCCGTTGAGCGCAAAGCCCTTATCAGGGTCAAACGTTAATGTACGAATGCCGGTCGTCGTAACGGTTTCGTCGATGGTCTGTCCGTTTTGTGACACAGTAGTCTTCAGTTTATACAGGTGTGGCGTCTTGACGCTCCACAGCGATGGATTACTTACAGTCAGGTCTACCGTTGTTTTACCATTAGACAGTGCAGGTACGGTAATATTTTTCGATGCTTTGGCTACTTCTTTTCCATTGGTATCTACTAATTGCTGTGTCACCATCAGGTCTGCTTTTTTATCCGTGCCGTTTGTAAGTTCGGTATCTACCGTTAGAACAGCCTTGCGTTTGTCAGCGGATTTCGTATGATAAAACACGCCCCATTGTGCGATATGCACAGGACCGGCAGTTATTAGCCACACATCTCGGTAAATACCCGACCCGGTGTACCAGCGCGAATCGGCTGATAGGCTATGGTCTACGCGCACTGCCACAACTGCCGTCTTTCCTGCTTCGACGAATGGCGTGATGTCGTACATGAACGATACATAGCCATTGGGACGCTTGCCCACAGAATGACCGTTCACAAACACTTCACTGCGGTTGTAAACACCCTCAAAATAGATATATACCTTGTCGTTAGCGTTTCCATGCGGTATATCAATCGTTTTACGATACCAGCCGATTCCGCCGGGCAGATAGCCTGTACAGCTTGAAAGCGAAGGGTTTAGCGTCTCTTTGACGCTCCAATCGTGAGGTAAATGAATCGTCTGCCATCTATAAACAGTTTGCGATACTGGCGACAACTGCCATCCGATATTTTCCTTTCTGGCTCTGCCAAAATATTCATAATTAACTGCTTGTGCTTCGGGCGGATCGCCTAAACAAAACCACCAGTCGTCATTGATTTTTTCGGGTTTGCCGAAAGAAACCTGTGCGAAAACAGAAACTGATAGCGAGAACGCTGCTATAATCCAAAACAGTAGTAATAAGCGCCTGTGAGGTCTGAATAGGATATCCTTGATGGCATAATCAAAAGAAATGATGGTACGTTCCATATTTTTAAAATTTTACATCTTTTTAATTGCTGCAAAAGTACAAAATAATTTCAATTTCAGCCAAAAGATTTCGTTTTTTTATGTTCGGAAATTTTACTGTATTTTTCCTTTTACGGGTGTCAGTTTGAATGAGAAGCTGTAGTCTTTATACGGAATACGATATTCGGGGAGCGGCATGGCGCCCCAACTGTTGATGCAGCCAAGTCCCATGTGGAGTTTGTCAATCGTTACGGTCACATCTTTATCCTTAGTTTTGAACTCGATATGGCTGTTGTACTTGAAAGGGCCGTTGTCGAGGGTCTCTTGCGGGTAATAGAGCGCTGAGGCATAAAATGGTTCGTCGGAAGTGATCATCAGACCGTCGCCACGCACATTGACTTGTTGCCACCAGCGGATATCGCTTTTTATGCCGGTTTCTTGTGTGCGAAGGTAGTTATAAAACTGTTGGTCTGTATCTTGGTTATAGCGGCCTATAAACTGTGATTCTTTCCTGTCGGCATAGCTCTCGATAGGGCCGCGGCCATAATAGTTGACAAGGTTGAACCGTCCCGGCATCTTCAGTCGCATTCCATAGCGGAACATATTCGAAATCTTTGCCGTAGAATCTGTTTTGAGCGATTCGGTCACTAATACTTCGCCTACATTATTGATCTGATAGGTCATTGTCAGTGTAGCTTTCAGGTCGGCAAGGTTATATACTGCTGTTACGACGGCGATGCCCTCAACCATTTCCGCATTGAGAAAGCTATGGTTTTCAATGCCATCTTGCCTTCCGGGACGCTCTTGCGGGGGACGGGTGAATTGGATATCTTTCCATATGGCGAATCGGTTTTGCAGGTTCGCACCGTAATCGTTGTCGGTAGGGGCGCGCCAGAAGTTGGGTTTCAGTTCTGTTCCCAGAACCAAATAATCTTCTCCGTCTACGAGGTAGCGGCATATCAAGCCGGTGCTTCTATCAAATTCGAGCGAGAAATCAGGGTTGGAGACAATCAGGTAGTTACGGTCGTTTGTCCGGATGTCGACAGTCCCTGCCGGGGTAAAACGGTCGTTCATCCTATTCCTTATTTCCAGTGCAGGAAGTAAAGCCTCCCGGATTGTCAACTGTTGTTTAGCTACCGTGCATCCGCCGGGCAAAATACCGTCTTTGTTTTTAAGGATATATTCCACGTTAAGGAACAGTTCGCCATCGGTTGGAAGCTGCGTCAGCGAATAGGGTAGGGTATACGATACTTCCTTTTGCGGGCCGACAGCGGGAAGCGTCTCGACAAGGCCGCTCTTTACGACATGTCCACATGCCAGAACGCTCCATTTGAGCGCATATTTCGACAGGTCGATGAAGAAATTTTCGTTATAAATCTTTATTTTCCCGTTGGCGACATCCTCGTTACGGGTCCAGATGTTCTGTTGCAGGTAGCCAATCTCGAAAGTATGGGGATGCGGTTCGCGGTCGGGAGCAAAGACGCCGTTATTCATAAAGTTGAGGTCGTGGTATTCATAACGGTCGAAGTCGCCGCCATAACCGAGTATCATCGTACCGTCCGG
>JGI24702J35022_10000971_pt1 | contig 17928 bp, 30 predicted proteins | sample TergutTh196P4_FD_35022 | JGI IMG/M metagenome (IMG submission 35022)
ACACCACCGTACAAACGAAGTCTTGCAGGTCATCCTTTGCCCTTATTACATTTCCGGCTGCCATGTTCACCCTCACCCAATTATCATCTCCGCAATACAAGTCCACGACGGGGCTTTCTGCCAGCGAGGTCAGAAAATCAAATGTATCACCGTCCACGAGCGGAGCGTACAACGTCATTGTCCGCTGCGCCTCTTTGCCTTTCGGATGGTTTGTTCCGGCGTGAAAACCATTGACAAAATCGGTCGTTGTCAGATACTCTTCGATGTTCACGTTTACATCTTTGACTTCCGACTGCTCCGTATTTTTCATAAACAGGTAGTAACAGAAATCACCCCACTTGTTCACCCATCGCAGATAGACACCCTCTGTACATTTATTTACCGCCAGTTCGATGTCGAGGTATATCTCGACAGTTTCGTCCACGCCGAATGTATCATCGAAAGTATCATCGAAGACAGAGTATGACTGCGTGCCGTTTCTGACGATGACCTTTTTCGTTGCCGACTTCCAGTCTGTCATGTCGAGTTCGTGTTTTGCACCGATGCCGGATTTCCACTTTTCAAATGCGCCGTCGTCCTTGCTAACATAAACATCTCCGCTTCCCTCGATGAACACCGGTGTTGTAAACGGAAACTCGGTAAAGAACGTCATCTTTCGGAACTGTGAGTATTTTTCGCCGATTTGCAAAGCGCCCCACATCGAATTGATGTTGATGGTTATTTGATGATTGCCGTCAATAAGCACCTCTATATTGCTGATGTTTTTATACGTTGAATTATTTGGTGCTTTTGGCTGCATTGCGCCTCTGTCGAACATGTTTTGTATCAATGTGGAAACGTCAATTTCTGCCATGCCGCCCGAAATCTTGCGTTTTACTTCTTTGTCGCCGATTTTGATACCTGCGATGTTTCCGCTTGCACCCGTTATCTTTATCATTGACGGGTTGAAAATGAATGCCTTTTCAGGCTTTGTTATTGTCGCCATAATCAATTTAATTTTATAGATTTCTTAACTTCGTGTGTTGCTATTCCTTTTAATTTTTCTCTGATATTTTTGATTGTCTGCGGAATTTCGTTGGAGTAGATGTCATTCCGTCCGCCGTTCTGGTGCAGTTTTGAGCCGTGCTTTCTGATGGAAAACGCTATCGCACCCGCCAAAGACATCTCGCCACGTTCCTGGGGGGTATATTTCGGTTGCCAATTAGCAGACGCTTTTCGGATGTATGGGATTGGGTTTGCCGTGATGTTTTTATCCTTCATCCATTGCCGGATGGTGTCGGCAAAGCCAAACGGGATTTTTCCCGGCTTTCGTCCTGTTTCCAATGTGGAAAAAAACGGAATTCCCGACCTGTCGCTGACCAATTTGCCACCATCATCTGTTATGGACACAAACAGGCTCGCAATCGTCCTGCCCGAGGCATTGGTTCCTGTAGAATTGATATTATCAATAATCCGTTGCTTCAACGCTTCGAGTTCGTCAATGATAATTGTTTTGGCTTCTTCTTTCATCGCAAACACACCCCTTGTATTTCTTCCAATTTAACCTTGATTGCAAACCATGCCACACAAACGTCTGTCTTTGTCAATTCCTGCCAGTACGGGAAGTTTCCGTAAATCTCTTTGAATAACCCCGACTTATTTACGTCATCAATGAATTTGTAAGCGTAACCCTTTAATCGCTCAAAGATGACGTCCACCTGCTCGCCCTCAAAGTCGAGGTCGCACATATCACAGAACGCAAACACGCAATCCGGAAAATCACGAATGATACGGTTGTGCAGGTTCATTGCTCCCGTCTCCGGCAGCATAAAAAGACAAACAGGAAATTTAATATCGTCAAACTTCCTGTTTGCGCGCGGCATGTCGTTATATTCAAATGTCAACCCGTCTATATTTTCGACGATCGACTTCACCTTTTCCATTACATTCATGCTACGTCCCTTTCCATTCTATTGATTATATTATAAATCTGTCGTTCCGTCAGGCTGTATTCGTCCGACAGATAAGATGTAATGTACAACTTCTTATGTCCTTCTTTTAATAATCTTTCGTACTCGTCGTACAAATCTATCTTATCAACGTCGCTCATGCTGACGCCTGCGCTGCGGAGGTGTTTTAGCAGTCCGCTGTTTTTTCTGATTAAATTGTGTGCTTTCATTTTTTATTGTTTAAAATTTTACGGTATTTTTTTTCAAATTTGATGTTGTCGTTGTCCATGCAAATACACATATACACCTTCATCCATGAGACGGTATCAAACACCGTCTGCTGGTCGGGTATTCCCATTCGGCGGGCGTACCAATCCGCCGTTCCAAAAAAACCATGATTGATGTCGTTGATGCCGGCTTTGACTTCTTCGGGCGATGGCTTGTATTTTATCTTGCCCCATAATTTAACAATTCTTTCAACCTCCGCTTTGATAAAAGAGACAAAGGAAAACACCTCGTAAACGGTGCATTGCAGCAACTCCTCGCGTTCAATGTTGAGTATTATCCTCGGCGGTTCAAAGATAAAGCCTTCATTGCTCTTTATCTCCTGCAAGTCCACTAATTGTCCGAGTGTGATTTTGTCGAGGTCTGGTGGAATAATCCTGCCGGCGATGGTCTCCGCTCGGTTCTTTTCGACCTTTTTCAGAATTTCGTTGAACTCGTTTTCGCCAAGTTTTAGGATGTCAACGAGTTGCAGAAACTCAATAAATTTCGTTTTCTTTGTAATTTTCATGTCAATATTATTTTAGGTGTTTTGAATATGGGTGCGAGTTGAAAATACATACCCATTATCAACATATCCAAATAGTCGGGCGAGCGTTGCAACGACTGTTTCATGTCGTCTTTTGAAATGATACGCTTTTTCCCGGTGTCGTTGTCAATGTCGAATTGTTTCAGCACCCCAAGTTCTTCGATAATGCGTTCACGTTGCTTTTCGGTGCAGACGATTTTTATCTTCCGCTTGTTTATCAACTCCGCTAACTTAAAACCGCACTCTGATTTCAAGTTGAAGTAACCATTTTCATACGGCTTGTTGCCGCCGTGAAACTCTTTGATGCCGTTAAGATAACTTTCGAGGTATGAACCCAATCCGTCCGCGTCAACGATGGTTTTGCTGCGGGGTACGCTTTCATTTACCATTAAGTTTTTCAGGTCGTTTTCAATGGTTTTGCCGTCTGAAAGTTCTTTGTCTATCTTTATTACTACGTTCAGTCCGCGCCACAGACCGGCGACAAACCTGTCGCGTCCCTTCATGGCGAGGTCGGCGGAGATGGTTTTGTCTCCGAGCGGCACATGGTCATTGGTGAACAGGTCGGCGATGGCGTCATAGTCGCAGAGTGCGGCGGGGTCATCGTCATAGTCAAAGTTGCCGTATAAAAGACGCTGTTTTGTTACATTGTCTTTGAGTTCGTGCAGACGCTTGATATAGTCGGCAGGGAGATAGGGGTTGTCGGTTGGCAACGCGTAGATGAATTTCGTTTCTGCCGTTTCTTTGTTTTCGGCAAACGGGCGATAAAAGACGGAGTGCAACCAATTCTTCTTTGGGTTGAAGGTGCAGAGTATTTTTGATTTTACGTTGTCATTCCTCCATCGTCCGACACGGGTTTTCAGCGTCTCAAAGGCGAGGTAATTTACCTGCGAAGCCTCTTCTATCCACCCCGCAGTATATTCCTTTGAGCCAAAACGTTCAAACATCGGGTCTTTGTAGGGGTAATAGGTCAAGTCTAACAGTTCGACCTCTGTGCCATTGTCGAACATGATGCCTTCGCTTGTAAAATCGTATTTTGTGAAACCGATTTTTTTGGCAACTTCCGACCATGTTTTGAGAACAGATACTTTCGTGTCTTTTATGCTATCGCGCCCTATGAAAAACTTTAAGCCACCAACAACTCTACCGACATTAATTATCCAAGAGCAGCCAAGCACGGTTTTTCCGCCGCCAGCCGCTCCGCCATAGCCGATATAGTCCGTGCTTCTATCAATTAGAAGGCGCATCGCTTTCTTCTGTTTCTTCGTTAAGTCCAAAATATTCCGTTAATAGTTTTTCGAGTTTATCACCGCTCGAAATTGTTAAATTGTTTTCGGTCTTCACTGCTTCATAAAAACCACAGATTTTTGCTATTTCCCTCCCCGCTTGCACGACGTCGTTTACGATTGGTAGCAAAATCTCGCCATCAACCTTTTTCACCTTGTAATTCGGATTATTTTTAAAATCCGAGTAATCAGTAACGATGTCCCAATATATTTTTAACAAATCGTTTCTGGTTTTAATCCCGGCTTTCGCCGCCTTTTTTGTTTCCGCGTCCTTTATGTCGTTCCTTATTTTTTCATCAATCTGTAAGCGTTTTTTGTTATATTCTTGTGCCCTTGCAACCCAACTCCAGATCGTTCTTTCGGTTCGCTGAAATTTACTGCAAAACACTGAAACATCATCTGAAATTTTCTTGTCAGGGTTTGCGTAGATATAGTCGGCAATTTCAATTATTTGTTTTAGGTTGTTCATTTTTTTCTTGTGGATTATTTTTAAAATATTCGAACCGCAATTTAATTTGGTTTTTTGTTTCCCATGCTTTTTTATATTCAACATTTTCAAACAATTTTGAAAACCCCGTTATGTGTTTCAGCTTCAATAGTTCTTCTGCCTCCATTCCAAGTTCATTGCAAATTTCGGCGTCGCTCCATCCATTATCCATCATGGCAAAAATCATGTTGCTCATTCCGTTTACCGAATGTTTGCCCCTTGCTCTGTTATGTCTGACCGTTGATGCCATCCTGTCGTTTATGTCTTTTTCAATTACAACGATTGGAACAAGCCCGCTATTTCTATCCCTTATTTGGGGTTTGTGTTTTGCAACAAAATATCTGTGAAACCCATCCACTATAACGTATTTATTTTTTTTGCCATCGTAAATGGTAACAATTGGCTGGGTATATCCGTCATGCAGAATAGACGCATAGAGCAGGGACATTTCTTTATTTGCAACGCTGTTGGGGTTGTAGTCGTTTGGTTCAACATCTTCAATTTTTACCCATATAACATTTGAAACGGGTTGTTTTATTGGATGCAAATTATAAATAAAAGTTGAAATTTCATTGATAAAACCAACCTTATCTTGCGCATTGTCAAACTCTTGTTTTATTAATTCTTTTATATTCATAATCTTGGAATTATTAATTTTGGTGAGCCAAATATTTTTTTCTGATTATAGCTGTGCAATTCTCTTGCATGATTGTTTACGTCTGCGTCCATGGGAATTGAAAAACTTCCGTCCCCGCATTGTCTCATTTCTATGTACTCTGGAAACCCGATATAGTCCTTTTTGTCAAAATATTTTCTATAATCCTGGTTTCCACCTCTTTGTAAAATTTTGTGAAACGCTAAACTCCCATTATAAAAATAATTATCATACCCCTCTACGTATGGAATAATAGACCAAAGCATTTCGTTGTCTCTTTTGCCCACCTTATATTTTCTTCTAAACAGCTCGGATACATCATCTCTGTAAAACTGCCCTCCGCCGGTGTAAAATAATATTTGTTTTTTAAAGGAGCCGTCTATGTTTTTAATCTTCCCTTCAATAAGCGATTCGGTTCGTATCCAATTGGACATAACATTAGCAACGTGTGGATTAGCATCGAGAAACTCCAGCATTGGAAAATAATTGGTCTGCTCCATTAAAAGCATGTCGTCGTCAATGTGCCCATAATATTTGTATCTTGGAATAAGGCTTAACAATTTTAATCTCGCAGGCACAACCCCCATTCTGTAATTGAAAACAAAAAAATGATCCACCATCCACAATTTTGCCAAATTTGCGTTGTTTAAATAGTCTTGGTATATCACCGCTATCGCCCAGTCCTTGTAGGGCGAATTTCTTATTGACGTTATCATATTATTCAATTGGTGCACCCTATCGGATACCGACGGCAATATAAATACCGGCTTATTGATTACACCTGTTTTGCTCATAGACATAATATTTATTTTGATACCTCTTTATATCGTCGTCTGTCGTCTTTCCCTTTTTCCATTTTATCCAAATTCCCGCCTCGGGCTTTGTTAAAAAATTTTTAATGATTGTTTCCTCAAAATCGTTTCTTAAAACAGCATTACAGCACACTCTGCAAAAGTTGTCATAAAACAGTTTATTTTGTTTGTAAATTTCTGTATTCGGACGGTTAAATATCCGCAAAAATTTTTCTTTGACCTTTTCGTCTATAATTAATTTTTCAAGCAGATAATCTCTATATTCTTCCCATGATTCAAACATTGACGGAAGTGCGGAAACGGAAAACGCATCACGCTTAATCATTCCGGCGGTATTTATCCCCTGTATTTTGGCTGTTATTTTTTCCCATAATTCAGGTTCTATCTCCTGCATAATATATAGGGATTTTACCGCTGTTTCGTGATGAACATTTGACACCCTCATTTCGTATAAGGGGACACCGTGTTGATAAAAATAATCGTATAGCCTGCAATACTCCCACTTGTTATCACGTATGGCTTTCCAAACGTCGGTATAACTCCAATCGTATAATGGATAAAATGTAAACTGCTCCTTTTCCTTATTAAGTTTTTTTCCCCATGTGATATATTTGTAAACAGGGGTATTTGTAATTCCGTTACGCCGCATTGGGCTTTCTTCACACCTTATGCCGCCAATATTTGCTACCCGTTCTCCGTTAAATTTTTTGTCTATTATTCCATTAAAAAGTCTATAAAAGTGGCGTTCCCCATAAATATTTTCTTTATATGAAACATCATCCTTCTCTCTTATCCATAGTTCTGGGTGTTCTTCGTCCCACACGGATATATTTCCAGTGACTCCTTCTGACGTGGCGTTAATAAGTTCGAACGGTATCTGCATCCACATTGGGTTTACCATTGGGCTGTACATCATTTTTTTGATGTTGTCAATAACACAATTCCACTCCGCTTCTTGGTCTATAAATAACACATTTAGCGGCAGGCGTCCTTTTTCTTCTGCTACCTTTAAGGCAAGATTAAAAACAACCGTACTGTCCTTGCCGCCCGATACCGATACGACAATATTGGGGAACTCGTCAAACAAAAATCTGATTCTGTTTAACGCCTCGTCAAATACGTTATTTTTTAGATAAAAATTCATGTTCTACACCTGTTAATTAGTTTTTCCTTCCATGAGCCATCGTGGTTGTTTATGGGGTAATAAAACGTCCAATATTTCCATCCGCCTAAATAAAGAACGGGGTAGAAATACCCTTTGTATTTTTCCCTAACTCCGCTTGTGCGAATATACATCACCAGATCAACAAAGTCACTATCTGTTTTAAAGTTTTTCCGCAAACAATACTCGTGTGGGTTTTCCGGCATCGTCTTCGCAAATATCCACTCTTGGGACAATAACATTTCTTTTGCTTCTTTTAAATCCATATCTGCAATTTTTAAATTATTTATCTTTGCAAAGATACTGAAAATAAATCATTTAAACAACAATTTTGAAATTTTTATTTTAAATTCATTGGCACATTCGGGGCAAACAATATCAATAATTTTTTCGTTATTATTTTCAAATTTATGTTCAAGCGCCTCCTGCTTCTTTTGCAGTTGCTCGTCCGTTACGTTTTGGATGCCAAATGACGGGGTTATAACAGGATTGTAGGCGCTTACATCTACAATCTCCACTCCAACCTCTTCCACCCCAACCCCATATTCTTCCACCGCAACTTCTTGTATCAAGTCCGTATTAAGATTGATATTCTTCTTTGCCGTCGTGTTTGCAAGAATTGCCGCTTCGTAAAACTCTTTTGTGCCACTTTGAATGTCGGTGCGTTTAAGAACGACGGGGCGTCTGCCGTCCGTTTCGACGATGATAGGTTCGACATCTTCGCCCAATACTTTGCCGATTTTCTCTTGTCGGGCGTTGCCGGAGATTATCTTGTCATCCGCCGAAACGGTAAAACTTTCAATCACGCCGACTTTTTCAATGGATTTTTCTAATAACGCCATACCGTCCGGCGTGTGGACGTTAAAATTCTTTTCGTCCTGGTTAAAGTCCGTTATTTTGATTCTCTTACTCATTGCTATTATTTTGGTTGCAAAAATATAGTGAAAATTTGTTACAAACAAAAAAAAATCTGCACGGACTTTCGTGCAAGTTTTTGTAACTATATTGAATAACAGCAAAATACAGCGTTTTTTGCGCTGTTATTTTTACGTGTTTATGTAATTAATCTTTCCAATTATGTAATTGATGGCGTCCCTTTTCGTGCTAAATTTCATCTCAAAGAGCCAATATTTGCCTGTTTTTACGTCAACAGACCACCCGCCCGGCGACTTTCTGATGTCATATCCGTGTTTTGTGAAGTCGGTTTTCATGCTTTTGCGTGATTTTCAAACATTATCAATGCCCATGCGAGCGCATGTGTATCGTAGATAGAAAGACCCTGCGTTGTTTTATTTGGAATGTACAATCTATTGGAAACATCGTTATTTCCGCGCATGAATAAAAGTTTTTCATCGCCTCTTTCCGCAATATATTTACCGCTATTGATTTCGCATGACGAATAAACGTCGTCCCATATCTTTTGGGCCTCCGGCATTTTGTTTTTTATTGCCTCTTGTCTCACGTCAAAGTCATAATTGACATTGATAAATGTATTGCCGCCGGATAATATTTCGCCAGAGTGTTGGCAATAGTCTATCTTTTCAAATTTTGCGACGGCAGCCTCGATGTCTGCTGTGCTGATGGCTATGTCTTTTAGTGAAATATCCACCGCCACCGAATATCCCGCTATCCTAACACGGACGCTTATTTTCTTTAAGTCAAAGCCTGCGTCTTTTAGTGCGGCTCTGATGTTATTTCCTAATTCTTTTTTTGTTGCCATATTTTTGCCCGTGTTGCCGATAGCGCAGCAGGTTTTTAATTTACTGATTTACAACGATTTTTTCATATCTCTTTCCGAGTGCTGCCTGCCGATTATTGAATGACAGAACTGCATTTTTTATTTTCTCTATCGTGGCAAAATCTGATAACAATTTTCCAACCCCGATGTAAAAGAACATGCTGTCGCCTGGTATATTTGCATCAATATTAAATTCGCCAAGACTTTCTATGCTTGTCCGCCATTCTTCGCCACCCTCAAAAGGTTTCCATCGGCGAATTGTTATTGTGTGTCCAAAACAATATTTACGGCTCTCGTTATAAGGATTAAGCACAGAAAAAGAGGCTTCGTCGCGGTCGAGTTCGCTGCATTCCCATGCCTCTCTTTCCCATGACTCGCCAAATAACCCCTGTACAATGTCCGTTAAATGTCTTTTTTCAGTTGATTTCAACATTTCCAATTCTGTTCTGATTTGCTCTTGTTCGGCGGAAATCAACTCGTCAATGACTTCGGGTGTTAATTTCAATTCGGTCGTTTCGTCGCCGCTAATTGCCAACAATATATAGGTGTTATTGTCAGCATTGAAGTCTGTGATTGTGTAGATTACATTTGCATCATAACAGTCTCTAACCGTTATTTTCGTTCCGGTTTTAATTACTTGCGTGCTCATTTCTTTTTATTTTTTACGATTAATAAACTAAATTCATTTTCTTAAACGAGCGCCATTCTTGTTTTTCAGTGTCGAAAAACACCTGAACGGTATCGCACTTTTTTCTGTTATCCGTTCCGGATATGGCGGCGACAAGTTTTTCATTCAGCGTTCCGTATGCTTCCCGCGTCGTTCCGTCCACCTTTTTAAACCAGAACTTGACAATGCCGACATACATTTTCATTCTCAATTTAAAGTTTGCCCATGCCGTTTTTAGTGCCTCTGACAGGCTTATGCCTGCAATCTTAATAAATCTGTGCGCGTCTTTCATTATGGCGCTTAAATCTTGTGTTTTCATTGTTATTTCGTTTTTAAAATTTATTATCTTTTAAGTTTTAATTTTACTGATTTTTTGATTTTAAAAGCCTCATTATTGTATGTGTTCCATAATTATTTTGTTTGCTTTGAAAATTAACGTCAAATTCATTGCCGACATAAATAAATTTTCCCTTTATGTTTTCGGCTTCTTCTGCCGCGCACTGCTCTCTACCCTCGCAATAATTGAAGTATTTAAACCAATAGTTATAATTTTCTTTTAGCGATTTTTCTGTCATTCTTTTTGCCATGTTTGCAACAAAATCGTTTTCAAATTTTTCGCCAATCACGGGAACAAACCTTGTATATGTTTTTCCGTCTTCGCCAAGAAAATGATATATTTTAGCATATATGATAAGCCCATTATTTTCTTCTGCTTCGCTCTGAATATCCGGAAACACCGAAATTTCATACCTGCTTGCAAATCTTTTTAACTCTTTTACGCTGTCTAAAATCAGTTTCATCTCTTTTGAATTTTAATTTGTTATTTACTATCTTTAAAAATTATACCACAAAGATACAACTTTTTTTTGAATTAGCAACAACTAAAACAATAAAAAAGTGATTTTTTTCATTGTTTTTTTATAATATGTTGAATATTAATGATTTATAAAAATACAATAATGTTATTTTTTTGATTTTTTGTGTTTTTTGCGTGTTTTACGTAGCAAAAAATTGGTATTTTTCAGTTTCGTGGGTGGTTTTTCATAAAAAAAGTACGTGTTTTTTCCGAGAGTTACGCCACTTTTTGGAAAAATCTGCAAAAAGTAACATTATTTTTGCAGGGCAATATTCTCTCTTTCAAGTTTTTCAATGATTGCCTGTTCAACGAAACGGTTATAGTTCGGAATGCTTTTTAGTGTTCTGATTACATCGGAGCGCAGTTTAAATCCCTGCTGTGTTTTAGGTTCGTCGTGCATCGGTTTTCTCCCTGCCCCCGGTCGTGCGCCGCCGTTGTTTTTCCGTGCGCCGACATTGCCCTTTTTACGCTGTCTCTGTTCCGGTGGCATTTCCTTTTCTGCCCGCTTAATCTCCGCCTGTTTCAGATATTCCAATCGCAATAACGCAAACTCCGCCCACGACTGCTTGCCGGCGTTGCGAGCCTGAAAAAACGTCTTCATATCAATATCTTCAATACGAACTGATCCGTGTTGTGAAAATAACTGTTTCAGTGTGTTTAACAGCCTCACGGAGACCAACTCCCTCTTTTCGATATAGTTTATAAAAGTTTTAAGCGTGGTTTTCATGGTGCAAAGATATTAAATTTTTTACACTATCGGCAATAAGTTTAAATTCGGCATCGGTTTTGTAATCGTTGCTGTAAGCGTCAATGTAACGGCTCGCTGCCGAATGGTCTTTGCCAATCCATTCTCCAATTTCTTCTAATGACAAAACACCATCCTTGTCAATGTTATGACAAAATATCTCCTTGCAAATTGTGTGTATTCTCTTGCTGTTTTTAGTCCACACAGAGAACTGAATACCTGTAACACACTGTATCGCCATGCACAAGATTTCTCGCTGTATTTTCAATGCCACAAGTTGTTCTCTGCGGTCGTCCAATTCTTCTATTTTTTGCTCTAACATATTAATTTGTTTTATCAAACGCCGTGCTTTCTACCTCCCGGAGTTGAATTGCCTTGTAATTTTGATTTGCGTTGTGTTCAGAAAGGCTGATTAGCGTGTTTACCCTTTTAAGTTCATAAAGCAAAACGTTGTTAACCTCTTTTGCCAGACCTGCTTGCCCTTTGGCTTTTTCGACGGTAATCTCGTCTTTGTCTAATTTATCCATTTGTTCCGTCAAAAAATGGAATAAAGACTTTGAATTTTTTACTTGCATTTTTATTAAATTTTGATTGTTATTATTTTGCGCCCGATATTATGGGCTAATCTTTTGTTTATTATTAAAATTTGTTCTTCGATTGGTCGTGGCTTTTTATATCTTGTCAGTTTGCCAAACAGCCACTCGTTTCTCTCTTTAACATCGTCTATTCCATCCGACTTCATGCGTAGAAAGGTGTCTATTTCTAAATAAATAACAATGATGTGTTTTAGTCTGTACGATTTTTTCTTACTAAAAACAACGGGTATTTTTCCATTTTCAACAGGTATTTCCATGTGTTGTTCGCGAACTAACGAAATACAGAACGGATTAAAACCATAATGCCTAAATATATTATAATATATGCAAACATCCGTTTTGTTATCTATATATGTTGTTTGTATTATTTTATCGTCAATAATGATTTTTGGAACTGCCCAAAAATCATAATAAAAAAACTGTATGTTTAAAAATGGCTTAAAACATATACCATTAAAACGCCCACCACCGGTACATCTGTGTGGAACAGCCTCCCCGTTTTTAATTATTATTTCGTCTAAAAAATGGGGCAGTTCGGCTAATACCCTAATATCATCACTCCAATAATTATTCATTGTTAAATGTGTTTTTAAATATATTTTTACACAACAACATCTCCGCCTCATTTTAACTCCACCGGTCGCCAGTGGGTAATTGTTTTTTTGATACTTGGAACACCCAATGGATTATCCAAATAAAACTTCATGTTATTTTTATAAAATGCGGCTGTTCCGAATAATTCGCCTTCAGATGAACTAATTTTATATTTTACGAAATATATGTTTGTTTTTTCCGGCAATTCATCCTCAACGCTTATCCACCGCTGCGCCCATTTTGCTCCATCGGCGAATGCCAATTGTTCTCGTTCTTGTGCGGCGTATTCTTCCGCTGCTTCGCTAATCGTTTTTCCGCTGTTTATTTCCCGTTCACATAGCCCATTTGTACGTTTTTTCACCTCTTCGTCAATCGTTTGGTTCAGTATTTCGACAAACCTGCTAAACGTAATCATCTCCTGCGTTACGTAACTCAGATATTTCTTGATGTCGCACTCGCGGAAGGCTTTTTTGTTTACTTTAATCGTTTTCATCGTTATTCTGTTTTAAAATTTATTTTCGTCCTTATAAAATTCGTCGTAGCCTCAAAAATGCTGCAAAACTTCTCACTTGTTATCTCTTTCTCTTCAATATCTTTCACATATATATTTCCGTAATTATCAATTGAAATACCGCATTTACGGTTATATTCACCGTGTTCATCATAATATATTGAAATACAATCAAAGGTTATTTCGTCGCCGCCGTATTCGTCATAATCAACGCGATGAATGGCTGTAATCTTTTCCCAAGAGATAACCGCCCTGTGAAGACATTTTCCTATCAAATAGCTGTATTTATCTATTTGCGATTGTTTTTGCTCTTCACTCAGCCGTTTTATTTCATTTTGAAGTTCCGTTATTTTGTCGTTATTATCCATTTTTATTCTGTTTTAAATTCTTGTCTAAAATTAATATAATCTTCTCTGTTTGTTTCTGTTATTGAAACAATATCAAAGCGTAATTCTTTTAATTTATTTAGGCTTTCGTCATTTTTTATCATCTCTTCGGACGGAAACTTATCGTAAATCAATCTAATTATTTTTCCTCCCGCAACACCGTATTTGCTATGAATAATTATTCCAACTAAAAAATATCTTTCGTTCATTGTTATTTTATTTTTATGTTCTTAAATCTTTTGCATTTTGCGGAAATGTGATAATATTGCACATCTCACGAAGTCTGCTTGCGGCGCGGTCGCCATAAAATTCTTTTATGTCGGATGCTATCAAATTCGTGGTAATATGCGTCATCAGTTTGCGTTCATAGCGTTGCATGATGATTTCCTGCATGATGTTTGTCTCGTTGCCGAAATGTTTTATCTCCTTTTCCGTTCCCAAATCATCAAAACAGTAGGCGTGTTCGCTGTATTCATTCAACGATTCAAATCCGCTTTCGGCAAACTTTTTCGCCATATATCCGACAGAACGAACCATATATCGCTGTTTTTCGTTTTGGGAGAAAAATCGCATTAATGTAGTTTTTCCACAGCCAATCCCGCCGGCGAGCAGTATTCCCTTTTCCAAAGAATATCCCTTGTACTCAAATCGTTTATCGTCCGAAAAGTATAGACATAACAGTTTTACAACATTTTCGTTATCAGGAATTACTTTTAATTGACGCCCGAAAGCGCTAAATAACTGTTCTGCGGAATATTTTATGATTTCACGGGGAGCGTATATTTTCTGTGAGTATTCAACAATTTTGCGCTCTTTGATTGCTTCTTTGATGGCGCGTTCCTTGTCTTGTTCCGTTAGTTCGACATCTCCCGGCTCTCGGTGTAAAAACGACCATCTGCGCGCCTTTTCACACTTTATCTTCCATTCCTGCCGTTGCACTTCTTCAACGGACAGGTCGGTTATATCAAAGACTTCCCCACTCTTCTCTGTTGATTTTTGTGGGGTCGGCAATAGATTTTTTATTACTGCTTCCATTGTTAAAATTATTTGTTTCCCATGTTATTACTGCCTGTTTCCAGTTTTTCATCTTTACATTGCCGCTGTAAACCCAACCCCTCGCAGCGTAATGCGCGATGAATTTTTGAGGATTTACATTGTTTTGTCGCTCTTTGCAATATTTTTCCACATCTTCAAGCGTTGGCGGAACGAATTTACCCCCCGTACCCCCCTTATCCATTTCCATTTCTTTTTCCTTATATGTTTCCTTAGTACCTTTAAAGGTACTTTGAAGCCCCTCCAATGGATCTTCATTTTTATTATTAAATGATATTTGCATGTCCTTATTTTTTTCAATGCTTTTGCTTACAAGTCCATTTATTTTAACGTCCAAGTGTTCATTGATAAGTCCATATTTTTTTAATTCAATAATAATATTTTTGTGGGCGGGGTTTTTTTCGCTCAATTTTCCATACTGAAACGCAATGAACGGAATTATAAACCACTTTTTTCCGTTTTCAAGTTCAAGGATTCTATCCTCGCCCTCGTTGAGCAAACGGAGTGCCTTATCCTTCCCGACCGGCATGTCCTTCCCAACGCATATTTGCGCTATATCAAAGTCCACGAGCCATATTCCGGCGTGATTGCAATCGTTGCAAATATAGTCCCAGAGAAGCTTATAAGCGCCTGGCAAGCCCCTCAAAAATGGCTTTCTATATTTTTCTGAATCAGTAAATCGCTTTGCCATGATTATTTTTTATCTTTAAATTCAAATCGTGCTTGGCGAGATGTTAAAATAGCATTTTTATACGCATTATTATTATAATTGCTCCTTATATCACGCAGAACAAGCGTCCATTCGCACGTATCAAACGGATTATTTCCAAATTCAACCGCACAATCGGAATATATAAGCGTATACTCAAATTGTTTTTGAATAGACTCTCCCATTGTGCCCATTACACCACTTATATTCCATCCTGTTTTGTCGTGAATAAGATATAAGGCGTGATTAAATGGGTCTCCAGCTATTAATAACAGTCGTTTGCTTTTTGAAAATTCATTAATTTTTTTAATATCCCTCTCCGTCATCAATTCAAATGACGGCTTCACCTCAACATACACATCCATCTCCGGCAAATAAAAGTCCGGCAGGTAGCGTATCTTATTTGGTAATTCAAATCCCTCAAGTTCATATTCGTACTTGATGTTCATTTCGTCAAAAAATACCGCCCACCTCGCCTCTAAGCGGGAGCGGAACTTGTAACCGTTGTATTCGGTTTCGATTGGTTTAATTACTTTTTCCATAACTAAAAATTTTTAAATTCTATTAAAACCTCATCAAAACCACGCCAAAAAGAATACACATCGTAAAAATGTTTTTTTGAACTTTTCCAAAGTGGCAATATGTCGCAATCTATATCTTCTGGCTTTCCTGCTAAGTTAGCAAACGAATATAATACCGGTATTCCGCATATAGCGTCATAATCAAATTCATTATTATCAAATACAAACTCTTCGCCTATATACAACAAGAAATCGGGTTTGTTATCAATTCTCCGCAGAGCTGCTGCTACCCCTTTTATTAATTCTTCTTTCGTCATAATCTTATATTTTATGTTGTTAATAATTCTTCAATTTCCGGTTGTTCGGCGTTTATAATATTATACGCAAGAATAGGAAGACCATCTCCAGACAACACCTCTTCCGCATAGATTATGGCGCAATTTTCCCGTTGCTGCTCACAGATTTTGTCTGCGAAGTTTTGCAGGGCTTCGGGAAAATACTTTTCGTAGAATGCCTGCGTTTCGGCTTTAATTCTAATATGAAATGCAATTTTATTGTCCGCAAAATCAATCTCTTTTTGCTTGAAATCCGGCAAAAACCTGTTTAAAAATTCTCGTAGTTCCATTTTATTTATTTTTTAATATTCTCTGTAAATTTGATTTCTGCACCACCTTTGTAAACTTTTCCAACCCAGCAATAAGTTGGAGCACCTTTTCCGCCGGAGGCTCCGGCAGTCCGTTACGTCCGCTATCCGCCCCGATATTGACCTGTTGCGGATTGCACATTTTTATCATTTCGACAAACTCTTGTAGGTCGAAGTCCATAATCGGCTCAATAGTTATCATGTGATTTGCCCATTTTCCCACGATTGCCCCCGCTCGCATATACGGTGATGGCGCATTGCCCATTGGTTGAACATAGTACCGATTCGTTTCAATGGTAGTAACAAGGGTACTTTCGTCCGGTATTTCCTTTGCAAACTCAAAAAAACGTTTAGGATTTTTTGATTGAAAAAGGTAATTGTTTCCGAACCGCCGACAATGTTCAAGCGTTCTCAATATCCAATCCGCAGGAATATCCTGTGCAAACAGGTCATTGCCGCTGCCAACGAAAATAAATTTGCCACTTCCAAGATTGGTAAGCAACTCTTTTTCATCAAAGTACGGCGGACATTCCTTTTTGAACCGCCGGTTTATCGCCTTTTGGTAGCAATATCCGCAGCTGTGTGGGCAGTTGCCTTTTACTGTGTTCCAGGTGTGTGTAACAAACCCGTACATATTTCCTTTTGCCTTATTTAGTGCCATCGTTTTCTCCTTTCTGTTTTTCGATTAAGTCTAACAATGCGTCTAATAAGGCACTCTCTGCGGTTTCGTAGGTGTTGCTTTTTGCAATACATTCTAAATCATACCTTTTATTTGTCTGTATAAAACATTCAAATTCATAATAACCGTCATTACTTCTGTCGCCTGTTTCATAATAATCATCTGTTTCACGGTGTTCTATGTTTATCATTGCCAATACCCCCTTCACATCCCTAAACCATTTTAATGCCAACGCAACGGTGGGGGCGGAAACGACATCATCTCCAAACACTGAATTATTGTTATAGTCCGCCGCCTCGCCGCCCTTAAAAAGAAAAGGCTCTTTGAATGTTTCGGAGTTGTCTATATATCCACTTGTGGTTTCCCAATTAAATCCCGCCTTTTGCAGGCGTTGCGATTGCTTAAAGTTCGCTAATTGTAACTCGTTCATAATTATATTTTTTTAAGTTTAAATTCATAAGGCCACACATACGGATTGCTTTCCCATGTCCCCCCTCCGTAGATGCTGTTGATAAGGGCGGCGTAGGCTTCCCGTGGAGTACAGAAAGTCTTATATACGATATTGCCTCCATCGTGCCACAATATACTGTGTGAATAAAACCTTTTTGTAGGTTCTGCGTAGTGTATTGTCCCACACATATCTTTTTCACACGAGACGGTTTTGCAATAAATTCCCTCCCGCAAACAATCCTCATCGCTTATCTCCTGTAACCGCTCGCAGCGGACGCCGGTGATTTCAATGAAATAGCGGGCGTATTCTTCAGGCATGGATTGTTTGTTCTTCATACGATATTTATGCCCATCAACGGAATAGCGGTATAAAACCAATCCGTCACTTAAAACACAATACGGCTCTTTCAGATATAAAATTTCGCCGACTTTGTATGGGGGAGAAATTAAAACAACCCCCTCGTTTTCATCAAGCCAATAAAAATCCCCCTCCCATTCCGGAAAATCAAGCGAAAGAGGTTTTTTACTCCATTCAAAAACTTCTCCCGTCGGCTGCGGCTTCATAATCCACCGTGCCTGCGTTTTGAGTCCTTCAATCGCCGCGTGAAAAAGCGTTTCAGTCAAACATATTCCGTTCATTTT
>JGI24702J35022_10000972_pt1 | contig 17926 bp, 18 predicted proteins | sample TergutTh196P4_FD_35022 | JGI IMG/M metagenome (IMG submission 35022)
GACTTATGGCTGAAGAGCGACCCGCCGCTGTTAAGCGAGCTCAATGATGCTCGCGACTGGCTTGTCCTACAAACAAAGGCCTTTCTGGATGATTTTAAAAGCAGCGGCTTAGCCATTGACCAGGTCTTTGCTGTTGCCGGCACCCCAACCACGCTAGTCGCTATCCGAGACAAGTTGGCTGTATACGACCCAAGCCATGTACATGGCCAAGTAGTCACACTTCAACAATGGCAAACGGTTTTCGATAAGTTGTCTGCAATGCCGCTTCAGCAACGCAGCCAGGTCGTTGGGCTGGAGCCGGAACGCGCACCGATCATGGTTGGCGGAATAATGATTCTAGACCATATAATGCACGCACTGGAATTACCGAAAGTCACAGTTAGCGAGTCTGACATCCTACAAGGGGTGCTTCTTGACACCTGGCGACAAAGTGCAAGCCCGAGCCCGTCTATACCATGATTTTGAACATCGCTTTATTTGAGCCCTAACTATACATGGAGGGTGCAGCCTGTACTGGCACCGAACGGAGAGCCTTCTAGGCATCAAGAAGCCAAGGCTATCATCCGTCCTCGCACCCCAACCCGACCTGAACCGAACCAACCCAACCCAAACCCGTCCCTCTTCAACACTAGTATCATATTAATTATTACTAAACACGTTATTTAAGGCTAAGTGCTGGAGATTGACGGTTGGGTATGCGGACGTTTTCCTGTACCTGTCTCACACGGCCAGCCCAGCTGCCCGTCCGCACCCCCTTTATGTGCGGGGTTTTGGAAGTTAGGTTACATAAGCATAAACAACTGTCTTTCATGAGCTGTATCTGTCAATCTAAAACTGAGCCACTAGAAAGCAGATAACCAGCCGAAAAGTGAGCCACGTCGATCACAATCTTCAGACATTGAAAATTTACGGTCTGGAGGTGAAAGGAGTGATTAGGTCCAAGTAACCAGCACACGATCATCACACTGCACAACAAAGGCCAGTCGATGAGAGAGATATCGAAGGCTTCACCTACAGCTTTACGTCCCATCAGTGCCGCTCCCCGCACATGAATGAACAAATCGCACAGTGGTGCGTCAAAAGTGGGTATATACCTTTTTATACGATGCGGTTTGCTTGTGAACTCAGCTTTAAATTGAGTGTCTATTGATAGCTTTTTTAACTGTTTGGCACGATTTGGCACGCGCCTCGCCAAGTTCTTTTTAGTTATCGACCTATTTTGCCTGGTAGGAGTGGTGGGACTCGAACCCACAAGCCTCGCGGCGGCAGATTTTAAGTCTGCTGCGTATGCCAATTCCGCCACACTCCCGCCTGTCTAATAAACGCAGACTATGTGTTGAAGCGAGCTAAACTATACGGATCTACTAGCAATGATAACAGACCAGATGCTTCAGTCTGTGCTATTTGCCTATAAATCCCAAAATCTCCGTTTGCATACAAAAAAACCGTTGCATGCTGAATCTACTAGGCTATTATAGGGCAATTAGGCTGACCACAGCCTGACAGGCACTGGATAAACTCTAATAGACATCCAGACAGATGATGACATAAATAAACATAAATCATTTCACATTTGCTTTGAATCATTGAGGCGATGATATGGTTTCTCTGTTACTATGTTTGAGTCGTATCAGGTTGTCTACAGAGTTACCTTTAAGACGGTATTTCCTATTTATGTGGCTTGGAAACTAGCTGCATTAGGTGTGAAAGGTTGATTTGTTTGCCGTCCGTGTATGTCGCTGCTGCTCTCGGCCTGTTGGTTGCAGTAATTGCCTGTGCACCATTGATTGTTGCCAATAAGATCGCATTAAGACGTGAGCGTCGAATTGGTACTTTCACAATGTATGTGGTGCTAGCTGCACAAGGAGTAGGTATGGTCTTGATGGTCATAGCTATTGGCGTGTGTGCAGCAATAGAACGAAGTATGCTTTTGTGGTTTACGCTTCCTGCAATCGGTTTGTGGTTTACGTTTAGCGCCTTCTTTGCTTTTTGGATTGTTATATCACGAAGAGGGAAGTAGGTTTAAGCTGCTTGTAACTCGGAGGTCTTGAAAGACGATGGAAGATTTCGATAGCGAACTAGCTCATTTGCTTGCCGATCTACAAGGTTTACCCATGTGGGATTTTGGTTGGGGCTCCATCACTCCGTATTCGTTCTTTGCAGTATTTACAGCGATTGCTGTTTTCTTTTTAATATGGATGCTAAAATCACGGATATCATTCATACCAAAACTCGGGCCAACCACAATAGTTGAATGGGGAGTCGATTTCGTCCGAAAAGAAATCGGCCAAACTCTATTCGGGCTTCATTACGCTGAGCATCTCCCATATTTATGCACCGTCTTTTTCTTTATACTTATCGGCAATCTTATGGGCTTGATCCCCGGAGGAAAGTCAGCAACTGGGACAATGTCTGTAACATTGGTTTTATCTAGTAGCAGTTATCTGTTCTTTAACTATTCTGGAGCCAAACATGCTGGTGTATGGCGTTATATTGTTTCGATAGCGCCAGCAGGGCTTCCTCCCGGCATCAATGTCATGGTATGGCTAATCGAGTTCTTCTCTATGTCAATGCGTATCGTATCGCTAGCCCTTCGTTTGTTTGTCAATATGTTTGCGGGGCATTTGGCAATGGGCGTCTTTGCTTTACTGACGACGACCTATTTTGTGCCCTTGCTGCATCAATTTACCGCTGAAAACATAATAAACGGCGCAGTGTCAGGGATAATCTTAGTAATACTAATAGCTGTTTTTGCTGTTGAAATACTGGCAGCATTTATCCAAGCGTATATTTTCACTCTATTATCAGGAGTATATGTTTTACTGGCAACAAGTTCGCACTAAGATTTGGGTTGTGCTTATGTCTTGGCTAGAGACTGGTAAGCACTGAGCAATGGTGACAATCGGGTTTTCGCCCGACCACAAATATAGTGATTATGATAATAGTCACGCAGGCAATAAAGATCGAGTAGACAAGAGAAGCTCGGTCAGAGATTTTAGGAGGCATTGTGAATTTCAATATCCTTTTCTATGGAGCTATCGCGTTAGTAGTCGTAGTAGGTATTTCCTCGATTGCTTTGTCAGCGCATAGGGCTATGTCACGTCAACCAGAGGTTCAAGACAGAGCATTTATCGTCATGGTCCTCGGTGCTGCTATGTGCGAGCTGATGGGTCTTCTCGGTTTTGTATTAGCGCTAATTGGCTAATTGAACCTGAAGTACGACAAGCCAACAAATCAGTCCAAAAGACTGATAGGAGGTTAAGGGTGAAGCGTTACCAAAGAAGAATAATGCAGCTTCTAGCTTCGCTAACCGGGCTCATCATTGTCAGTGTTGTGGTACCAGTTATAGCATATGCCGAAACTGCAGAAGAGGCACATGAGTCATCAGGAGGCGGCTTAAGTCTATTACTGCCTAACCTTGGTGAGCTTATACCAATGCTAGTTGGTTTTGTCATCTTGCTCTTTGTGTTAGTTAAGTTCGGGTGGCCAACTATTATCGGCACAATGGAGAAACGAGTTGAGACTATCCGAGAGGACATTGAGGCAGCAGAGGCTTCAAAGCAGGAGTCAGCCCAGCTGCTAGAGGAGCAGAAGGCATTGCTGAACGAGGCTAGGGTCCAGGCTTCGACCATCTTGAATGAGGCACGGGCAGCAGCAGAGGCAAACCGGGTAGCGATCGAGGAACAAGCTGCGCGACAGGCGGAGATCGTTTTATCAAGGGCCCGTGATACGATTGAGCAAGAAAAAAACCAAGCGATGCTAGAACTACGCAATTCGCTTGCCGATCTGACAGTCGCCTTGGCTGGCAGGCTGATTGGCCATGACCTTGACGAGAACGAGCACCGCAGGATTATCGAGTATTATGTGACCCAGGCTGGTAACATCGATGTCGATTAGCTCACGTTCGCCAGTTGTCGATGTCTACGCCCAGGCTATCATAGATGGGGCAGGAGTCTTCGAAGATCCTGGTCAAGCCGATGTGATGCCTGCTGAGGCGGATGCGGCTAGCGATGAGGCGGCTCGGACCGTTGCCGATAAGGCAGCCGAGCTGTCTTTGGCTTTTCAACAATTCTGCAGGGCTTTTGAGTCGACCCCAGAGCTAAGGATGCGTCTAAGCGACGTCGGCTTAGACTTGGATATCCGAAAAAATCTCATCGACAGCCTGTTCAAGGGCATGCCAGAGATTATCCTTGTCGTGGCCAAGCTATTGGTAGAGCGAGAAGAGCTTAGGCTGCTGAGGCTGATCGAGGACCGCTTGACAGTTCTGATTGAAGAGCAGTTCAGGGTAGTTATCATCGATGTGACTACTGTGGTCGAGCTTGATGACGACCTGCGACGGTTTATCAAAGAAAAATACGCTACCCAACTAAATGCCTCGATCGCTTTAAGAGAGCACATTGACCCAGGCATCATGGGCGGCATAGTGATGCAAGTACGCGGACGGCTTATTGATGCGAGTTTGGTTGCACAACTCACCAGGGCGCGTGAGGTGCTGATTAGTGATACCCCCGGAGGTGCTATATAAATGGCAGATATTACAGCAAGTGCCATAGACGCTGCTTTACGTGAACAGTTAAAGGCTGTCGAGATCGGTGTCCAGTCAAGAGAAGTAGGCTATGTCACCCAGGTTGGTGACGGTATCGCTTTAGTGTCGGGGCTACGGGACGCCATGGCTGGAGAGCTGTTAGAGTTCATATCTGACGAGGGCGAGACAGTGTATGGCCTAGTGCAGAACCTGGACGAACGTGAAGTAGGAGCCGTGCTTTTAGGCGATATCACAAAAATTAGGGAGAATAACGCGGCCCATACCACAGGTAGGATCGTCGAGATCCCTTCAGGCCCGGAATTCCTAGGTAGGGTGGTCAACCCTTTGGGAGAGCCGATTGACGGGAAAGGCCCGATCAGGGCCGAAGGGTACCGGCCTGTCGAGTTTCGGGCACCAGGCGTTGTGGAGCGCGAAGGCGTCAGCCAACCGATGCAGACCGGCTTGCTGGCTATCGACTCCATGATCCCGATTGGCCGAGGCCAACGCGAGCTGATCATTGGCGACCGCCAAACAGGAAAAACAGCTATAGCTGTGGATACGATCATCAACTCAAAAGGCAAGGACCTGATCTGCATCTATGTGGCAATCGGCCAAAAGGCGTCGACAGTGGCCACAGTGGTCGAGACCCTGGAGCGTTTCGACGCTATGTCTTACACGATTGTAGTGATGGCTTCCGCCTCAGACAGTGCGCCGATGCAGTTTATTGCCCCGATGGCAGGTTGTGCCATTGGTGAATACTTTATTTACAACGGAGTGGACGGCAAGCCGGCAAGCCTCGATAATCCAGGCCGGGACGTCCTTTGTATCTATGACGACCTGTCCAAACAAGCTGTGGCCTATCGCCAGATGTCTTTGACCCTACGTCGCCCGCCAGGCCGTGAGGCCTACCCAGGTGATGTCTTCTACCTGCACTCGCGGCTGCTAGAGCGCGCGGTCAAGCTGTCCAAGGTCAACGGCGGCGGGTCGCTGACTGCGTTGCCGATCATAGAGACCCAGGCCGGCGATGTTGCAGCCTATATCCCAACAAACGTCATCTCCATCACAGACGGCCAGATCTACCTTCAGTCCGACTTGTTCTTTCAAGGCCAAAGGCCTGCTATGAATGTCGGCATATCGGTGTCCCGAGTCGGCAGTGACGCGCAAACCCGTGCGATGAGGCAGGTGGCTGGCTCGTTGCGCTTAGATCTGGCTGCATACCGCGAGCTTCAAGCCTTCTCACAGTTCGGTTCTGACCTAGACCGAGCAACCCTTAACCAATTAAACCGGGGCGAGCGGATGACTGAACTGCTAAAACAAGCCCGTTATGTGCCTATGTCCGTCGAAGACCAAGTCATTGCGATTTTTGCAGGGAACGAGGGCTTCTTAGACGACATACCAGTCGACCAGGTACTGCGTTTTCGCTCAGAGTTGCTGACAAATATTAACTCAGAGCATCAAAGCATTGTCCAGACAATTCAAGAAGAGGGGCAGCTATCTGACCAGACAGTCATTTTGCTACGTGAAGCAGTTGCCGAGTTCAAGACCGAGTTTGAGGTCTAAAGGAGCCTTTACGTGGCAAATCTTCGTGATATAAAAAGGCGGATCAACTCGGTTGTCTCCATACAACAGATTACTCGTACCATGGAGATGGTCGCGACAGCTAAGATCAGGCGGGCAACCGAGCGAATAGTTGCTGCCACCCCATACGCCTCAGCCATGGCTGAGGTTTTACAAAGTGTGGCCAGGCAGACGAAAAACCCTAAGAACCCCTTGTTGCTAAGACATGCCGAGATCAAACGGATCATAGTTGTCGTGATAGCCTCGGACAGGGGGATGGCAGGTGGTTTCAACTCAGCTATATTGCGTACTGCAGAAAATTTTATTATGGAAATGCACGAACGCGGTGTAGAGTGCGAGATAATCGCCTGTGGCTCGAAGACGAATAGTTATTTTAGAGAGCGCAACACTCCTACTGCCCTAAATCTACGGGGAAACTCGGCTGACCCGACCATTGTCGATGCGCAGCGCATAGCGTCATATGTCATCGACAGCTATACCAATAAGACCTGTGACCAAGTCGTGATGTTTTACAACCATGCCCGCAATGTAGCCGACCAAGAGCTCAGGCTAGAGCAAATCCTGCCCATCACATCGCTAGACACCGGGTTTCAATTCGGGGAAGAGTGGGACTCGATGTTTTATGACGAGGGGGCAAAGGCTATTGCTAGCCGGGCGATGGAGAAACAGGCAGCAGTGTCCGGCCAGGCGAGGATGGTCTATGACGAAGACGAGATCCGCATGAACTACGAGTACGAGCCTTCGGCGGCAGTGGTGTTGAATGCTTTGCTGCCAGACTATGTAAAGACACGTATATACCATGCCCTGCTTGATTCGGCGGCTGGAGAACAGGGAGCACGCCGCAAGGCGATGAAGGCTGCCACTGACAATGCCAATGAGATGATCGAGACATTGATGCGCCAGTATAATCGAGCCCGTCAAAGTGCGATTACTACCGAGATTACTGAAATCGTGGGTGGTGCTGCCGCCCTTGAAGACAATGATTAGCATGAGCAGCCAGGCTGCTCAAGTATCAGCTCTAAAAGGAGTTTGAATGACCAGTATAGTTAATGAGGCTGAGATGGGTGCCGACACCGAAAGCGAAACGATCGGCGAAGCAGAAATTGAAAAGAATGTCGGTAGGATCATCAGGATTATCGGCCCTGTTCTAGATGTTGAGTTCGCTGCTGATTCAATGCCTTCGATATATAACGCGCTGACCATAAATGCTGATACGCCGATCGGGCATGTGTCAGTTGTCGCCGAGGTCGAAATGCACCTGCCAGGCAATATCGTAAGGGCCGTAGCCATGTCTTCTACAGACGGCCTTCAGCGTGGCTTAGAGGCTATCGATACTGGCAACCCAATCATGATGCCTGTCGGCCCCAATACCTTGGGACGGATCTGGAACGTCACCGGCAACCTGATCGATAGCGGCGAGATGCCTGAGATCAACGAGTACTACCCGATCCACCGTCCTGCCCCTGCGTTCGAGGAGCTGACAACCTCGACGATCATCTTCGAGACTGGTATCAAGGTCATCGACTTGCTTGAGCCTTATATCAAAGGCGGCAAGACCGGCTTGTTCGGTGGTGCTGGCGTGGGCAAGACGGTAATCATCATGGAGCTGATCCACAATCTGGCCCAGGAGCATGAAGGCACCTCGGTCTTCACTGGGGTAGGTGAGAGGACCCGTGAAGGCACGGCTTTGTATGAGGAGATGACCGACTCTGGCGTTATCGAGAAGACCAGCTTGGTATTTGGCCAGATGAACGAGCCTCCGGGAGCCCGTTTGCGTGTCGGCTTGGCCGGATTGACGATTGCCGAGTACTTCCGCGACCAAGGCCAGGACGTGCTTTTGTTCATCGACAACATCTTCCGCTTCACACAGGCAGGGTCTGAGGTCTCAGCGCTTTTAGGCAGGATGCCTTCTGCTGTGGGCTACCAGCCTACACTGTCTACCGAGATGGGCGACCTGCAAGAGCGTATTACCTCGACGACATCGGGCTCGATCACTTCTGTGCAGGCGGTCTATGTCCCGGCTGACGACTTCACAGATCCCGCCCCGGCCACTGCTTTTACCCACCTTGACGCAACGACGTCACTTTCTAGGGCGATTGTCGAGCTAGGCATCTATCCTGCGGTCGACCCCTTGGCGTCGACCTCGCGCGCCTTGGATGCAGAGGTCATCGGAGAAGAGCACTATCGGGTGGCAATTGCCGTGCAAGAAGTGCTCCAGACCTATTCGGACCTTCAGGACATCATTGCCATTCTAGGCATGGAAGAGCTATCGGAAGAACAAAGGCTGATCGTCTCCCGAGCTAGAAAGCTTCAACAATTCCTAGGCCAGCCTTTTCATGTGGCTGAGGTATTCACTGGGAACCCTGGCCGTTACGTCAAGCTAGAGGATACCATCCGCAGCTTTGCAGCGATAATCGACGGCCAATGCGACCATATCCCGGAACAGGCATTCCGATACAAAGGTGCTATAGAAGAAGTATACGAGGCTGCTGAAAAGCTAGTGGATGAGCCAAGCGAGTAGTCTTTCACATGACGGCAGAGATCGATAGAAGGCCAGGTAAATGATGGGGGAGAAGAGCTTCCCAGTTGAACTCGTTACTCCCGAGGGCCAGCTTTTTGGCGGATTCTCGGACTTTGTGGCGATCCCAGCACACGACGGAGAGATGGGCTTTGCCTACTTGCGGTCGCCCGTGATGAGCTCTCTTGGCGACGGCGAGATGCGAGTCCATATTGCCGACACCGAGAGAATTGAGCGCTTTGTCATCCAGGGTGGCTTTGCTGGGACTGACGGAGACAAGCTTGTCGTACTAGCGTCTCGTGCCCAAAGGCTAGACGCCTATGATATAGAGTCAGTCAAGCAGCGGCGAACCGACCTCGAGGATCAGATTGCCGAGGCTGTCGAAGACGATCCTGAGCTGCCCTTCTTACGTGACGAGCTGTCTTGGGTCTTGTTGGTACATAAACTTGTCGGTCGTGCGAATCTGTGATAACCTTACGCGGTTTAGCATGTTAAATGTCCCTGACTGAAAGCAGGGGCTAATAGGAGTTATAAATGAAAAAAGACCTTCATCCAGAATACGTCGAATGCACTGTCCGTTGCTCATGTGGGAACACCTTTACCACCAGGGCAACCAAGCCCAACTTGCGTATCGAGCTATGTAACGAATGCCATCCGTTCTTTACCGGCCAGCAGAAGTATGTAGATACCGGTGGCCGCGTGCAACGCTTTTCTGACAAATACGGCTCTGCTTCTGAAGCTGTTGCCGAGCGTGAGGCCCAACGCCGTGAAAGCCGGGCAAAAGCAGCAGCCCAAGCTGAGGAAGCAGCTCGAGCCCAACGGGAGAAAAAGGCGGCTTCAAAAGCAGTCAAAGCACAAGAATATGCAGAAAAGGCTGTTGCCGAGCCTGAGGTAGAGGTTGAAGAGCCGATTGACGACTCTGCAGTCGAGCAAGTCCTAGCCAGTGCAGAAGAACTTTCTACAGCAATAGAAACCGCAATCGAGACGCAAGAAGAAAGCGAATAGCATAGATCGTCATGGCTGCCATGCTTTACATGGTAGTTTGATAGATATTGGCATTTTGCTATCTGTGAGCGGCTAACCAGCAGCTAGAGGGTATGCTGATGTATATGAGTACAAATAGAGAAACCTTGCCAAAGGTAGGTTCGGCATCAGTTGGTACCGGGCAGCTTACTGCTGATGAAGAGGCTTTGCCAGATAGTCGGCAAGGCTCGTCTTTTGAGTCGATAACCAATAGCCAAACTCCAGTATCGGCTGATGAGAGCGAGACTTCAGCCGTTAGCCAGCCTGCCGACGAGTTGCCTGCCGACACCAGCGACCGTAGTGACTGGCAGAGGGCTACTGACACTTCCGGAGTCATGACCCAGACCCATATAGGAGGCCAGGCCCTGCTGGAGGGGATTATGATGCGGGGCCGGTACAACTGGGCTATTGCTGTACGGCGGCCTGATGGCAGCATCTACACTGAAGAGCATGACCTGGTAAGCGGCAAGCAGAAGAACTCCTGGATGTACTGGCCGATTATCCGGGGCTGCACAGCTTTGGTGGAATCGTTGACCTTGGGGTATCAGTCTATCCAGATAGCAGCTGAGAATGCCTTTGAAGACGATTCTGACGAGCCTGACCTTGAAACAGCCGAAATAACTGCCACAGACGAAGCTGCTTTGATGGATGCTCCCGATGATGAAGAGCGTCAGGTGGGAGCTGGGGTTTCTCCAGATAATAATGGTGGAGACGGGGAAACAGGGCAGGCCCAAGCAATAAATGATAGTCCCAAGCCGGCTGAAGACGAGATACCGGCATATTTGATAACGGTCGGCATAATCCTTGGGGTCTTGTTGGGTATGGGGATTTTTATTGCCCTACCGGCTTTTATCACCAACCTGATTGTTGGCGAGTACGGCCAGAGGACGATTATTTGGAATTTGGTCGATGGTGCTCTCAGGCTCGGTATATTTGTCGTCTACATTTACCTGATTGGCAAAATGGCCGATATCAAGAGGATGTTTGGCTATCATGGGGCAGAGCATAGGACCATCCATTGTTTCGAGCATGGCCTTCCGTTGACTCCGGAGAATGCAAACAGGTTCCCCTCGCTGCATGTGCGTTGTGGCACTGCCTTTATGCTGATGACGATGATAATTGCGATTATTGTGTTTACAATAGTGCCAATATCAACACTGATCAATGCCTTGAACATCCAAAACGGGATCCTACGGTTCGTTGTCTTGGTTTTATGCCGCATACTCTTGGTACCTGTCATTGGCGGCCTTTCATACGAGGTCACTGTGAAGTGGGCGGGGTCGCATCCTGACCATCCTTTGGTCAAAGTGGTGTTGTGGCCGGGCATGCAGATGCAGCGTTTAACGACGAACACTCCAGATGTCGGCATGCTGGAGTGTGCGATTGTTGCTATGCAGCTGGTACTAGACCGTGAGAAACGTGAAAGCGAGCCAGCTAGCTGAAACGAATCAGGTAGTTCAAGCTAGACTTTACGTTATACTTGTAAAATCAAAAACAAATTGATGACGAAAAGGAAGTAAGCCTATGTCTGGACATTCCAAATGGGCAACCACCAAGCATCGAAAAGCGGCCCAGGACGCTAAGCGGTCGGCGCTTTTCTCCAAATTATCCCGGATCATCACTGTTGCCGCCAAAGAAGGCGGTGACCCGAACCCCGATAACAACTCGTCGCTGGCAGCTGCCATAGCCAAGGCAAAGAGCTATTCGCTACCGAAAGACAAGATCGATTCGGCCATCAAAAAGGCTTTCGGCGGCGGATCGGACGCGGCGAGGTATGAGAGCATCACCTATGAAGGCTATGGGCCCGCAGGAGTGGCAATAATCTGCGAAGCCCTGACCGACAACAAGAACCGCACAGCTGCCGATGTCCGGGCAGCCTTTACGCAGTGCGGAGGCAATCTCGGAACGACCGGGTCGGTAGCATTCCAGTTTGATCGTAAAGGCCAATTAACTGTGGAGAAGACCCAGGCCAGCGATGAAGACGAGTTCATGTTGATGTGTGCGGAAGCCGGGGCTGAAGACTATGAGGACGCTGACGACGAGTGGATCGTGATCACTGCTGCTTCCGACTTGGCGATCGTCCGCCAAAGCCTGGAAGAGCAGAGCATCGAAGTCAAGGGCTACGAGCTGATCATGATGCCAAGCACAATGACCGAGGTAAGCATCTCCCAAGCGAAGTCGGTCATGCGCCTGATTGACAGGTTAGAAGAGCTAGAGGACCTACAGAATGTTTACCATAGCATGGAAATGACTGATGAGATTGCTGATGCATTAGACCAGTAGGGGAGTAGTTGTTTAGCTTAGCGCTACCAAACTCTTATATCAGTATAGTAGTGGTGTATAGGAGGGCTTTAAATGCGGTTGATATGGGCACAAATCGAGGAGGTCATAGATACTGGGAGGGGGATACAGCGATTGTCGTGCCGAGCGATTGACCCTATTGCTGACATACCGAACACGGTTACTGCCCTCCATTATCTTGACTTTGGGCCAGCTTGTGCTGCTGGCCAGCTGGTTTTAATCAATATCATTACCCTTGGTGCGGAGGTCGGGTCGAACGACGTGGCATTCGTGATTCCTTCAACAAGTGCCGGTGACTCTTGGATGGGGGTCAAGACCAACCTAGACGACAGCCTGCAGCAAGGCGACTCGAACAAAACTGGCGGATTCGCCGCTGCGGTAAGAATTGGCAGGCTGGCAGGCGAGGGAAGGGCGGTCAAGCTTGGAAACATGCCGTTGGAGCGCCAAGTCATGGCCGTGGACGAGCCCTTCTCCCCATATCATGAGGCCCTCAAAGAGGCAGTAAGCCTCAATGCCGTCCCGGTGGTCTGTTGTGCGACCCATTACCAGGTTCCGCTAGTGGCAGCAACGATCAAGTACTTCGATGCTTCGGCGAGAGTGGTGTTCTGCATGAGCGACGAGACGGGCCTTAGCTTGGGCTATTCAGACGAGATTGCCTTTTGTGTGGAGAATAGCCTGATCGATGCCACTGTTAGCTGCGGCCAGGCAATGGGGGGCGACTTCGAAGCCGTAAATATTTACTCGGGGCTGCTGGCAGGCCTGTATGCAGCCAATGCCGACTATTTGATCTGCTCCGTCGGGGTAGGCGACTATGACATGGAGACAGTCTTTGGCCACATCGGAGTAGCCCAGGCAGAGGCCCTAAACGCTGTGGCGGTCCTTGAAGGGACCCCTATTGCTGTTTTGCGTATCAACGAGCCTGCCCGAAAAAGCCAAGTCAACTTGAGGACCGAGGTCTCTGGGCAAAGCCTGTTTGCTTTAAGCCGCATCACAATGGCTGAGTCTTTGATCGCTTTGCCAGACGATATTCCCTTGGAGGCTTTGTCGCTTATCTATAACATGCTGGCCAGGGAGGAGATCACTGAACGGCACCATGTCATCGAGATCCCTAGCGGCTTGGGCCAAATCGACATGAACAGCGGTATAGCGAGAGCACTTGGAATGGGCATGTTGGGTGACTCCATAGCTGCCAAGTCAGTCATGGCAGCAGCGAGGCTAGCGGTTTATTGGTCAAGGTCAGAGCATGACGAGTTCGCACTGCCAAGCAACGATTTTGGTGTAAGCCTGGAAAACATTCCTTTGACAGCGGCAGACACGACAGATATCGAGGCGGAGCCTTCTCGGTTAGACGAGCCAGAAGACTTAAGCCCAGAATCGGCTGCAATGCTCACAGATGGCCTAGACAGTGATGACAGCAGTGAGTTTTACAGTGCTCTTAAAAGTTGGCAGGCCGAGAAAGGCTTTGAGGGTTTTGAACAAGTCGACCAGCTGGCTACCGAGGATGCAGACAGTGCTGTTTTGCCAGTTGGCGATGCTATCATTGATGGCTTGATTGACGAAGCAGTCGAGCAGGATGACAGAGCAGCAGACGAGGGCTTCGAGTGGTTAGTAACTGATACTACAGATGATTTGACAGGTGACATTGTTGAGGCGGCAGCCGATGAAACGAGCTTGGCGGCTGTAGAACTTGAGAGTCTGGCTGGCGAGGACGGATCTGTCGAGAACGCCCTAGACAATTCGAGTATCGCCCGCCAAGACGTAGAAATAACCCGCCAAGACTTGGACATCACCTGCCAGGACTTAGACATCGCCTGCCAGGATCTAGACATCACCCGCAAAGCAGTGTCTGAGAACCTCATCGAAGAAACAACCGATGAAAGCCCTTATCCAGATGCCAGCACAAACGATGACCTTGAAAGCATTGTGGCTTTGATGGAAAAAGTCGATTTGACGACTGACGGACCACTAGAGGCAGGCTATGACGAGGCCCTTTCAAACGAAAACGAGGAGCCGGTAAAGCTTGATTCTATTGACGACGACCGTCCTGACGAGATCGCTGGGTCGTTGATCTCGCGTATAACCAAGGCGTTTCGTATCTAAGATGACCGACGACCGGCAAAGCCCAAGGCATTCACCAACTGAGATAGACCGAGCCATATCCGAGTACCTTACTTGGCTAGCTGTTGAAAAAGGCGCAGCTACTCTGACTGTCGAGGCTTATAGCAGGGATCTTCGCTTCTATCGGGACTGGCTTGTGAACGACCAGGGGATCACGAGGCTCGACCAGATAAAGACCGGTGTCCCAAGCGCTTACCTAATAGACCTAGCACTAATCGGCTACGCGGCCTCTTCGCAAGAACGAGCAGCTGCATCTTTGCGTAGTTTTCATCGTTTCTGCTACCGTGAAGGCTTTGGCGAGTTTGATCCGGCAGTCAAGATCGTGTTGCCCAAAAAACCACAAATCCTGCCAAAAACCCTTTCGCTGGATAGTGTGATGCGCCTGCTTGACCAAAAGTTCCCACTAGGCCCGCCAGGGTATCGGGACAAGGCAATCATGGAAGTACTGTACGGTTGCGGTCTACGGGTTAGCGAACTCTGTGGCCTTGACCGTGATTTTGTTCTATTTGACGAAGGCTATCTTCGCGTCTTTGGTAAAGGAAGCAAGGAACGTATTGTTCCGATCAGCGGGAAAGCCTATACGGCTTTGAACGAATACCTCGATCTCGGGCGTCCATTTTTACACAATAAAAGCAAACATGAGCCTCAGGAAAAATCAGCGGTTTTCCTAAACACCCGTGGTCGTCGCTTGACCAGGCAAGCAGTTTTTCTCATCGTCGCGAAATATGGGAGGAAAGTTGAGATCAATGACCTACACCCCCATATGCTAAGGCACTCCTTCGCTACGCATCTGCTTGAAGGTGGAGCAGATCTTTTGAGCATCCAAGAGCTATTAGGCCATTCATCTGTGGCTACTACTCAAATCTATACCCATATCGATATCGAGCATATGCAAACCGAGTACCTCAGCGCCCACCCTAGGGCCCGGATGTAGCTTGTGAAGTTTTGGATGTAGGCAAGCAGGTTTTTGCTTGGCTTCTGGCGAATTGTCAGAATCCTCTACAACAACTAGGATCGGCTTCTATTGGAAAGCGTAAAGCATTGGCGTTATATGGAGAAACGCCCGCGGCTTTATCAAGAGCTGGTACTTTGCCTTATTGTAATGTGCTGAAATTGTAATATAGTCGACTACATCTGAGTATGCGGGCAGTTGCCGTAGGGCAACAACAGGGAGGCTTGCTAATGACTAGAGGAGCCAGTGCTTATGGTAGAGAAGATCGATGTAAGCCCTGAGGCGTTCTTAAGAGAAGCTGAACGGCTCGACCAGGCTATTGCCGAGTTCAAAGGGTTTGCTATCGCGTTTCCCAGGGAGGCTACCGACAGGTTGGGTGATTCCAACGCCGACTTTACCTACATGCTGAAGATGGCTTAAAACACATCGGGGAGGAGAGCGGCCCCGAGCTCTTCGCTGCACTCGATTCTTATGCTGCCAAAGTGAGGCTACTGGCTGACACCTTTAAGGAGGCTGACGAGGCCATAGCCGGTCAGCCCTAGCACAAAAGAGAGGATTATACCATGGCCCTGCCCACTAGCCACCAGGACTATACGGTAAGAAAGTTAGAGAGGATAAGGTACTACCTGGAGAAGTACATGGGCCGGATGGACCTGGAGAACAACACGCTCAAGGCAGAGGCAGACGAGGCAGCCGACAGGCTCAAGGCCGAGATCGACGCCTCCATAGCCAGGATCAAGCGCATCTAGGCCCAATCAACTCCAGGAGTCCAGATGAAGCAAGATATAAAGATCAACTACAGCCAGCTCGACGAGATACTCGACTCGCTTTCGCGGTACTTGTCTAAATGCGAGGCGCTGGTAGGGTCCGTAGACGCCATCGACTCTTTGACAGCATTGTCAGCCGGCGAGGCGGTGGAGGCCTTAAAAGAGTCGAAGCAGCTTGTCGTCGGCCTGATCGGCCAGTACAGAGTACAGCTCAAGGAGCTCTTCACATTGATAGAGGCATACATCGCCGACATGACCAAGGAGGTTCAGCCGCTTGCCCGGGCGTATACGACCCGGGTGGACCGGTACCAGATGCAGACCTCCATCAACTCGTTCTCAAGAGGGTCGCTCATCATGCGGGAGTCGGTTCATGTGCAGTCGGGTATGACGTTCGACGGTGTCCCCCTGTCCGAGCGCTACATCCAAAACGCCAGGAGACTGGACGAGGAGATAGTTTCCATCCAAGCCAAGATCGACCAGACGATAAGGCAGTTCAGGACCGAGCTCCTGCCAAAGGCAGTCCGGTACGAGGAGGTCGACGACGAGTACCGGGAAAAGGCTCATGAGTTCTACCTGAAGTACATAAGCCCAGAGGCCTTGCAGGAGGACATGCGCATACTGGAGCTGGAGACCGACGGCGATTATGTCATGGGCATATGGGCATGGATCGCCGACACGTTTGGCAGCCTAGGCGCCCTTGTCTGGAACGGGCTACGCTATTCGTCAGCCCTAGAGGCAGGTGTCCCTCCTCCTGAAGAGGTCGAGGACTTCGTCGCCGGCACCATAGACGGCGCCGTGTCCAGGATCAACGCGGTACGAAACGACATTAGGCTTATCTACGAGGACCCGGTCAAAGAGTTCTCCGACATGTTCGACGAGAACCCGTCCTATACCCTAGGCTATGTCACGCCTGACGTCGTCGCTACTGTTATAACGATATACCAGGCATACCAGGCTTACCAGGCGGTCAAGGCCTGGATCCGCTTGAAGGCTGGGATACCGGNGACGATGAGACCCATCGAGCTGATGGACGAATTGGCCTTGAGCGGGGTCAAGTACAATGCTGATGACGTCATCTTTGTACTGGAAAGGACAGACGGCACGCTGTACTTTCTAGAGACTGGGAATGCGAACGTAGGTCTAGAGCACATTATAATAGAACATGCTGACCAATTAATGAAATTGGGAATCTCGGCTGATGAAATTCCTGGGCTACTATACGAGGTTTTGCAGACAGAGCCAGTTGGTTTCTTTCCTGACACATCAGGATATGCGAGAATCTTCTACTATAATGGACACTATTATAGAGTCGCGTACGGAACCAACGGCTTCATTGTATCGTTCTATCCCTGTAAGCCACCAAAAAAGGAATGAGCCTAGCATGTACAGAGTCATCGACATACACAAAGCGGTAGCTACCAGCTTCATTACCTTAAAGAACGAGGATTCGGGATCCGTTATACGGTGCTTTGACGACTCTAGGCTAATGAGTGCGATAAACTTCGAGTTCTTAGAGGTCGGCAAGTCCTACGACTGTAAGATCGAGCTTTTCGGTGAATTCACCGATAAAGTCGACCACGAGGACTATGTGACCGTTAACGGCGACGAGCCCGAGGTGGTGATCGGTACAACCCGATATATAAAAGTAGTGGACAACAACGACTGTTACTACATTGACAAGTGGAAACTAGATGCTATAGATCTCACGAAAGATCCTTATTTTTGGTATTCGAGGATGGATTTGGTTCAAGTCAACGATATAGTTCATGCAGATCTTCGTCGTAGCTTCAATGAGCTAAATGAGGAATCATTTGACACGAGGGGCATCGCTGCCGACGACATCCCTGCCAAGCTTGAACAGGCCATTCAAACAAGACCCCTGCACGAGGGGGAGACCAAGCTGGGGCGTTTTGCTGTCTACCTCTACGAGGGCGTCAAGTACTTCGTGAAGTTCGGCTCGGACGGGCAGGTCGACTTCTTCTACCCATGGACTGACTGAGGAGCGCCACAATGTATAGGCTATGCAAGAAGAACATGTCTCCAAAAAGGAGGCCGGATCTTGTGGAGATCCTAAATGAGGAGACAGGCACAATCGACGAGTGCCTTGACGACTCGTCGTTTGCTAGCGACTGGGTCAACTTTGC
>JGI24702J35022_10000973_pt1 | contig 17917 bp, 11 predicted proteins | sample TergutTh196P4_FD_35022 | JGI IMG/M metagenome (IMG submission 35022)
AGGGTTGGGTGTTGCTTTTACGGTTACGGATGCCCCGCACTCTTTTTCACCACCGCCGGAAACTGTACCACCTACCGTTGGGCTTGCCGATACGTTAATGTCATAAGTTCTTATTTGTGAGGTAATATTTATAAGCGGTAGCGGTCCCGTAATCGTTCCAAGTGTTATAGTATTAAAAGGAGGAGTTTGTGCTACGCCATTAACGGTAATACCGGTAATATCATAGCAGTTGGTAGTAAGGGTATAAGCAAAGTTAGTAGTTCCGTGCGGTATGCAATTTCCGTTAGGATCAGGTGAAACCGTAACGCCATTTCCAATAGTTCCAAAGTTATGGTTGTAGCAGTTGAGCGCGAAAGTTACACTAACGATTTTCGGTTCACTAAGATTATTAAATTCTAAAGTAATAGGATCCGAATGTTCCGGATCGGGTGTGGTAACTTGTTGAACGCCATTGGCAATTAAACTTGAAATATGATACCCAAAATTAGGGGTAAAAGTATAAGAATGGTCGGTACCTTGTAAATACATTCCCGTGCTGCTGGATGGAGTTCCCCAAGCAGGAGTATTATTTGTAATATTGATGGCAAAACTCCAACGGGCAACAGCAGTTTGATTTTTATCATAAAGAAATGTACTTCCAATAGTGAAAGGAAAATCATCTATAAACCATCCCATAAATTGATAATTAGCCTCCGGAGCGGGAGGAGTGGGTGTTGGAATATTTGTTACTGTAGTATTATATACATATCCTTGTGGGTTTGGAGGAGGTATAGTACCTACCACAGAAGTGAAGGTTACATAAAAGGTATTATTAGGTGCAAAAGTAACAGAAATAGAATGGTTTGCCGTAACATTTGTAAAGGTGTAACTGTAACTACCGTTATTCGGATAATCGGAAATAGGAGATCCATCTACAAAAACTTGATCAATATGATAACCTGAATTAGGCGTAATTATAAAAATTTGGTTTTCACCGCAATTTACAGTAACGTTTCCGCTTGGAGAGATTGTACCGTTGCCAACTACACTGGCGGTTATGGTACGAGTATCTTTGTGAATAACCAATTCGTTGGAATTTGCGGTTGGGGAAGTTACACAAAGAGCGTTAGAAGTCATTGTACAGGAAACTATTGCGTTGTTTACCGGATTATTATAGGTAAAGGTTGCCGAATTGGTGCCAACATTACCGTTGTTAACTTTCCACTGATAACTTGGATTTGTGCCGCCATGGGTTGGTATTGCCGTAAAAGTGATAGAAGTTTCGGCACAAATAATAGTGTTACCGGAAATACTTACGGATGGTTCAACGTTCGGACTTACAGTTACTGTTTCTTCAAGTGCGGTATTCCATGCAGATGCACAACCCGGATTTTGATATGTAACGATAGCGTTGTAGGTATGATCACCAACTTCTGATAATGTTCTTTTGAGTGAAGCACCCGTAAAGTCATTTAGATTACCTCCATCTTCTATCCAAGTAAAAACAGGATCATTTCCAAAATTTTCTTCACTTAGAATAGCGGTAACGGTTACTTGACCACTTTGGCAGATATTTGTTTCGCTCACCGTAATCTCTTCAATAACAGGTTTAGGATGAACGATTATGGTAATCTCTTGGACATCTCTGCATATACCTTGAAGCAGGGGATCTTGGTCGGTATTTTTTCTTTCCACTACAACATGATAGGTATGTTCTCCTGCCTCATTTATTGAAGGTGTAGTATAACTTTGGAATATGCCGTCTGGTATTTGGTTTTCCCAAAAGAAGTTATCTTTATACCATTGGTAGGAAAAATCGGTTTCGTTAGCGCCATCAAAAATTGCGGTTAAGGTAGTAGTTCCCCCCACGCAAATTTCATTATTTGTAGCAGTAATCACTACTTCGGGTTTTTTATGTACATATACTAAAAAGTAGTCACTCCATACATCGCATCCGTATTCACCAACAACATAGTGTAACCTAACTTTATAAGGTTCAGATTTATACGGAAGAGTGCACATAAATAAGTCATAAGGTGGTGCGGAAAGCACATATCCAAATCCGTCGACCTCCCATTCATAATGTTCTTTTTCAGTATCTAATCCCCAGTATCCATCTATTATTGCATAAATACGCACGTTTGTGTTAAAATCCGGCGGCATTGGGTCGGGGGCGCAAACATTGTGCTGTCCATCAAGTATAACAGTGGGGTCCCATCCAATAATCGTTGTTGTGGGTGATGATGTTACACTTTCCGCACAATTTGCCGCAGTTACAGTAACCGTAATCGTGCTGCCGATGTCGGCTGGAAGTATGAAGTAAGTTGAACTGTTTGTGCCAATATTAACACTTCCGCGTTTCCATTGGTAAGATAAAACGCCCAAATCGGGAATCACCGGCGAAGAAGTTAAACTATCGGTGTTGGCGGTTAAAGTTTCACCGGCACCAGCGTTACCGGTAATAGTTACCTTACCGGTTAAAGTGTAGGTATTAGGTGCAAAAGTAACAGAAATAGTATGACCATTCGTAGTAACGTTTTCAAAAGTGTAACTACCGCTTGAAACTGCGTTGGGGTTATTTAAACCATCTACAAAAACGTACTCAATATGATAACCTTGATTAGGCATAATTGTAAAAATTTGGTCTTCACCGCAATTTACCGTAACGTTTCCGCTTGGGGAAATTGTACCGTTTGCGCCTGCGGTGGTAGTGATAGTGAAAGTCTTAATTTGTGAGGTAATATTAATAAGCGGTAGCGGTCCCGTAATGGTTCCGAGATCAATAAAGGGTGGATTTTGTGCTACGCCATCAACGGTAATACCGGTAATATCGTAGCAGTTGGTAGTAAAGGGCTCGTAAGTAAGGTAGGTGCCGTGCGGTACGCAATTGTTAGGATTAGTCGCAATAAAAACGCCATCTCCGAAAGTTATATGATGTTGGTAACAATTAAGCGCGTAACTCACACTAACGATTTTCGGTTCACTAAGATTATTAAATTCTAAAGTAATAGGATCCGAATGTTCCGGATCTACGGTAGTAACTTGCTGAACGCCATTTACAGTAAGACTTGAAATATGGTACCCAAAATTAGGGGTAAAAGTATAAGAATGGTCGGTGCCTTGTAAATACATTCCCGTGCTGCTTGCTGGGGTTCCAAAAGTAGGAGTAGTATTTGTAATATTGATAGCAAAACTCCAACGGGCAACCGTAGTTTGATTTTCAGTATAAAGAAATGGAACACCTGTTACGAAAGGAACATCATCAATATACCATCCCATAAATTGATAATTAGCCGCCGGAGCGGGAGGAGTGATTGTTGGTAAACTTGTTATTGTTGTATTATATATATATGGTAGTGTGCTGGGATTTACAGTACCAACCGCAGTAATAAAGGTTACGGTATAGGTAGCGGCACTCCATGAAGCAACTGCCGTTTGATTAGATGTATAGTTCCAAACGTAGGTAGGGGAAATTAACTGTGCGCCGATGTACCAGCCGCCAAAAGCGTATCCCGGACGGGTAGGAGTAACTAACTCTGAACCGATTTGCTGACCGTAAGTAACTTGTATAGATGCCGGTGCGCCCGTGCCACCGTTGGAATTTAAGGTTAAGGTGTAAGTATTGGACGTAAAGGTGGCTGTATAAGTTGTTGTTTCTGTAACGGTAATGGTTCTTGAAGCATCTGTGTTCCCATCATTCCAACTTGTGAAGGTATATCCGAAGTTGGGAGTAGCAGAGATAAGGACTTGGTCGCCGTAGTGGTAATTTCCACCTCCTGATACTGTTCCGCCTGCAGTGGGCGATGCTACAACGGTAATGGTATATTCGGTATCTAGAATAGGTAAAATCTTTCCAAAATCTTTCCATATATTGGCAACTTGATAAGCAGGAACAGAGGTTTTCGGAACATAAAGTGTTATATTACTCAAAATAAGATTGATAGGGAATGGACTTAAATAGTTTAAAATTTGTGGTATGGGATTCAAGTTAGTAATAGTAAGCATATTATAACAACTAAGAGCCATGTATCCAATATTTGTCAGAGCAGCAGGCAAAATAATGGCGGTAATTTTTGAGCAAAGAAAAAACGCATACTCATTTATTGTTGTAACACTGTAGGGTAAGATTATCTGTCCGCTCTTTCCGCTGGGGCACATAACTAATGTATCTTGATTTTTATTATACAGAATACCTTCAATACTACAATATTTAGTGTTGGCAACATCTACATCAATTGCCGTTATTAAATTGCAGGCGGCAAATGCATTTCCTCCAATTGCCGTAACACCACTTGGTATAAAAATTGAGGGAAGTTGCTGACAATCAAAAAATGCTGATTCTCCTATTGTTGCCACGCTTTCGGGGATGGTAACAGCGTTAATTTTTTGACATTTGTTAAATGCCGATTCTCCTATTGTGATAACGCTATTAGGGATATTCATCGCACCTGTTTTGCCATTAGGACAAGTAATTAGAGTTTCTTTATTTTTACTGTATAATATCCCATTTGAGGAGCAGTAATGCAAATTTTCAGTATCAACAATGATGTCAGTTAATAAAAAATTTTGATAAAAAACCTCATGGCCAATACTTGTTACGCTGCCTGGGATATGAATAGTATCTGTTAAACCACAACCATCAAAAGCGTTATCACCAATGATTATTACACTGTTTGGAATGCTAATGGATTTCAAAAAGTCTTCAGACTGATACGCGAAAGCAAGATCTCCAATACGTGTTACCGTATTTGAAATATCAACGAAAGTAATATTTCCATTAATAAAAGCACAATTACCAATGCTTGTTACCCCCGGTTTAATTACAACCTCATTGATGCTTTCCCGATAATTATACCACGGAATAGCACTAAAAACTCCATCATACGGATAATCCGGCATATCGCCCGTGCCACTAATTATCAGTGTGCCATCAGAACAAAGTTCCCACATAAGATCCCCAGTTGTGCCGCTTGTAATGAGTGATGTGCAGTCGTAAGTGTTTCTTGCTTTCCACCCGCAAGTATCGCATTCAGGTTTCGACCATCCTTGCAATTCTATATCATTCTGAAGTGTACTCATCCCCGCAGGGGGCCAACTTTGCGCGGTTGCATTAATTGTTTGTATTACCAATAAAAATACTGTAAATTTTACTTTAATAAATTTTATTGTTCTTTTCATTATTTAAAAATTTTCTTATTAATACTCTTTTTTTATTCACAATTTCTATTATCATTCTTTAGTGGTAAAAGTTAATGTTTCCCCATACTCTACCGCGCGGGTTTGATTATTCATGGCAAATGCTTTCACATAATATTGTGTATTGGGTTTTAAACCTGCCATAGTGTAATCAAATTCACCTGTGCCCGCGCCGCAACTATCCCCGGAATGCGCATCGTTGATGGTTGGATTGGGTGAGACACTCCAGCAAAAACCACGAATAAAAACCGGAAAACCACAATCGCCAGTAACTTCTCCGCTGCACTTGGCAGAAACGTTTGTAATATCATAAACACCTATGGTTTCTACTGCAAAAGGGGCGGCAGTTGTAAAGATTTTAATATCCCCATAAACCGTATCTTGTGAGTTATGTATCGCGTATGCTCTTACATAATATAAGGTTGATGATAAAAGATTTTCAATATTTAATGTAAAATAATCGCCTCCTTCACATAGATATTTGTCTTTAAGTGTGGGTGGATTATCTTCACTCAAACAAAATCCTTTTTCAGTTACCTTGCCGCCCTTAACTTCTCCTTCCAGCGTTGCAGCATCGCAGGTAATGTTGGCAACCGTATGGGTGGTAACATCCGGTAATACGGAAATATAAAAATTATCAATTTTATCATAATACGAAAACTCTTCTCTTCCTTGAATCATTTTTTTAACAAAAGCACGCCAATAATAAGTTGTATTGGGTTCATATAAATTAATATCAATCTGTTTTGTAAAACATTCTTTTTTAATATCTCCCATTTCAGATTCAGGCATATTATCTGCATAAAAACAGAAATTATGATTTTTTTTATCCGGATAATTAGTAGTTTTAGAAATAAAAACTCCACATTTAAAAGTTGTATCCTTTATTTCATCATATAAAGATATTTGAAAGTAGTGTACATAACCACCCGTATCGTTGGGCAACCATTCTGATATTTTTACGTCTGTAATTTCAATTTTATCAGTTTGTACTTTTTCGCAGTTACAAAAAATAATAAGCGCCGCGATAAAAATTTGTATTTTAACAAAAAGTTTATTCATCATATCATTTCATTTTTAGTTATGTTATTCATCATTAATATTTCATTATTAAAATTTTACAATAAATCCAAAATCCCAATTAAGAGGCAAAAAACGGTTCCCTGAATAAGAAATTTTTGATCCAATTCCCATATTCAAACCGAATAACATTTTATTATTTACACACCATAGTGGCGCATACCCAAAAAAGAGCCCTGCCCCAAAGAGAGGAGAATTTTTACTTTTAGAAATTCTTTCAAAAGAACCGTCATCTCCGGGTGTTTCCGTAAGGGTGTTTGTAGATTTTGTACCCAAACAGCAAAAAGGGAGAAAATTGAAATAAAGATTTCTTACCACAGGTATCTTGTTTGCCAAATAGAGTTTAAAACCAATATTTGCATTCACCCCGTTGCTTTTATAATGTATTGTCTCAGTTGTAAAATCATCAATATTAGTAATGTGAATTTGATCTTTACCATCAAAAATTTTAGAAAAGCCGCTGTATCCCACCGAAACATTTACGCCAAGAATATGATACCTATATTCATAACTTATCCCACCTATACCGTAGTAACCCGAAGATAGCATGCTACTTCCCCAACTCAAATAATGTCCGTTTAAATTACTGTTCAATTGTTTCACTTTTTCAATTCCATTGTTGTTAATGGGCAATCCCACCACCTTAAATTGAACATTATCCACAATAAATTCTTCATATTCTTCCAACACGTCGTAAATTATTTTTTTATTTCCCGGAAAAACGAGGTCGCCCACATCTCCTCTCACTTTGGTAATTTTTTTATAAGTATATCCACCGTTATCGGTCATAAAAATTTCAATACTCGCTTTTCGGTTCAACTTGTAGGTAATTTCAATAGTTTCATTTACACGAGTTACTTCAACGTTTGTAACTTTTGCTTTTTCGTTTTGCGAGTAGGTAATGTTAATCACAAAGAGGAGTAAAAGATAGATTATAATTTTTTTTGTCATAATGTAGATATTTACAGATAAACTATTTTAATTTCAATTTTTTCCAGTTTTCCAATCCGGGAGCAGGGGTTACGGTTGGGGTTTGGTTCTTTTTTTTGCTTACCACAGATTGCTGTCTTACATTTGTAATAATGTATTTTTCTAAATCTTCAAGCGTAACCTCTCCATTGGTTTCCTGTATTTTTTTAAGTAGAAAATAGGTAAACAATCCGTGTCCTTTTTCATCGTAATGGTTTGCGGTTTCATCTTCTTTTGCGGCGGAAAACACTATGGTATTTCCGGTGGGTATTCCGGGTTTAATTTTAAGTGCCACGCCGCGGGCGTATGCCATCATCTCTCCGCTTCGTTGCACACCGCTGAAGCATGCATCTAAAAAAACGATAATTTTTTTTGCCGGCAGCGCACCTAATGTAGCGTATAAATCATCTAATTTATAGCCGGTTTCAACATCATAACTAAAACCGTCTATGGGCAACAAATAGGCGCTTTTAGAAATCTCGTCGGGTATTCCGTGTCCTGTATAATAAAAAATGATATTTGCTTCATCGGGGTAAGCGTCAGCCACTCTCTTTATCCAGTTTACTTCTCCTCTTAGTGTCATAAAAGTAGCATTGGTAATCAAATGCACATTATCTTTTTTTATTCCCAGTGTTTTAATGCAATATTCTTTAAAAACCTCGCCATCGTTTTTAGCAAAATAAACTTGCGATTCGTTTATGTAGTTTTCGTTGGCAATAATAACGGCAAAAGTTTTATCGTTAATAATTTCATTTTCAGGAATATTAATATCCACATCCGATTTTTCCGGAATATAAACAGTGGGTTTATCTTTTGGTTTTAATAAATTATCCTCATCCACATCATTTTCTATGGGATCAAAATTGTAAGTAATAGTAGGGAGTTTGTAATTTAAAGCGTTTTTGTTGCTGTATTTATAAATTTTATTTTCCATTGAAAAAACTACTTCTGCCAATTCTATTTTATCGTTTTCAATAAAATATGTAGGAATTTTTTTAACGTAAATCCACTGTTTTTTAAAAAAATCTCTTTCTTTAAGTGGAACAGACACTGGTAAAGTTCCAAACTGTTCGCTCTTAATCAAATAGAGTTCATTTCCGGCTTCATACCCATCAATATCCATAATCAAAATAAAATTTTTTGTGGCTTCAAGCAGATACTCTGTTTCGGCTTCTTTCTCAAATTCTTTCACTTTTACATTACGGGTATTTTCATTTACCCTGTTTTGCCATTCTCCCAATGTTTCATTTTTTCTAATTTTCTGCCATTCATTAATCTTATCTTGCACAAAATTTTTTGCATAAACGCTGAATTTTTCTGTACTTTCATTGGTATTCTCTTTTTTGGCAGCAGGCGCATCGCTTTTTTCATTTTTTCTCATATTAAAATTTTGCGGTTTGGAAACGCCATAACTTTGCGTCCAAACATTTCCAAATAAAAAGAGGAGGAATAATAAAAATAAAAGTTTTCTCATTTGTTTATAATTTTTGTTATGTTATTGAATTTGATTTATTTGTGTTAATATTATAGTTATTTTTCTTTTTTCCCAATCATTACCGCCTCTTGTAAAGTAAATCTTTGGTCGGATGGAATCTTTATAATCCATTGGTACAAATCTTCTAACGTTGTAGAACCATCTTTTGCTATTAAGTATGGGATCTCTTTTTTGGTAAATACAAAAACCAAATTGTTGCTTTCAATTTCTTCTTTTGTAGTTTTTTCAAAAGGATATGTACCATATTTTACTTGTGGAAATTTATTTTCTATTTTGCTTTTCAGTTGTTGCATTGGTTCATACTTATTTGGGTACAAAATTGCGCCATTACCGGCATCGTCAAACCAAAATATATGCACATAGCAATCTTTGGTGGGCGTTATGGAAAAATACAACTCATCTCCTTCATTATAGGTAGTTGCCACGTCGTCAATTCGGGCTTTAAACTCAGCATCATATTTTACATTATTAATTTTTACATCTGCTCTAATTTCAATTTTCCAAAAAACTAATCCGTTAATTACTTCAGGTTCATCTTTTAAATACTTAATAGCAGTAATTTCACCTATTATTTCCGAATTACTTAAACTGATAAAATGTTCTACTAATCCTGTAACGGTTAAAGTTTTTACATCAATAAATGTTTCTATTCCTGCTTCTTCCAGTGCATTTGCTTTCGCCCGTTCAATAGCCAATAATCTGGCTTTTTCGGGTGTGATATTTGCCACTTGCCACATCCCTTCAACTTCCACCGTTTTAGTTTCGTTCTTCACCGTTTTGGTTTGCCCAAAAAGTGCAGAACAAGAAAGTAGAAAGCAGAAAGCAAAAAACGTAACTTGTAACTTGTAACTTGTAACTTGTAATTTTTGCATACTTCATTTTTTTTTAATTATAGTTTTTTCGTTCTCACAATCTCTGCTTCTTCATTTTTAAATTTGGGTTGGTTCATTCCAATAATGGCACCAATGTAGGTGGGGTCGCATATTACATACTTCTCTCCATCCATGGTAAAATAATCTCCGGTAACGGGCGTGTTGAAACGAACTGCCGTTGAAATATGGTCGGAATAGAGCACCAAAACCACATCCAAATGCAACAGTTCACGCAATAGATAAGAAAACAGGATGGCGCGGTCGTCGCAATCATTATAAGGATAATAGAGATTTTCTTCGCAAAAATTCCATTTCTCACGCCCAAATTGGTCTTCATCTTCTTTATACTCAAATCCATATTGCATAAAATTGAGTAAAATATCCACCGCTTCATACTCGGTTTTATTTGCCAGCAAAGGTTTAAATTGCTGATTTACCGAATTTCTAAAAACATCGCTAACCGCTGCATTGGCATTAATATCTACATTCACTTGCGGGTAATCTTTGTAATAATCTATTGCGCTTTGTGAATAAGCGATTTTTACAGTTTTATTCAATCTCTTTACCAACAATTCTTTATCTTTTAAAACGTTGCTGATATTCACCGGTTTGTAAACATTAAAATCTAAACCGGTAATTTTTTCAGAAAAGTTTATTTTATAAGTATAAATTGAGGAGGGCTCAATTTCAGAAAATAAAAAATAATATTTTTTCCCATTATTTTCTATGTAAGACATACCATAAACCGTTTGAGGCGAATGTAATACGGGTTCTAATCTATTTTGTAAACGTGTAATTTTGGCATCAATCAAAAATTGGTTGAACAAAAAAACGGAAAGTACAACACTCTCGTTGGGTTTGTTTCTGCACAACAATTTTGCATATTCATAACACAACAACGCCACTCCGTAATCATTTAAAGTATTTCGGTTTTTTATTTCATCAATGGCATTCACCGCAGGTTGATAATCGGTATGGCTAATGTTAAGATAAAAATCGGCGATAGTTTTTTCCTGTGTGTTTGTTAAAGATAAGTTTTCAAGGGTAATGTTGTAAGGTATTTTAAAAGTTGTGTTCCATAAATGAATCTCTTTATTGATGTAATTTATAGATGGTTCTTTTGGAAATTCCGGTTTTGTTTCTTCATCAATTTTGGGAAGTTCCGGTTTGTTGTCTTGGGGTTCCGGTTCCTCTTTTTGTGGCGGATTCTCTTTGATTGGAATTTCCACAGGCGCTACCGGCTTTGTTTTCAGTGTATCTGCTACGGGTGGTGTTTTAGGATTGGGTTTTACCGGCGCGGGAATCTTTGCAAAAACCTGAAACTCTTCCCATTGTTCTTCCAATGCTTTGGCAAAAACGGTATGAATTGAATCTTGAAAGTGATTAAATTCTTGATTAATTGATTTTTGAAATTCCTCAAAAATTTTTTCGTTTTGAGCACTTAGTGGCAGAAAGCAGAAAGCAGAAAGCAGAAAGCAGAAAAGCCCCCTTAGTAGCGTTAGTTTTTTCATATTGGTTTGTTTTTTATCAGACGCAGGAGCGACCCTTGTGGTCGCTCCTGCCTTCATCATTCATCATTCATTTATTCTACAATCTCGTCGGGGATTATTTTTTTGGAATTTTCCATTAAATTATCCATGCCCATCATCTTTTCTAATTGCGCTTTGTTTACTTCCAAATCATTTTTCAGTTCTTCAATTATTACTTGTTTCGCAAGTTGCAACGCGGCTTTCATATCATAAACCATTGCAATTCTCATCTCTACATTGTCGCCTCCTTTTTGTCTGTATATTTCTAAAACTTTCACTACACGACCCAACTTTTGAGCTACAATATTTTTAGAGTTTTCAATGGCTTTTGTAATAGAAGCTGCTTCTTTTTGAGAGATTTCCTCATTAGCAAGCGACAAATCTGCCAATGAAGCGACATTAGTTTGAATCATTCCGGCAATTCTCACTTTTGCCAAGTTTTCTAATTGCATTTGGCATGCAGAAATGGTATTGGCTACTGCTTGGTTTGTTACTACAATGTAGCGCGGATAACCCGAAGGATCTTTTTCATACTGTTTCATCCAGGCATCTTCCAATTGTTTTTCAATGGGTATTCCCATAGTTTTCCAACCCTCTTTTTGAAGTCTTTTTGCCTCTTTTTGTGCATCTTTGCCAGACCTTTTGTACAAATCACTTTTCACTTCTTTTTGTTGTTTTTGCTGAGCTTTGTTTTCTTTTTGCTCTTGTTTTGTTGTTTGTGCATTCAAATTAAATGCCAGGGTTACCATTAAAATAATTCCTAAAATTTTGGTTAACTTTTTCATACGATTAATTTTTTAAGTTTGTGATTAATTAAATTATGTTATTTACTCATATATAGGTTTGGAAATATCAAAATCTATCATTTCCTTTCATTTTTTTTCTTAATCTACCATTAATTGTAAAACACCTGTGCTTTTTTCTTCCGTACCATCTTGAAAAGTAGCCTTCATTTCCCAATATATTTCCAAGTATTTGTAATAGTCTAAATATTTTATTTGATATACGGAATCTAATACTTCCTTGCTTTCCAGTATGTTTCCTTTTTTATCTTTTAAAGTAACCTCTATTTTTTCGGCGTTTGTTTTCCATTTAAAATCAAAATATTTTTCTAAATTCTTCACCTCTACAATATATGGGGTTTTGTAAGGTTTTACCATTTCAAATAGATTTATTTCTGTTTTTAAAGCAGTATTTTTATGTAATATCTGAATTTCTGTTTCTTCCTCTTCCTCTATTTGTGAAACAAGTTTGTTTCTTCCTTGCAACTCATTATTTGCCAACTCTTTGTTATCTATAAATCTATTTTCAGGCTTGGGCAATTCACTAATACTATCTTGATAAACATTTTGTATTTCCTCTTTAATAATTTCGTCTTGTGCCGTAAATTTTTTGTCGTTATTGGAAAAATAAAAAGCAATCAGAAACACAATACCTGCAACCATAGCGGCAGCGGCAAAAGAAGTGATGAAATAGATTCTTTTTTGAAATGATTTTTTATTTGTTTTTCCGGTATTAATATGTTGTTTTACAATATCTAAACTTTCATTAAGGTCAATTTCTATGGGAGGTTCCGTGTCTATTAGAATTGCAGAACGGATATTCATAAAATCCTCAAGGTTTTCATTATTTTCATTCAAATAAGATAACACCTGTTCGGTTTCCCGTGCATCTGTTTTGCCGTCTAAAAACTTTGCCAATAAGTGATCTGATATAGGTATGGTGTTTTTATTCATGGCTGTATTCTTTTAATAATATTCGTAATGCTTTAATAATTCTGTTTTTAATGGTGTAAAGATAATCCACAGTTACTTCAAATTTTCGGGCTACTTCATCCGGCTCTCTGTCTTCCAGAAGCAGTAGTACGGCAATTTGTCTGTCTCTTTCATTTTTTATTTGATGAATAGCATTCATAATATCTTTTTTTAAACTTGCATCAGATTGATATACCCATTCATCTGTTTGCAAATCCCATTTATCTGTAATAGTTACAACACCTCTAAAATCTATCACAGCATCTTTATAATTTTTAAAGAACCGATACGAAACTACTGAAATCCAAGTAGTTAAACTGTATTCTTGTTGAAAAGTTTTTAATCGTTTCCAATCGTTGGCTTGTAAATAGAGATAAAATTCATTAATATACTCCTTTATTTCAACTTTATATGGAAATATTTTACGCAAGTTGTGAACCAATACACTTATATATTTTTTATAAAAGAATGATACGATAACATCGGGGTCATTTTTAATGAGATACGTCACCCATTCTTTGTCGGAAAATGTATCAAAATTAGCCATTTATTTTTGGTTTTTTTGTGGTTATTGTTACCTGTTTTCTAAAAATAAAAAACGTGGAACTTTTTTATTTGCTTTTAGAGGTTCTCTACTACCTATGCTATCAAATAATGTAAAAGTCCACGCTTGGCGTGAACGTTTACAGCTTTTACACTTGATAGCTTTGTGAATATGTAGAGTTTTCTAAAAGCAAGATATAAAAAACGAAAACGTTTTAATTTTTAAGAAACAAAGAACGCTGACTTACGGAGTTTTAATAAGTATTAATAGAAGAAAGAGTAAAGAAAAGAGTTGTCCTAAATCGGTGGCAAAATAAGATTTTTTTTCAAAATTTTTTACGCTACCAAAAAAGAATATTTTCGCGGGCTAAAAGTAAATGATTAATAAATATACGTATGATGAATAACAGCAAATTAGGAGTTGATTTTAACAAAGTTACAGAAGCAAAAACCATTGCCGCCTCCATTGCCAATGAAGTGCAACAATTTGTGAATAACTATACTACGGTTACTGTGGAGCGCGCGCTCTGCCGCTTAACAGGCATTGATGGGGTGGACGCGCACGAAGTTCCGCTTCCAAATACAGTAGTAGATCAATTGCATCAGGCAGGATTGCTGGGACAGGGAGCGCTCTACTTTTTGGGTAATGCCATAGTGGAAACACAATTAATTCCTCAACAAATTGCAGAAAAAATAGCAAATAATGAATTGATTATCACAGAACTTCCTATCCACCCAAAAGAAGAAATAGAAAAAGCGGTGACGCCTTACGTTGAAGCGGCGCTGCAAAGAATTTCAGAAAATGTTGCCCAAAGAAAACGTTTGATAGCAACGTGGGGTGAGGGCGCGAAACCCTATATCTATGTGATTGTTGCTACCGGTAATATTTACGAAGATGCAGTGCAGGCGCAAGCGGCGGCGCGACAGGGAGCAGATATTATTGCAGTGATTAGAACTACCGGACAAAGTTTGTTGGATTATGTTCCTTTTGGGGCTACCACAGAGGGTTTCGGAGGCACATTCGCCACTCAGGAAAACTTTAGAATTATGCGCAAAGCGCTTGATGAAGTGGGAGAAGAGGTAGGACGTTACATCCGTTTATGCAATTATTGTTCAGGATTATGTATGCCCGAAATTGCCGCCATGGGCGCATTGGAACGATTAGATGTGATGCTCAACGACGCACTCTATGGAATCCTTTTTCGAGATATTAACCCGCAAAGAACACTCATAGACCAATATTTTTCAAGAATTATTAACGGTTTTGCCGGCGTAATTATCAATACGGGAGAAGATAACTATTTAACTACCGCCGACGCTTTTGAAGAAGCGCACACCGTATTGGCTTCCGACCTGATAAACGAGCAGTTGGCGCTATTGGCAGGAGTTCCCGAAGAACAAATGGGATTAGGACACGCTTTTGAAATGGACCCGGAACAGGAAAACGGCTTCCTTTACGAATTGGCACAAGCCCAAATGACACGGGAAATTTTTCCGAATGCCCCCCTAAAATATATGCCCCCAACAAAATTTATGACCGGTAATATTTTTAAAGGACACTTGCAAGATGCACTGTTTAACATGATTGGAATATGGACAAAACAGGGTATTCAATTATTGGGTATGCCCACCGAAGCGATTCACACCCCATTTATGTCTGACAGATTTTTGGCTATTGAAAATGCCAAATATATTTTCAATAACATGGCTTCTCTTGGCGATGAGGTAGAATTTAAAGAGGGTGGAATCATTCGCCAACGTGCTAAAATGGTATTGGATGATGCAACTGTATTATTGAGAGAAATTGAACGCGAGGGACTTTTTGCCACTTTGGAGAAAGGAAACTTTGGCAATGTAAAACGTCCTAAAACAGGTGGAAAAGGATTGCAAGGGGTAGTCCAAAAATCTACGCACTATTTCAATCCGTTTATAGAAAAAATGAAAGAAAAATAATTTTCACCCATTCCAAATCACGAAATCTGCCCTGTTGCGTTTTTCTTCTTGATCTATTTGCGATTGAATACGTTGCAGAATTTCTTGATCGGATAAATGTGAATTTCTTTTTTTAATTCTCTCAATTCTAAACTCTAACGGCGCATCCACTACAATTATCTTATCGAAAAAACTCTCCAATCCCGCTTCAAAAACAATGGCGCTTTCCAATATCACAATATCTGCATCCTGTAGAGAAACCCATTCTTCAAATTGTTGCATCACCAAAGGATGAATAAACTTTTCAATCTGTTTACGATTTTTCGGATTTGAAAATACAAAATTGGATAGTTTTGTGAAATCTAATTCACTATTAGTAAAAAAAATATCTCCATAATTTTCTTTAAAAAAAGTGAGCGTTTTTTTAGACAAGTAGAGTTTTTTTGCTTCTTCATCTGCATAAAAAACAGGAATACCTTTATCTAAAAACTGTTTAGAGATAAAGGTTTTCCCTGTTCCTATTCCGCCGGTGAGGGCAATCTTAATCTTTTTTTGCGGGCGCATTGGGATCTACCGCTACGGCTGCTTTTTCAATTCTAAGTTTAGTACCGTCTTCTACTTCAATAATGAAAGTACTTTCCTGAACATCGGTAATTTTACCATGGATGCCGCCAATGGTAACAATTTTGTCACCGCGTTTTAAGGCATCTCGAAAATTGGTCATCTGTTTTTGTTTCTTTTGTTGCGGACGAATCATAAAGAAATAAAATACTAAAATAATAGCGCCCAACATAAGCAACATAGTCATGCCGCCACCTTTGCCGGCTTCGCCGCCCTGATTGGGCTGGCTCATCAATAATTGTAAAAATTTCATAAAATAGGGATTAATGATTAGTGATTAATGATTAGTGAGTAGTGATTAGTGATTAGTGAGTATTTTGTTTATAAGTTTATAGATTTAAAGATATAAAGATTTAAAAGTTCAATTTTTAATTCGTAATTTTTTAATTTATTACCATTTTCTTTGTGTCAGTTCTTTCGCCGCTTATGTAAAGGATATACTGATATATGCCTGCTGAATACTGCCACTAAAAAAATGATAATGAATTTTTTCATAAGAAATTGATTTAATGATTAGTGATAAATGATAAATGATTAATGATTAGTGATTAATGATTAATGTTTAATGATTAATGATTAATATTTTATTACTTTTTTAATAATTATTCCTTTTTCTGTTGTCATTTTTACAAAATAAATCCCTGCCTTTAACTCTGAAATATTTATAGTTGTAGTGGACGAGTGAACAAGTGGACGAGTGGACGAATGAAGGTTTCTGCCATAAATATCAAACACCTCAATCTTGTTTACTTGTTCACTTGTCCACTCAATTCTCAATTCTCCCGCCGTTGGATTCGGATATATTGTTATTCCGTCAATTTCGGAAAATTCCTCAATTCCAATCTCAATCCCTACCTTTACATGATTTGAACTGTCTGATATACAATTCATTTCATAATAGGTTGTGACATAATACTCGTATTCTCCAACCGATAAGTTTTCATCAATGTAATTAGTATTTGTAGTAACCGACAATAATTCATCATTACGATAAACCCTATATTCCTCTACAGGCAAACTGCTTTCCGGTTCGTTCCAAGATAATAAAATAGAATTATTATTTATTATTTCAGCAGCCAAATTATTTACTGATTCACAGGTTTTACCATAATTTTTGTGCAAATCGTGGCAATAGGTGGCAACCAAAGTTTCCCCATAATCTCTATAATATTCTACACAAAGTTTTAAATGCCAACCCCAAGGATTAAAATCTTCCACTTCTTGTGGTTTTATGATATAAAAAACGCCCGGTTCTCTGTCCGTCATAAAAAAAGGTCTGGGACTTATCATTTTCCATGTCTCCAAATAAGGATTACAACTGTCGCAAATATATACATACCGGAAAGTATGCCCCGTATCCGCACTAAACGATACTTTATAACTCCAATCGGGAAACCAAGAACTAATATAAACTTCACCTGCCAACCCGCCACGATAAACATCAGGAAATACTCCGTCCATTTGACCAAACATATACTGGCTATCAATTGGAATAAAATTATATGTTTGTCTACAATCAATTGTATGGACTAATTGAAATGAATAAGTTGAACCTGATATATTCCAAAATTCACAATTCTTCATTCCAGCCTCTCCTGTGAGACCATAAATAAAAGTTGGTATAGAAATATTATTAAAAGTTACTCCAAAATCTGTGCTTATAAAAAAACCATCGGAATTTCCTCTATAAATTATTCCTTCAACATTTGCTGCCGAATAGCCTACAGTTCCTATATTTTCCTCTCTAAAAATCCAGTTTTTTCCATAGTCGAAACTTACCCAAAGGGAGGTATGGGGGTAGGTATTTTTAGAATAGGTATTTTTGCTGTAAACTACTCCGGGGGTGGCGTCTGCAAGAATAATATGCGGTTGCATTACAGAGTTGGTTGGGGTGTATTCATCGGCAAAATAATCCGCATCGTATTGTATGGTTAGTTTTTTCCCGTT
>JGI24702J35022_10000974_pt1 | contig 17903 bp, 15 predicted proteins | sample TergutTh196P4_FD_35022 | JGI IMG/M metagenome (IMG submission 35022)
GACAACAGTTCGCGCATGTCCTGGCTGATGCCGGAGACGCCCAGCAGGCCGGAATCCTTGTACAACAACTGGGTGAGCGCCTTGTAGTCCATGCCTTTCTGGTCGATCAGGTAGAGCAGGACGCCGGGGTCGATGGAGCCGCTACGGGTTCCCATGAGCAGTCCGTTGATGGTGGAAAAGCCCATCGTCGTGGCTACGCCTACGCCGTCGCGCACGGCGGCCATCGAGGAACCGTTGCCCAGGTGAGCGATGACGACCGCGCCCTTGGCCTTGTCCCCGATGACCTGGGGCAGGGTGTGGGTGATGTAGTCGTAGGACAGGCCGTGGAAGCCGTAGCTCTTGATGCCGCCCTTCGTGAGATCGCGCGGCAGACCGTAGATTTGCGCGACTTCCGGGTTGTGCCGGTGAAAGGCGGTGTCGAAGCAGGCGACTTGCGGTACGTTGGGCAGCAACTCGAAAATTTCGCTGACCGCGCGAAGGTTGTGCGGCTGGTGCAGCGGCGCGAGAGGGACGAGGGTTTCGAGTTGGGCCAGAACGGCGGCATCGAGTTTGACCGGGGCGCTGTAGCCTTCTCCGCCATGTACCACGCGGTGGCCTGCGGCAGAGATTTTCAACTCCGGCGCGTTGGTGTCGATCCAGTTGAACAGGTATGAGAGAGACGCCTTGTGTTGCTCGGTCTGGTCGCCCGTGAGATGGACATCTTCCTTGAAGCGTTTGCCGTCGGATGTTTTGGCGGAGAGTTTTGGCGTGGCGCCGATGCCTTCGATCTGGCCCGAGAGCGCCGGGTGTTCAGCCAGCGTGGGTTCCAGCGGGAAAATGGCGAACTTCAGGCTCGATGAACCTGCGTTGAGGACGAGAATGGATTTCATGTGAGAGTGCCTCCTGTTTTTTATGATGATGAATCAACCAGGTAACAATGCATGGAATGCATGGTGCTCCCATACGTGTTTATACGGTGTCCATGTACCCGGTGGATGCTTTGGTTCCCGGTATGATACTGCCTTTGAGCATACCGGAAAGATGTTCGGATTGCTTGGTGAATGATGTGAGGGAAAGGTACTGCGAGTGGGTAATTTCGACTGACCGCATCGATCGCAGCGAGGAGCGCGACTTCAGCTTCGTTGACGTCCAATGGCCCGGAGAGTTCGATTGCATTGGATGATACCGGCTTCTTCGGGTGATGGGGACATGTGCGTCGGCGGTAATGCGGGTTCGCCAGATGCTAGAATGACCGAGTCTTTTCCTTGGAAAACTCATGGAAGTTGTGATTCTCGCTGCCGGGCAGGGCAAACGCATGCGTTCGGCATTGCCCAAGGTGTTGCATCCGCTCGCGGGCCGTCCCTTGCTTGCCCATGTGCTGGCGAGCGCCCGTGCGCTTGGGGCGCGGCGGATTTGCGTCGTTCACGGTCATGGCGGTGAGGCGGTGCGCGCGCGGCTCGATGCGCCCGATCTCGTCTGGGTGGAGCAAAACCCTCAACTCGGGACGGGGCATGCAGTGATACAGGCCGTGCCGCATTTGTCCGCCGATTCAAGGGTGTTGGTGCTCTATGGTGATGTGCCCCTGATCGGCGCGCCCACGCTCGCGCGCCTGATGGACGCGGCAGAGCGGGATCGGCTGGCCCTGCTTACGGTCGAACTCGATGATCCGACGGGGTACGGGCGTATCCTGCGCGATGATGCGGGATGCGTGAGGCGCATCGTCGAAGAGAAGGATGCCACGTCCGATGAGCGCTGCGTGCGCGAAATCAATACCGGCATCCTCGTCGCGCCTGCGGCCAGGTTGCGTGACTGGCTCGGGCGCATCGGCAACGACAACGCTCAGGGCGAGTATTACCTGACGGACATCGTCGGTCTCGCGGTCGACGAAGGCGTGGAAGTCGTTACCGTGGCGCCCGATGACGTCTCCGAGACGCTGGGGGTGAACAGCAAGGCGCAACTGGCCGCCCTCGAACGGATGTTTCAGGCATCGGTGGCGAACAGACTCATGGATGCCGGGGTGACGCTCGTCGATCCGGCGCGGCTCGACGTGCGCGGTGAGCTTCTTTGCGGACGCGATGTCGAGATCGACATCAATTGCGTCTTCGAGGGCCGGGTCGAATTGGGCGACGGCGTCGTCGTCGGCGCGCATTGCGTGCTCCGCAATGTCAAGCTCGGCAACGGAACGCGCGTGGCGCCGTTTTCGCATCTCGACGGCACGGCAGCGGGCGAGGTGTGCGTGCTCGGACCGTTTGCCCGTACCCGGCCCGGAACCGTGCTGGCCGATGGTGTGCATATCGGCAATTTCGTCGAGATCAAGAACAGCCGTATCGCCGACGATTCCAAGGCAAACCATTTATCATATATTGGCGATACCGACGTTGGGGCGCGGGTCAATATCGGCGCGGGAACCATCACATGCAATTACGATGGGGCCAACAAGTATCGCACCGAAATTGGCGACGATGCGTTCATCGGCTCCGACACGCAACTGGTTGCGCCCGTGCGGGTTGGCCGGGGCGCGACGCTCGGGGCGGGCACGACGCTTACGCGCGACGCGCCGCCCGATCAACTCACGGTGTCGCGCGCCCGTCAGCAAAGCTACGCGAACTGGATTCGACCCGCCAGGAAGGGCGAGTGACATTGGAGAAACCGTATGTGCGGCATCGTCGTTGCCATCGCTACCCGTAATATCGTCCCCGTGCTCATCGAGGGTTTGAGCAGGCTCGAATATCGCGGTTACGATTCCGCCGGACTGGCCGTGGTCGGCGGCGAAAATTCCGACAAACTCGTCCGGTTGCGGGCCTGTGGCCGTGTCGCCGAACTGGCGGCCCTGGTCGAGATGAGTCGCCTGTCGGCTTCGCTCGGCATTGCCCATACGCGCTGGGCAACGCATGGCGCGCCGTCGGAGATCAATGCGCATCCGCATGTGTCGGAAGGCGTGGCCGTGGTGCATAACGGCATCATCGAAAATTTCGAGACGCTCCGGGCCGGGTTGCAGGCACGTGGTTACGTGTTCGTCTCCGACACCGATACCGAGGCCATTGCGCATCTGATCCACCACAAACGGCAAACCACGCCCGATCTGTTTGAAGCCGTGCGTCTGGCGGTCGGTGAACTGGAAGGCGCATACGCCATCGGAGTCATTGCGGACTCCGATCCTGCGCGGGCGGTGGTGGCGCGTCACGGCGCGCCCCTGCTGTTGGGCATTGGCGAAGAGGGCATGTACGCGGCCTCCGACACGGCTGCGCTGCTCCAGGTGACGCGCAAGGTGATCTACCTGGAAGACGGCGACATTGCCGAACTCTCCCGCGAGGCCATTCGCATCGTGCGCGCGGGAGGCGAGCCCGTGGAACGTCAGGCGCATCTTTCCAGCCTCATGCCCGATGCGATGGAACTCGGCCCATACCGCCATTTCATGCAGAAGGAAATCTTCGAGCAGCCGCAGGCGATCTCGAACACATTGGGGCTGGTTCTGGGCAGCCACTCGGTTCAGGAGGGGCTTTTCGGCGCGCAGGCCTTCGATCTCTTCGACGGGGTGCGTCAGGTACTGGTTCTGGCCTGCGGAACCAGTTATCACGCTGGCCTGGTGGCGCGTTACTGGCTGGAAGCGGTCGCGGGGCTGCCCGTTTCGGTGGAGATAGCCAGCGAATACCGCTATCGCAAGTCGGTGGCCGATCCCGCCACGCTGGTGGTGGCGGTGTCCCAGTCGGGTGAGACGGCCGATACACTGGCTGCGCTCAAGTACGCGCGCGAGCTGGGCATGAAACGCACACTGGCCATCTGCAATGTGCCGGAATCGGCCATCGTGCGTGAGGCGGCCCTGCGGTTCATTACCCGCGCGGGCCCTGAAATCGGCGTGGCTTCGACCAAGGCATTCACGACGCAACTCGTGGTTTTCGCGTTGTTGACGCTGGTGCTGGCCAAGCGCAACGGGCGTCTTTCCGGGAGCGAGGAAAAAAAGCACATGACCGCCTTGTGTCATTTGCCGGTGGCGGTGCAAAAAGTGCTCGAACTCGAACCGGAAATCGGACGTTGGGCGCAACGCTTTGCGGGCAAGGAACACGCGCTTTTCCTGGGGCGTGGCCAGCATTGGCCGATTGCGATGGAAGGCGCGCTCAAGCTCAAGGAGATTTCCTATATTCACGCGGAAGCCTATGCCGCCGGTGAACTCAAGCATGGACCGCTTGCGCTCGTCGATGAACGGATGCCGGTCATTGCGGTGTCGCCCGCCGACGATCTGCTCGAAAAACTCAAATCCAATTTGCAGGAAGTGCGTGCCAGGGGGGGGGAGCTTTACGTTTTCGCCGACGACGATTGCGGAATTGCCGCCTCCGAATGTCTACACATTATGCGCATGCCTGAGCATTACGGCATGTTATCCCCGGTGCTGCACGTTGTCCCGATGCAATTACTTGCCTACCATGTGGCCTTGGTGCGAGGCACGGATGTCGACAAGCCGCGCAATCTCGCCAAGAGCGTCACGGTTGAGTGATGCGCGAACAACAAGCGATGCCGTAGTGCGTTGAACGCGGCAGTGGGCGATAATGGAGAACTGCGTCAGAACGGATAGGGCTAAATGAAGCGTGTTGATGATTTCCGCCTGCGGCTGGGTTCAAGCGAACTGATACCGATCGTGGTGGGCGGCATGGGGGTCGACATCTCGACTTCCGCACTGGCCCTCGAAGTGGCGCGCCTGGGCGGCATCGGCCATATTTCGGACGCGATGGTGCATACCGTGACCGACCGGCGTTTTCGCACGCACTACGTCAAGGATCGGCTCAAGCAGTACAAGTTCAACGTCGGCAATCCCGACAAGTCGGCGGTGCAGTTCGATCTCGGCCTGCTCGCCGAGGCCACGATGTTGCACATCGGCAGCACGATGCAAGCCAAGCGCGGCCCCGGCCTGGTGTTCATGAACTGCATGGAAAAGCTGACCATGAACAATCCGCGCGAAACCCTGCGGGTCAGGCTGCGTACGGCGATGGACGCGGGCATCGACGGCATCACGCTGGCCGCCGGTCTGCATCTTGGCTCGTTTGCGCTGATTCAGGATCATCCGAGGTTCCACGACGTCAAACTCGGCATCATCGTCTCGTCCTTGCGCGCGCTTCAACTGTTCTTGAAGAAAAACGCGCGCGGCAGTGGCAGGTTGCCCGATTACATCGTGGTCGAAGGTCCTCTGGCAGGAGGGCATCTCGGTTTCGGGGAAGACTGGGCGCAATACGACCTCGTGACCATCCTGGCGGAAGTTCGGGATTGGCTGCGCGCCGAGTCCCTCGATATCCCCCTGATTCCCGCCGGAGGGATCTTCACGGGCAGCGACGCTGTGGCATTCCTGGAGCAGGGGGCCGCCGCCGTGCAGGTGGCCACGCGGTTTACCGTCACACGGGAGTGCGGTTTGCCAGACGACGTGAAGCAGATTTATTTTCAGGCAACCGAAGAGCAGATCGAAGTCAACAATGTCTCGCCGACAGGTTATCCCATGCGCATGCTCAAGGAGTGTCCGGCGCGTGGCAGCGGAGTACGCCCCAATTGCGAAGCATACGGTTACCTGCTCGACGCTTCCGGACATTGCCAGTACGTGGAAGCCTGGGAGCGCGAAAAGGCGAAGCTTCCGGAAGGGCAAAAGATCAAGATATGGGATAAAACCTGTCTGTGTACGCATATGCGCAATTTTCATTGCTGGACGTGTGGTCACTATACATGGCGTCTCAAGGAGACCAGTTTGCAGGAGCCGGACGGCAATTACCGTCTGTTGAGCGTCGAACATGTATTTCGTGATTACCGGTATAGTGTCGAGGGTCGGATTGAATTACCTTCTCCGGACTGAACACGGATCGAACGCAATTTTCGTCATTCATGGTGTGGCGACTCAATAAGAAGGTTTTTCTTTTTCAACCAGGAAGAGAACAGGAATTGGGGTGATAGAATACCTACGTTGGTTCAACTTTGGCGTTTGGCGGTTCAATGGAAATGACAGCGGATGGGAACAGGGACAGCGCGCTGAAAAGCCCTGAGCAGAAGGGTAAGGCGGTTGTGTTTGCCGATTTGACCGGCAGCACAAAGTTATTTGAGTCCCAGGGCAATACCATCGCTACCCAGGTGGTGACCCGCTGTACTCAAATGCTTGGCAAGCATTTCACCCGGTCTGGCGGGCGCGTCGTCAAATTTCTTGGCGATGGTCTGCTGGTGTTGTTTGATCGAAGCGATGAGGCCGTCGAGGCCGCGTCGCACACCCGTGACGTGCTCTACGAATGCAATATGGAGCATATCGACAGCACGAATACACCCCTGGGGCTCAAAATAGGAATCGAATTTGGTTCAGTCATCGAACAGCGCGGAGATTGTTACGGCGATGCAGTCAACGTCGCAGCCCGTCTTGGTGACAGAGCCGAGTCCAACGAGATTCTTCTCGGTGAATCCTTGTACTCCTGTCTGCCCGAATCGAAGCGTCAGCTTTGTACGGGCATTGATCGTATCGCCATCAAGGGCAAGACCGGGCTGTTCAAGGTGTGGCGGTTCGACTGGCGACACACTGCCGAGACCACGATTACCGGCCCGCTCGATCTGCTCAATGAACGCCTGGACATGGCGACGACGCAGAGAGCCGACATCGACATGAATGGCCGCCATGTGCAGCTTTTGCCCGAGAATGGCGCGCTCGTCATCGGGCGTAGCGAGAGTTGCGGGCTGGTGGTCGACGACAGGCGGGTATCGCGTCGGCATGCCCGTATCGAATGGATCGGCGGGCAGTGCACGCTGACTGATTTCAGCACCAACGGGACCTGGGTAAAGTTTGGCCGCGAGGCGGAGTTGGTGATTCTGAAACGCGATAACTGTGTGCTGCATGGGCAGGGCATGATCGGCCTGGGGGCGGCTCCAGGGGACTTTACTTCTGCAACGTTCAGTTTTCAGATCATCCGTGACGATGACTGGCGCGTCACGGTTCCGTCGCCGGCCAGGGGGGATGATGAGTTTTAAGGCATTCCTGTGTGAAGCGCCGGGGCAATTCCCCTCCCGTGGAGGGGTGGCAGGCGAAGCCTGACGGGGTGGTCGCGGCGGTTCGGTTTCAGACTCACGCAGAGACCCACACAACCAACCCTCGCAGCGAAAAGAGGACAAACCATTGATCGAACTCGGTGTCAATATCGACCACGTCGCTACTCTGCGGCAGGCGCGGCGCACCTGGGAGCCTGATCCGGTCTGGGCGGCAGTGGAAGCCCATCTCGGCGGGGCAGATGGAATTACCGTCCATTTACGCGAAGATCGCCGCCATATCGGCGACGATGACGTGCGACGGCTCCGGGAGCTTGCCCAGATCAAGTTGAACCTGGAAATGGCCGCGACCAATGAAATGATCGGCATCGCCTGCCGGTTCAAGCCGGAAATGGCGATGCTGGTACCAGAGGGACGGCAGGAAATCACCACCGAAGGCGGTATCGACATCGTGACCGGAGAAGCGCGGCTGCGCGAGTGCATCGCCCGTCTGGCCGATGCCGGGATCGTCACCAGCGTGTTCATCGACGCCGACCCGGCACAGGTCGACGCCGCTGCGCGCATCGGCGCGCGCGTGTGCGAGATCCACACCGGCCCCTACGCCCACGCCTTTCACACAAACGGGCGGGACATCGACAACCCTGCCGTGCGTTCGGAGTTCGAGCGCATCCGCGCGGCAGGCGAGGCGGTATGCGCTGCCGGAATGCGATTCAATGCCGGACACGCGCTCAACTACTACAACGTACAGCCCGTTGCCGCGATCAAAGGAGTGCGCGAATTGCACATCGGACATGCCATCGTCAGCCGCGCCGTGTTCGTGGGGCTCCGCACGGCGGTAACCGAGATGAAGCGCCTGATGCGCGAGGCAGGGACGATGGCGTGATTTACGGCATCGGAACCGACATCGTTCAGATCGCGCGGATACGCGCGGCGCTCGACCGTCACGGCGAAGCGTTCGCGGAACGCATCCTGGCGCAATCCGAGTGGGGAGAGTGGCAGGCAGTCCGCGATCAGGCGCGTTTTCTCGCCAAGCGTTTCGCCGCCAAGGAAGCGTTCGGCAAGGCGCTCGGCATCGGAATATCGCCGCCCGCAACCTGGGGCGCGCTCTCCATACAGCATGACGAGCGGGGCAGGCCCGATTTCGCGTATGATGAAACGCTTGCCGCCCATATGAAGTCGAACGCCTTGCATGCCTGTCTCAGCCTGACCGACGAGAAGGAATACGTCGTCGCTTTTGCAGTGATCGAGCGTGTGTCGAACGCAATCCCCATAATGGGCGACCAGACGACTCAAAGCCGGGAAAAAACATGACTCCACACGCCTTCCCCGTCTCATTGCCGCGTGGCGCGTTGATGGTCGACGTTGCCGGTCTGACCCTGACCGATGAAGAACGCAATCGTCTGTGCGATCCACGAATCGGCGGCGTCATCCTGTTCGCGCGCAATTACACCGATTCCGCGCAACTGCGCGCCCTGACCGGCGAAATTCGCGCCCTGCGCGCGCCCGCCCTCATCATTGCGGTCGATCACGAAGGCGGGCGGGTGCAACGTTTCCGGAAAGACGGTTTTACCCGCCTGCCCGCAATGCGCACGCTCGGGAGCCTGTGGGCGCGTGATGAAGCCGAGGCGCTGGCGACGGCCCGCGCGATAGGGTTCGTGCTGGCCGCCGAACTCGTCGCGCACGGGATCGATCTGAGTTTTACGCCGGTGCTCGATCTCGATTACGGGCGCAGTCGCGCGATCGGCAGCCGCGCGTTTCACCGCGTCCCGGCGGTCGTGGCTTCCCTCGCCCTGTCGCTCGTGGCGGGCATGCGGGAAGCGGGCATGGGTGCAGTGGGCAAGCATTTTCCGGGGCATGGCTATGTCGAGGCCGATTCGCACCACGACATCCCGGTCGATGAACGCACGTTCGACCAACTCTGGAACGAGGACATGGCCCCGTACCGGGATGGGCTGCTGCAACAACTGGCGGGTGTCATGCCCGCGCACGTCATCTATCCGCATGCCGAACCGGGGCAGGCCGGACCGGCGGGTTTTTCGTCTTTCTGGCTGAAGGAAGTGCTGCGCAAACGGCTCGGTTTCGAGGGAATCATCTTCAGCGACGATCTCAACATGGCGGGCGCGCTCGTGGCCGGAGATGTCGTGGAGCGGGTGGCGGCAGCGGCGCGCGCGGGCTGCGACATGTGGCTGGTGTGCAATCGTCCCGATCTCGTCGCCGAGCTTTTATCGCGCGGGACGCCCGAGATCGATCCGTCCACGCGAGCCCGTCTGGCTGCTCCGGGCATTCCCGAGCCGCGTCCATGGCTGGCCGACCCGCTTGCGCTCGCGCAGCATCCGCCCTATGCGCAGTCGTGCGAGAAGGTGTTGGCCGCGCTGGCTACGGAGAGTGCCGATGATTCGGTCATGACTGCGGCAGTCATCGGCGACGCGCGGCCAAATGGATGATCGAGCCGCGCCTGCGCCGTTCGACGCACGTTCCTTTCTGCGTACCGTACCCGACACGCCGGGCGTCTATCGCATGATCGACGGCGATGAGCATGTGCTCTACGTCGGCAAGGCCAAGAACCTCAAGCGCCGGGTGGCGAGTTACTTCCGGAACAGGCAACCCAGCCCGCGCATCGCCATGATGGTGGGAAAGATCGCGCGTGTGGACATTACCCCGACGCGCTCGGAAGCCGAGGCGCTGATTCTCGAAAACAACCTCATCAAGAGTCTGTCTCCGCGCTACAACATCCTGTTCCGGGACGACAAGAGCTATCCCTACGTCGAATTGTCGGGGGATGAATTCCCTCGCCTTGCTTTCCATCGCGGGGCGTTCGCCAGGGGCGCGCGCTACTTCGGCCCGTTTCCCGGCGCCTACGCTGTGCGCGAGAGCATCCAACTGTTGCAAAAGACTTTCCGGCTGCGCACTTGCGAGAACAGTGTGTTCCAGAACCGCTCGCGGCCTTGTTTGCTGGCGCAGATCAAGCGTTGCAGCGCGCCCTGCGTGGCGGAAATCGACCATGACGCCTATGCCGCCGATGTGCATCTGGCAAGCCGATTCCTCGATGGACAGGCCAGCGAGGTCATCGACGATCTGAGTGCGCGCATGCAGGCCGCCGCAAAGCGGTTGGCCTTCGAGGAAGCGGCGGCTTGCCGTGACCGGATCAGGGTGTTGCAGACGGTACTGCATCGCCAGTTCGCGGACAGTCGCAAGGACGAGGACGTCGACATCATCGCTTCCGTGGCGCTGGGCGGGCTGGTCTGCGTCAACATTGCCATGGTGCGCGGCGGGCGTCATCTCGGGGATCGCCCCCAGTTTCCCAGCGGCACGGCGGCGCTGGACGCGGGCGACGGACTGACGGCTTTCGTCGAGCAGCACTACGCCGTGCATCCGCTGCCGTCGCGGGTGCTGATTGCGCTCGATCCCGGCCCCGTGCGCGAGGCGCTGTCCGAAATCTCCGAACACCCGCCGCGTCTGGCCCGACCGCGCCATGCCGCCGAAAAAGCCTGGATGGAGATGGCGGAGAAAAATGCCCGATTGGCCATCGAAAACCGCCTGCACGATACGAGCCGCGCCGGGGAGCGGCTGCATGCCTTGCGCGAGGCGCTCGATTTGCCCGAAACCCCGACACGCATCGAGTGTTTCGACATCAGTCACACGATGGGAGAAGCCACCGTGGCCTCCTGCGTGGTGTGCGTCGACGGCGCGATGAAGCACGGAGAATATCGGCGCTACAACATCGGCGGCATCGTGCCGGGCGACGATTTCGCCGCCATGCGTCAGGCACTCGAACGGCGTTATAGCCGGGTCGCGGACGGGGAGGGCGTCTGCCCCGATCTCATCCTCATCGACGGCGGGCGCGGTCAATTGAGCGCGGCGCTGGCCGTCCTGTCCGAACTCGGACTGGACGCGGTCAGCATCGTGGGCGTTGCCAAGGGAGAAGGGCGCAAGCCAGGGCTGGAAACGCTGGTTTTTCCGAACGGGCGCGAAAGCATGACGCTCGGCGGACAATCCCCGGCGCTGCATCTGGTGATCGAAATCCGCGATGAAGCGCACCGTTTTGCCATTACTGGCCACCGCGCCCGACGCGGCAAGGCAAGGCTCGGCTCGAAGCTGGAAGACATTCCCGGAGTCGGCCCCGCGCGCCGTCGGGCGCTTCTGTCCGCCTTCGGCGGGCTGGACGGCGTGCGCGCCGCAGCGATCGAAGACCTGTGCCGCGTCGACGGAGTCAACCGTAAGCTGGCCGAACAGATATACTCCGCGCTGCATTGAACCATCGAAGGAGCCTCTGCATGACTCTGCATTCACTGCTTGTCATCCTGCGCGAAGTCGCAGGATCCATGCGATGTGTGGATTCTGCGACTTCGCTTCGCTACGCGCAGAATGACAGGCGGGGTTGTGTAGGGGATACCGAAGTAGAGTCCGGAGTCGAAACCGTTGCGTTTTTGTATGCGCATTAACATTCCCAACATATTGACCTGGGGCCGCATCGCCCTGATACCGGTTTTCATCGGCGTTTTCTATTTGCCGGATGGTTGGGTGGGTGTGACGCAAAAAAATGTGCTGGCCACCGTCATTTTCGTCGTTGCCGCCCTTACCGACTGGCTGGACGGCTATCTGGCCCGTGTTCTGAAACAGACATCAGCCTTCGGCGCATTTCTCGACCCGGTGGCGGACAAACTGATGGTAGCTGCTTCGCTCATCATGCTGGTTCAGCTTGAGACCGAGACAGGGTCGGGGAAGCCCCGCGTGGACATGATCGTGTCCATCATCATCATCGGACGCGAAATCACGATTTCGGCCCTGCGCGAATGGATGGCGCGGGAAGGGCAATCCGCGAACGTGGCTGTCGCCTATGTAGGCAAACTCAAGACGGCGGCGCAGATGACGGCCATTCCGATGCTGCTGCTCAATGCGCCCTTGCTGGGCATGAACATGCATATCGTGGGCAGCATCCTGATCTACATTGCAGCCGCCCTCACGCTCTGGTCGATGGGTTACTACCTGCATCGCGCCATGGTAGGGTTGTCGAAAAAAATTGATTCGACCTGACATTATGAATGAGCCGATCATCCCCCCTGTCCGCACTGCTGGAGGCCACTTCATAAAGCGAAAAATTTTATTTGCGCTTTTCCTATTGGTTTTGTTTATAGGGGCGATCGGTTTTTATTCTGGCTACCCAAAATTCACAGAAAACAAGACGGATTACAATGTGCTCGAATGCTCTGATTGTCCTCGTAAGGTGGGAGACCCCATAGACAGCTTCAATGGCGTGATTGTCTATTATAACGGTCATGTTCCCAATGTTATCGGGCGTAACCTGACGGCGGATAATTACAATCTTGGTTTGAAATATCAATGCGTTGAATTCGTCAAGCGGTACTACTACGAGTTTTACGGCCACAAGATGCCCGACCCGTGGGGGCATGCCGTCGACTTTTTTGATCCTATACTCGAAGACGGCCAAAGAAACGAGAGACGCGACCTGACTCAATACCGAAACCCAAGCCGATTGCAACCCAGGGCAGGCGATCTGGTTGTTTTCGACGGCAGCTATGCCGGAGGGTACGGCCATGTCGCCATAGTTTCGGACGTAAGAGAAGAAGAAATTGAAATCATTCAACAAAATCCCGGCGCATATGGGAATTCAAGAGTCAGTTTCTCACTGAAAGAACAGGATGGAGCATGGCACATCGGCGCTGAAATTCTTGGCTGGCTGCGCAAGGACTAGCCGGCACAGGTTATTGATTCGCCATCATTCCGCAGGAAGTCGTTCAGGCTCTGCCATACATACAAACTATTCCTCATGCCACTTTTTGTCTATCATGCCGTTTTTCTGAACACGGGTCGAACGCGAACCACGCCGTCTTCTGCGGGGGGGTTCAAGACACGGCAAAAGCCCTTCTCCTCCACATGAACCTTCTGCGCACCCTCTTCACCGTGAGCGGCATGACCCTGTTGTCGCGCGTCCTGGGGTTCATCCGCGATTTCGTCATTGCCCGAACGTTCGGCGCGGGGATGGCAGCCGATGCTTTTCTCTTCGCGTTCAAACTTCCCAACCTCCTGCGCCGTCTGTTCGCGGAAGGGGCGTTCTCGCAGGCGTATGTTCCGATTCTGGCTGAATACAAGAACAAGCTGGGCATGGATGCTACCCGCGCCCTGGTCGACCGGGTCGCCACATTGCTTGCGCTGGTGGTTGCGGGGGTTTCCCTGCTCGGAGTGCTTGGCGCCCCCTATCTGATCCGCGTCATGGCTGCCGGATTCCATAGTGACGCAGAGAAGTTTGCCTTGACCGTCGAATTGACCCGCATCACGTTTCCGTACATTTTTTTCATCACGCTGGTGTCGTTCTCGGCAGGCATTCTCAATACATGGAACCGCTTTCTCGTTCCGGCCTTTACGCCGACATTGCTCAACATCGCGCTCATCGGCGCGGGATTGTTCGCTGCGCCATATTTTGAGCGGCCTGTGCTGGCGCTGGCGTGGGGAGTATTCCTCGGCGGCGTGCTGCAACTGTTGCTGCAAGTGTGGCCGCTGATGCGGATCGGCATGCTGCCGCGTCTGAAGTTCGATCCTGCCTTTCCAGGCGTGCGCCGCATTCTTGCCCTGATGGGGCCGGCAGTCCTGGGGGTGTCGGTCAGCCAGTTGTCGCTGGCCATCAATGGCGTCATCGCAACGTTTCTGCCCGAGGGCAGCGTGTCTTGGCTTTTTTACGCCGATCGCTTCATGGAGTTTCCCGCCGGCCTGTTTGGCGCTGCCCTGGGGACGATTCTCCTGCCGAGCCTCTCGAAGCTCCATGCCAATGAACGTACGGAAGAGTTTTCTTCGCTGCTCGACTGGGGGCTGCGCCTGACCCTGCTCCTGACCTTGCCCGCTACGCTGGCGCTGGCGATTCTCGCCGTGCCGCTCATTTCCACATTGTTCCAGTACGGCAAATTCACGCCCGCAGATGTGATTCACACCCGCGATGCGCTGCTGGCGTACAGCGTGGGACTGACCGGCCTGATCATGGTCAAGGTATTGGCCCCGAGTTTCTACGCCCGCCAGGACATTCGTACTCCGGTGAAGATTGCCATCTTCGCCCTCGTCGCCACCCAGTTGATGAACCTCGTTTTCGTCAGGCTGTTTGCTCATGCCGGGCTGGCCCTGTCCATCGGGCTTGCTGCCTGCCTCAATGCCGGTTTGCTCTATGTCGGGTTGAGACGGCGCAAGGTCTATGTCCCGCAATCCGGATGGAGGCGTTTCGCGTTCCAGTTGCTCATGGCGCTGGCGGTTCTCGGCTCGGTGCTATGGTTCGGCGCGGGCGCGAATGAAGAGTGGCTGGCGCGAGGCGGCGCGAGTCGCGTGCTGCATCTGTCGGCGCTCGTCGTGGGCGGCGCGGCGAGCTATTTTGCCGTGCTGTTTGCCCTCGGCCTGCGTCCACGCGATTTCCGTCGTCGGGTAGTGCAGTGATTTGGTTTGACCAACGCCACAGGAGCGCGATGGATCGCGCTCCTGTGGCGGTTTGGGTTTCGGTATTCGGAGAAAAACCAGTGGCTACTCGAATTCGATGACCACCTCATCTACCGACAGGCTCGCGCCCGGTTGGGCGACGATCTTTTTCACCTTGACATCGTGTTCGGCCCTGAGAATGTTTTCCATCTTCATGGCTTCGATGACGACGAGTTTCTCGCCCGCCTTGACTTCCTGACCTTCAGCTACTGAGACCTCACGCAGCAGGCCCGGCATCGGGGAGAGGAGGAAACGGGAGAGATCCGGCGGCGCTTTTTCGGGCATGAGCGAGAGCAGGTATGCGGCGCGCGGAGTCATCACTATTGGCGCGATCTGGAGGCCGAAGTGGGAGATGCGGTAGGTGATGCCTTGCCGTTCGATTTGCAGGCAGATCGGCTGACCGTTGACGGTTCCGGTAAGCAACTGGTCGCCGAAACTCCAGTCGGAGACGATGTCGTAGGTCTTGTCGCCGTGGGTGATGGACATGCCGCCCTTGGTGTGCGTGGCCACGAGCGGGTATTGCTTGCCGTGCATCACCGCCACCCATTCGCTCGTCACCTTACGCCCGAAACCTGGATGCTGGCCGCTGATCTTCATGACGCGGTGGATGTAGCGCAGGCGGGCAAAGGCGGCTATCGCAGCCAGTAGCGCCGGGTCGTCGTGCGGAACCATCGAGGCGTCGAAGCCGTCTGCGTACTCTTCGGCAATGAAACCGGTGTTGAAAACGCCGGACATGAAGCGCGGGTGCTGCATCAGCGCGGCCTGGAACGGGATGTTGCTGCTGATGCCCCGGATGACGAAGCCGTTGAGGGCGTCACGCATGCGTTCGATGGCCTGTACGCGGTTCGCACCATGCACGATGAGCTTGGCGATCATCGAGTCGTAGAACATGGAGATCTCACCGCCTTCATAGACTCCGGTGTCGACCCGCACGGAAGTGCTCTCAGGAGGCGCACGGAACTTGATGAGGCGGCCCGTGGAGGGCAGGAAACCACGGAACGGGTCTTCCGCGTTGATCCGGCATTCCATCGCCCATCCCTTGATCTTGATGTCTTTCTGGGTGATGGCAAGCGGCTCTCCGGCTGCGATGCGGATCATCTGTTCGACGAGATCGAGCCCCGTGATGTACTCGGTAACGGGGTGCTCTACCTGGAGGCGAGTGTTCATTTCCAGGAAGTAGAAACTCTTGTCTGCGCCGATGACGAATTCCACCGTGCCAGCAGATTCGTACTGCACGGCGCGGGCGAGCGCCACGGCCTGTTCGCCCATCGCCTTGCGGGTGGCAGGGTCGATGAAAGGGGAGGGCGCTTCTTCGACGACTTTCTGGTGACGGCGCTGGATCGAGCATTCACGCTCGTTGAGATGCACGTAGTTGCCGTAGGAGTCGCCGAGTACCTGGATTTCGATGTGGCGCGGTTCCTGAACGAATTTTTCGATGAAGACGCGATCGTCGCCAAAGGAGTTTTTGGCTTCATTGACGCAGGAGGCAAACCCCTCATGAGCTTCCTTGTCGTTCCAGGCGACGCGCAACCCCTTGCCGCCGCCGCCGGCGGAGGCTTTTATCATGACGGGATAGCCGATTTTCTTGGCGATTTCCACCGCTTCATCGGGGCCGGGAATGGCGTCATCATATCCTGGAATGGTGTTGACGCCCGCTTCCTGCGCAAGCTTTTTCGACTCGATCTTGTCGCCCATTTTGGCGACGGAGTAGTGCTTGGGGCCGATGAATTTGATGCCTTCTTCTTCGATGCGACGGGAAAACTCTTCATTCTCGGAGAGAAACCCATAGCCGGGATGAACCGCTTCAGCGCCGGTTTCCTTGCAGGCGGCGATGATCTTGTCCATCACCAGGTAGGATTCCTTGGAGGGCGCGGGGCCGATGAAGACGGCCTCATCGGCCATCTTGACATGCAGCGAGCGCCGGTCGGCTTCGGAAAAGACGGCTACGGTCTTGATGCCCATACGCTGGGCAGTCTTGATGACGCGGCAAGCGATTTCCCCGCGGTTGGCAATGAGGATTTTCTTAAACATATAGGGTCTCCGCGGTGAAATCGCCACGCGCTTCGCGCTCAAGGCAATGTGACTTCGTCGCTGCGCCGCTTCGCGGCTGGTCACCGCGGTTGGCAATCAAAATTTTCTTGAACATCTGTCTTTTCTCCCTGGCATCAAAGCGGAATGTTGCCGTGCTTGCGCCACGGGTTTTCCAGTTTCTTGTTCTTGAGCATCGTCAGCGAACGGCAGACGCGGCGGCGAGTCTCGTGCGGCATGATGACGTCGTCGATGAATCCACGGGCGCTTGCCACGAACGGGTTGGCGAAACGGGCTTTGTATTCGGCTTCGCGGGCCGCGAGTTTTTCAGGGTCGCTTTTTTCTTCGCGGAAGATGATTTCCACCGCGCCCTTGGCGCCCATGACCGCGATTTCGGCGGAGGGCCAGGCGAAGTTCACGTCGCCGCGCAGATGCTTGGAGGACATCACGTCATAGGCGCCGCCATAGGCTTTCCGGGTGATGACCGTGACCTTGGGAACCGTACACTCGGCGTAGGCATAGAGGAGCTTTGCGCCGTGCTTGATGATGCCACCGTATTCCTGCGCGGTTCCGGGCAGGAAGCCGGGAACGTCCACGAAGGTGATGACGGGGATGTTGAAGGCATCGCAGAAACGCACGAAGCGCGCAGCCTTGATGGAGGATTTGATGTCCAGGCAGCCGGCCAGCACCATCGGCTGATTGGCGACGATGCCCACGGACGAGCCTGCCATGCGGGCGAAGCCGATGATGATGTTCTTGGCGTAGTCGGGTTGCAGCTCGAAGAAGTCGCCATCGTCGATCATCTTGATGATGAGCTCCTTCATGTCGTAAGGCAGGTTGGGATTGTCCGGCACGAGCGTGTCGAGCGAATAATCCAGACGGTCGGGGGCGTCGGTGATCGGCAGCAGGGGGAGGGGTTCGCGGTTGGACGAGGGGATGAAGCCGATCAGACGGCGGATCACCATGAGCGCCTCGACATCGTTCTCGAAGGCCAGGTCGGCTACGCCGGACTTGGTGTTGTGCGTGACTGCGCCGCCCAGTTCCTCGGAGGTGACTTCTTCATGGGTCACGGTCTTCACCACTTCAGGGCCGGTGACGAACATGTAGGAGGAGTCTTTCACCATGAAGATGAAGTCGGTCATCGCCGGGCTATACACCGCGCCGCCGGCACAGGGACCCATGATGAGCGAGATTTGCGGGATGACGCCGGAGGCGAGCACGTTGCGCTGAAAGATGTCGGCGTAACCGGCCAATGAGGCCACGCCTTCCTGGATACGCGCGCCGCCCGAGTCGTTCAGCCCGATGACAGGCGCGCCGACTTTCATCGCGTGATCCATGATCTTGCAGACTTTTTCCGCGTAGGCTTCGGAGAGCGCGCCGCCGAAGACGGTGAAGTCCTGCGAGAAGACGAATACCAGGCGGCCATT
>JGI24702J35022_10000975_pt1 | contig 17901 bp, 19 predicted proteins | sample TergutTh196P4_FD_35022 | JGI IMG/M metagenome (IMG submission 35022)
GGGAGAAAACACATGGAAGTATCATGGTCGGAAAGCATCGGTAAACGGATATCGTGCGTTCGCATCGCTTCCAGAAAAGCGGTATGCTTCAAGACAACGCCTTTGGAACCACCGGTCGTGCCTGACGTATACATTATACATGCAACATCATCGGCAACAGCTTCATTCCGGTGTATTTTCACTTTAGTTTCCGTATACGTATGATCGCCCATCCGGATAAATTCATCATAAAAGATGGAGGTCTTATCGGTTGTATTGCGGATAACAGAACGGTCGAAAATCACAATCTGTTGCAGGATTCCGTCGGTTTCCTGTTGTACTTTGAAGGCATTGTTGTATTGCAACTGTTCNCCTACGAACAACAGATGGATTTCCGCATCGCGAATGATATATTCGATTTGNGCCGGCGAACTTGTTGCATACATGGGTACAGAGATAGCCCGTATGCCAAATCCNCCGAAATCACAATAGTAACATTCCGGCATGTTCTGTGAATAGGTNCCAAAACGGTCGTGNGGTTTGAGACCAAACTCGACCATNGCCTGNGAAGTGAGGCGTACTTTTTCGGCAAAGTCGTTCCATGAAATTTTAGGCCATTTTCCGGTGAAATCATCACGGTATTGGATGGCCGGCCGCGACTGATATTTTTCAGCTTGCCTGTAAATTAAATCTGCGTAGTGGTAATAGGTTGTCTTCATTGGGATATAATTTGCAACAAAGATAATCTTTTTCAGTTGAAAATTGAAAATTGAACGTTGAAAATTTTAAAACTACGGATTAAGCCAACAGCGCAGAGTAAACCACAGTTACGTTAATATTTACTAAATATAATTAAATATTGTTAAATATTAGTAGCATGTATTGCATAGTATAAAAGTAATGCCTATATTTGTACCGAATTTTAAAAAGAAACAGTTATGAACGCAGAAAATGTAAAATCGCAGATGAGAAAGGGTATCCTGGAATATTGTATCCTTCTGCTTCTTGAGAAAGAGGCATTGTATACGACTGATATTATTCAGCAATTACAAGTTGCCCGATTGATTGTAGTGGAAGGAACGCTGTATCCATTATTGACCCGCCTGAAAAACAGTGGTCTGCTGGCATATCAATGGGTGGAATCCACGCAAGGTCCTCCCCGTAAATACTACCGGCTGACAGATAACGGGACTTTATTCCTGGCAGAATTGGAAAATTCATGGCAGGAATTAAACGATACGATAAACCACATTAAAAACAATTTAAATATAGCATGAAATGAAAAAGACGTTGAATGTAAATCTCAATGGCAGGGTATTTACCATTGATGAAGACGCTTACAATTTATTGGATAATTACCTGAAAAGCCTTCGCATTTGTTTTCGGAAAGACGAAGGGGCTGCAGAGATTATTGCAGATTTTGAAGCGCGTATTGAAGAGTTGTTCGGCGAAAAAACTCGCTTAGGACATCAGGTTATTACCTTGGAACATGTAGAAGAGGTGATTGCTCGTGTTGGCAAACCAGCTGATTTTGAGGAAAGTGAAGAGGAAACAACAAAGCAGGCTGATGTAACCGACACAGATAAAGGCAAAAAAAGGCTCTATCGGAATATAGACGACAAATTGATTGCCGGTGTTTGTTCCGGTTTGGCCGCTTATTTTGGTTGGAATGTAGTCGCTATCCGGATTATTCTGATTATTGCCACATTGGCTTTAGCGCCAACGGCTCCATTTCTTTTCTTTGCCAATTTCCCGGCTATGATAATTATAGGCTATCTGATCATGTGGCTTATTGTTCCTGCCGCCCATACGGTGGAACAGAAATTACAAATGGCCGGTAAACCCATTACCGCTGAAAACATTGGGAAAACAGTGGCAGCCGAATCGACGCCTGTATCATCCAAAGAGAAAAAAGGATGTTTGGCCGGTTTTGTTGATTTGTTTGTCTCCTTTATCAAGGTCGGTTTTGCCGGTCTGGGTTGTTTAATCGGACTGCCCCTTTTATTTGCCTTATTTATTGTAATTATCGTTCTGATTGCCGTGACATTCGGTGTCGGAGGCGGTTTACTCGGTTTAGGCAGCGGTTTGGTCGGAGGTTTGCCTCCTTTTTTGGCCGTCAATCATCCGATTTTAGCGACCATCACCTTTACCTTGCTGATAGGTATACCTGTTATTGCAATCATTTATAGCATTATATCTTTTTTTGCCAAACTCAAACCGGTGCATCAATCGATCAAGTGGGCATTTCTATTGATCTGGATTATATCATTTGTCCTGTTTTTCTTCTCAGGATTCAGGATTGATAAGGGAAATTGGCACGGGAATCCTTCATGGTGGCCGAATGCCATTATCGGAAACGATATTTCATCACAGCAAATGATCAACATAGATGAGCCATTCACCCGGTTGGAAATTGGTGACTATTTAGCCGGGACAATCTATATTGAACAAATTCCGGAAGAAGAACAACCTTCGCTTGAAATAAAAGGCGATGAAAACTTAGTCGCTTTAATCAGGCATAACATTTATGATGGACGATTGACTTTATCTGCATACAATAGATATCGCAGCCAAAAGAATTTATCAATTTATCTGCGTACGAACGAATTAAAGCAGATTGAGGCCGGTTTTATCGGTGATATTCGCATGAATCGTGCCTTTACAGGCGAAGAGATGGAGATCGTCATGAAAGGTGTGGGAAGTTTACAAGCCGACAGCCTGTATATTACCTCATTGACCGTTCGAACCGAAGGTGTCGGCTCGGCCAATCTGGCAGGAAAGGCGGCTAAGACAACGCTGGAGACTGCAGGCACAGGCAATATCAATGCGTATGATTTATTGTCGGATGCCATCTACGCACGCGTAAACGGTGTCGGCGCCATTCAATGTAATCCGGTTGATTTTCTGGAAGGTCGCGTTTATGGCATTGGTTCAATTACGTTTAAAGAGGAACCAACAAACAAAGATGTCAGCTCATTCGGTATTGGAAGAATCAAAAGAAGATAAAAATACGGAAAACCATAGATTCTTATGGTCTTATAATTGCGCTCTGATTAATGTTGCCGTTCGCGCTAATTCTTCCTGCGTCTTTTTTAATTTGGGTTTTTCAAAAGAGATATCCGACATTTGACTGATTGGGACGAGATGGATATGGGCGTGCGGCACTTCGAGGCCGATCACAGCCACGCCGATACGTTCGCAAGGCACGGCTAACTTTAACGCATGGGCTACCGTTTGGGCAAATTGCATCATTCGCCCCAACATTTCACTTTCGATATCAAAAAGATAATCTATCTCTTTCTTGGGAATAACCAAGGTATGGCCATCGGCAATCGGATTGATATCGAGAAAAGCAAAAAACTCATCGTTTTCTGCTACTTTATGACAGGGAATTTCGCCTGCTACGATTCTACTGAAAATGGAGGACATAATAAATCAATTAGGAATTAAATCTTTAAATTTTTAAATCTTTAAATTTTTTTAAAGCCTTATAGGGAATTATCTCTTACGCATTAATGCGTTATTTCGAGGATTTCAAATTTAATGATGCCGGAAGGCGTTTTGACTTCGGCAATATCTCCAACCTTTTTACCCATTAGTCCACGTGCAATGGGGGTGCTTACCGCTATTTTATTTTCTTTCAGGTTGGCTTCCGAGTCAGCCACCAATGTATAAGATGCGATTGCATTATTCAGCATGTTTTTGATTTTTACTTTATTTAAAATCTGCACTGCGTCAGTTTTTATCTGTGCCTCATCAATGATACGCGCATTTGAGATAAGGGTTTTTAACTGCGCAATTTTGCCTTCCAGTATGCCTTGGGCTTCTTTGGCCGCGTCATATTCGGCATTTTCGGAAAGGTCGCCTTTATCTCTTGCCTCTGCAATCTGGATAGATATCTCAGGCCTTCTAACGCCTTCCAAATAATTAATTTCAGCTATTAGTTTATTATAGCCTTCTTCTGTCATATACGTAACAGCCATTGTTAAAATCCTCCTTTTAGACGAATAAAGATAAAACAAAAAATAATCCCGGCCAAAAAAGTTGACCGGAACATTGAGTTTACACACCAAAATATGACCACAAAATTAGTGAATTATTTTGATTTTCCATAGACAAATAATATGCTTTACAACATATTTATAATTTGAAGCGTTTGCTCAATTCATCGTCTGTCCAAATCGACATGATTGTCTTCCCGTCGGGCGTTAAATTGTTAGCTTCCATCGAAAATAAAGAGGCCACAATTGCCTCCATTTCTTCGACAGATAACACTTTCCCTGTGCGTATGGCTGCAGATTTGGCTAACGAGAAGGCCAACATCTCCGCTTTTTTTGTTGGCAGTGCATTTTCCGAGTCCATCATATTCCCGATCACATCTTTAATCAACCTGGCCGGATTACGATCGTGTATACCTGCCGGCACACCATTAATTGAATAGGAATTACCTCCAATCGAACACAAATCAAATCCCAGCCATTGTATTTCGTTGAGCAGGGTTGGAATCAACGCGGCTTCCGAAGGGGTGAACTCTACAATTTCAGGGAAAAGTATTTGTTGTGATGCGCTTTTATGCAGGTTGATGTTCGATATGTATTGTTCATACAAGATACGGACATGTGCCCGGTGTTGGTCAATGATCACCAATCCCGATTTTAAAGGGGTAATGATATACCGGTTTTTATATTGGAAACAAGGGTTGATGATCGCTGTAAATAAGTCATCCTGATCTACCTCATCAACGAAGGGCGTGATTTCGGTCATTTGTCTGTCAGGCAGCAAAGTCTTATCCATCTCAAAACCCTTGGATAAGTCATTCCAACTTTGATTGATGGCCGTCGGATTTCTAAAAGGATTGAATCCTGCATTAACCTGTATCTTAGGGGCATAAACGTTGTTTCCGGCTTCAGGATTAAATACAGGTATTTCGATTGCACCCTCAACATTAAAGTCAATAGACGGAATGGCATTGAATTTCCCCAATGTCTCACGAACAGCCGACGTAAGAATCTGCCAGATAGGTAGTTCGTTTTCAAATTTGATCTCTGTCTTTGTTGGATGGATATTTACATCAATCGAAGACGGATCAATGGTCAGGTAGATAAAATAATCCGGCATTACATTGGCCGGAATCAATGGCTCGTAGGCATGCATGATGGCCTTATGAAAATAAGGATGCCGCATATATCGCCCGTTTACAAAAAAATAATTAAGGTAACCTTTGCGTCTGACTGCTGTTAATTGCCCGATAAAACCTGTGATTTGGACCACTGAAGTATCAGCCTCCATTGTGAACAGTTGGGTGTTAAACTTTTTCCCGAAAACATTAATTATTCGCTGGTGCAGACCTGAAACCGGCAGGTTCAACAGTTCAATATCGTTATGATACAAGCTAAATTCTATTTGAGGATTTGCTAAGACAACACGTTCAAACTCAGTTATGATATGTCGGAATTCCGTTTCATTGGTTTTAAGGAATTTTCGGCGGGCAGGTATGTTATAAAACAGGTTTTTCACCGAAAACGTACACCCTTCATTACATGCATCCATCTGAATATCATCAAGCATCGAGCCGGAAATTGACAGTCGCGTTCCTACATCAGCGCCTTGCCGGCGAGTTCGCAATTCAACCTGTGCCACAGCCGCTATTGACGCCAACGCTTCTCCCCGAAATCCCATCGTACGCAACGCATACAGGTCATGTACATTGGCTATCTTCGAGGTGGCGTGTCGTTCAAATGCCATCCGGGCATCTGTTTCAGACATTCCTCTCCCATCGTCAATCACCTGAATCAATGAGCGGCCTGCCTCTTTGACATTGACAATGATTTGTCCCGCTTCAGCATCTACCGCATTCTCCATCAATTCTTTGACGACCGACGCCGGACGCTGGATTACTTCGCCTGCTGCAATCTGATTGGCTATATGATCCGGGAGTAAATGGATGATATCACTCATGTTCGCATGTAAAAATACCAGAAAAGAGCAATCAGTCCCAACACAATAAGCAATAACCGGATATTGTTATTTACTCGACTGCGCTCATTATCTCCTCGTGCGCGGCTTTTCTTTAGATGTGTCGTCCCTTCAATGAAAGACCCTTTGATATTTGGTTTATAATCTTCCAGCGTCTCCTCGCGAACGCCCATCTCAATTTCCACCTTTTTTATTCTCTCTTCCAATGCCTCTTTTCGGGGATTCCAATAAATTGGACGGTGATTAAATTGACGCGGCTTGCGCATGTTGTAAAATGAAAATATTGCCATATCCAATCCTTTTTAGCGTGAAACCATATGATGCACAAAGATAGTTAATTTTTTTTGAATGGTGAATGACCGCAATATTATAAATGAAAAAGATTGGTGCTAAGGTATTTCTCGCCTCTGTCAGGAAAAATCACGACCATCACGCCGCTGTCTATTTGTTCTGCTGTTTTCAGTGCAGCAAGCATGGCTGCGCCACTACTCATGCCCACAAAAATGCCTTCTTCGTTGACGATGCGTCGTGACATTTCGAAGGCTTCTTCCGATTCGACCAACACACTGACATCAATCTGTGACGGATCGTATATTTCGGGAACAATGGCTTCTTCCATACTCTTCAATCCCTGTATGTAATGACCCATCACAGGATGTGCTTCTACAATTTTTATCGACCTGTTCTTTTCGCGCAGTCCCATACCTACACCCATCAATGTGCCCGACGTACCTAATGATGATACAAAATGCGTAATCAAGCCTTGTGTTTGATTCCATATTTCTTCGGCCGTAGTTTTGTAATGAGCCAATTTGTTGTGTTCGTTGGAAAACTGGTTGGGATTAAAATAACTGTCCGGTTGGCTCGCAATGATTTCGCGTACACGCATGATGGCGCCGTCGGTTCCAAGTGTAGGGTCGGTCAGCAATACTTCGCCGCCAAATGCTTTAATCATCTTCTGCCGTTCAACAGATACAGCCGAACTCATCACAATCAGCACCTTATAGCCTTTCACCCGACCTATCATCGAAAGACCGATGCCCGTATTACCGGAAGTAGCTTCGATAATAGTCATCCCTTTCGTCAGTTCGCCGGTTATTTCGGCCTCCTCAATCATTTTCAGCGCTACCCTGTCCTTGATACTTCCCGTCGGATTGAAACCTTCTAATTTGGCATACAGTTCAACCCCGGGATTACGATTCATGTGGTTGATTCTCACCATCGGCGTATTGCCAATCGTCCACAAAATATTATTTACATGCATACAGTTATCATATTAATTATTTAATTTATAATCCCTTAAAAAGATGTGGCAAAGATACATTTTTTTGGTGAAATAATGATCACGATTCAGGTGGTTTTATCAGGTTATTCTCCGGTAATGACATACTAAGAGATTTCCCTCGTCATCATGCAGGTGCATGCCGTTTCCTTCGCAATAACGGAACAGGGAACAAGCTGAACAAATCCCTTTCCACGCCCATTGGCGGTTGCGAAAGGGTTGAAAACGGTTGTTCCATACATCCATGAAACTTTCTTTGTAAATATTCCCCTGATGAAAATTTGCACGGATGCTCGGACAAGCTGAAATTGAGCCGTCGGCTAACACGGAAGCAACGTTTACACCGGCAAAGCATTGGTAAAAATTGTCGCGTACTTCCATTTCATATCCGCCCAGGAAACCTTCACATCCGTAATTGAGCTGTATCCGTTTTTCCTTTCGGGTGGCACGAATAAATTCAAGTACTGAAGTAAATTCCTCATCAGTGAGTTGCAGTTCGGGAAATGTGGCTGCCCTGCCAACAGGAAATATAGTAAAGATACGCCATTTCTTTACGCCGGTTTCGATCAGCAACGCTTTGAAATCGGCTAATTGATGGAGGTTTTTCCGGCTTACACAAGTGACGACATCCCAGACGATCTCGTTTTCTTTCGCCAGCATACGAATGGCATTCAATGCTTTGGCATAACTTTGCGGATGTTGGCGCAGCCAGTTATGCGCCTCTTCAAAGCCGTCCAAACTGATGGTGATGGAATGTAAACCGGCAGCCAGCAATGAATCGAGCCGGCGACGATCCAACAACAGACCATTGGTGACCAAGCCCCATGGAAATCCCCTTCGATATAATTCCAATCCACAGGTTTCCAGGTCATTTCTCAACAGCGGTTCGCCGCCGGAAAAGATAATCATCGTACGATTCGGATTGACATGCGGTGTGATCTGTTCGATAACGCCGAAAAAGTCTTTCGCAGGCATATCGGGACAACCGGCAACGGCCTTGCAATCACTTCCGCAATGACGGCAGGAGAGGTTACAGCGAAGTGTACACTCCCAGAAAAGCGTATTCAATTCATGTAGTCGTGTGTTGTTTTTGCGGATTTTACGGAATAGTTCCAACGCCACCCGCTTGCGAAGCGAGAGTCTTTTATTCATCCGTATGATCCTCTACTTCGGTCAACCCTACATTTACGGTTACGGTAAATTCGCCTTCATACCAACTTTTACGTTTACCGCTTTGTTCAGCCTTGCTGAAATCAATCGTCAAATATTCCGGCTGAAACAAACCATTGGCTTCGCCATCAATGTCTTCTACAAAAACAGGAATTAAAGTTTTGCCTGCCTCATATTGATATTCTCCGGCATGAAAGCGGTCGGTAAGTATAAATTCGCCTTTTGCATTAGATAACACATGCGATTTGGTAGCATAATATGTTGGTATGACGCCATACATTGGCATGACGGTTGACACAGGGCTGTATCCAATCCGTATTCCTTCAACTGCTTTTCCCGTCGCTTTATTAACTACCGACCCTTTGACCGTATAATCAGCATGGGGAGTACCGTATTCTACCAGACCAATTCCATCGCAACCGGCAAAGCCCAGCATACCGATGATACCGGTTAATGCGAAGTTGATTTTTTTAATGAATGCCCTTCTGTTCATTTTCTTTCACCTCCTTTGCTGCATCATGGTGAAACCTGCCGGGAGTGTTTTGGGCGGAATTTTGCTGTTATCCATGGCGGCTGAGAAGGCTAAACAGGCAACGATACAGGCGTTGTATTGCAGGTCGGTTATAAGCAGGCGTTCGTAAGTGTCCATCAAGGTGTGATAGCCACGATTATATTCAAGATCGTCCTGGACAAATTGAAATGCCGGTAATCCGATTCGGGTAAACGACAAGTGGTCGGTACCTCCTGTTGTACGGGGCGACAATACGCTAAAGTCCATGTTTTCTAACGGCTTAATCCATTCACGGAAGAAAGGAAACGCCATATCATGTTCTTCCAAGTAGATCCCTCTGAATTTGCCTGAACCGTTATCCATATTAAGGTAGAGTGTAAACTGTTCGTAGCCTTTCCGGGGGGTATTGGCGTCGACATCGTAGAGAAAGTCTTGCATATAGCCTCGGGATCCAATCAATCCCTGCTCTTCGCCTCCCCAAAGGGCGATACGGATGGTACGGCGTGGTTTGAGGTCAATGGCCTGAATGATACGGAGCGCTTCCATCATGACGATGCAACCTGAAGTATTGTCGGCCGCACCCGTACCACCATGCCATGAATCAAGGTGGGCGCCAATCAATACGATTTCGTCCTTCAGTTTGGGATCGGTTCCGGGTATTTCGGCAACTACGTTATTTATGAATGGATTGTCGTAAAACACATTGCTGATTTCGACTTCCATCGAAACGGCAATTTTCTGGTTGATCAAACGTATCATACGACCGTGGTCTTCAATGGGAAGCACTAATTCTGCGACAGGTTCGGGGTCGCCGTACTTACTGTATGATACGCTTTGCGACCTGGGTACATTAAATGCTCCACCTCCACTGATAAGGACTGCCGGCTTTTCGTCTGCAAGCAAGGTTCTTATTTTTTGTTGCAATTCGGCAGCGCTTATTCCGCCTGCCTGTATATTAAATGTGCGTGGCGCCTGGGGACGTGGGTCAAGGGCTAATTCCTGAAGCCGTTCTTTGGTGTAACGTGTGGCCAAAGGGGTGAATACCATTTCATACTTCTGTGTTTCAGGCATCAGGACAATCTTACCGGAGAGTGTGCCTTTGTATTTGTCAATGTCTTCGGCTGTGTTAATATCTAAGAGTATCACCTCGCCTTTCACTAATCCGTTCGTACTGCCCGACCATGCTTTAGGGGTGGCCATGAAATGGTTGTAGTAAGGAGCCGTCATGGCTACGTATGTCTTGATATTATCCCAACCGCCTCTGGGAAAATCGGCAGCTTTTTCGATTCGGGCGTTCGAAAAGCCCAATTCGATGAATTTGTCTTTTGTCAGTTGTTCGCCCCGTACTCCAAGTTTGGATGCTGCCAGGCGGGGACCTGCATAGTCTGTCATGTAGATAGCCAAAGCGCCCATTTGTGAATTTTGGAATGCTTCGCGTTTGATTTTAAAAACAACTTCTTCCGGTAATTGTTGTTGTGCAACAGCAAAAAATGCCGACAATAAAATGGCGATTACGCCTGTAACTAATTTTTTCATAATGGATCTATTATATTAATGTAAATAATTCAATAAGTAGGTACGTTGTTCGTTTCGTTTATGTTCAAAGTAACCATTCGCTTTGGTGAAGGCGACATATTCGTTTATCATTTCCCAAATTTCAGTAATGCCTGTATGATAAAGACCTGAGTAAATCAGTACTTTAGGGGTCCAGCCCGAATCGGCAGAGGGGAACAGTTGTAATGCATTACGGTAATAGCCGGCTGCCAAATTGGCTTTAGTGATATTGTCGCCATCAGCCTTGTTAATGACGATGCCATCAGCCATTTCCATAACGCCACGTTTCATGCCTTGCAATTCATCGCCTGTACCGGCCAACTGGATTAGCAGGAAAAAATCGACCATCGAATGGACGGCAGTCTCACTCTGTCCTACGCCAACTGTCTCTACCAAAATTATATCAAAACCGGCTGCTTCGCACAGTATGATTGTCTCGCGGGTCTTACGGGCGACTCCGCCCAGCGAACCGGCGCTCGGCGAAGGCCTGATAAAAACATGTTGCTCACGTGCAAGCGTTTCCATGCGTGTCTTGTCGCCTAAGATGCTTCCTTTGGTACGTTGGCTACTGGGATCGATGGCCAGCACAGCCACCTTATGTCCCTGTTGAACAAGGTGCATACCAAACGCATCAATGGAGGTACTTTTACCGGCACCCGGTACGCCTGTGATGCCTATGCGTACCGATTTTCCTGCATTGGGAAGACATTGTCCAATGATTTGCCGTGCCTGATTTTGATGTTCTTCCTTCGCACTCTCAATCAGTGTAACCGCCCTGCTTAGCATTGTAATATCTCCCCGAAGAATACCTTCAATAAATTCGGAAGTAGTGAATGACCGTTGGTTGGCATTTTTGGGCAAATAAGGATTGACAGAAGGAGCATCTGCCACACCCTTATTTACTTTCAGGCCTTGAAATCGACCATCATTTTCCGGATGATCCATTCCGTATTATTTTTCAAACGTGATTTCAATGTCCCGAACCGGCTCCCGGGGATCATTACTTATGATGTACAAACTGGATAAAAAAGAGCTTTTCACATTTTTCGGATTTACATAAATCCTTAATTTTTGTGTTTCCCCAGGCTGGAGTTCATGTTTTTTCAATCCTGTAATTTGAGCCACGATTGAATCGTCAATTGTTACACTGTGAAGATTAAGCGTCGATTTGCCCGTATTGGTGAGCGCAAGTTCCTTGTAAACGCGTTTATTCTTTAGTTTGCCGTAATCTATGCGTGGAGTTGAGAGTTGGATGGAAGGGCTGTTTTCTCTTTCGGCAGCGCTTATTCCCGAAAAATCATCGATAAAATTAACAGCTACGGGAATTGATTGTGTAATTATTTCACCCGATGCGCTTTCAGTCCTCCAGGTAAAATGGCCTAATTCCCTTCCCCTCCTGTTTTCATCCACTTTGCCGGCATCAAGTTCGACAATCAACTTCTCGGGAAAATTACTTTCCAAACGAGTTGGAAATGTGATATTTACGAATTCCGGAATATCTTCGATGGACAACGTTAAATCATCTTTCCCGAAATTCTGAATCCAAATATCTGTTGTCAGGACCTGATGCGGACGCACTTTGTGAAAGATGAAATTCACTAATTCGGTCTGAACGGTTCCAATCGTATCCCGGAAAAGAACATTGAGTGTTTCAGGTCTGGGTATCACATCTCCTTTGATGGTAAGTACGCGACGGAATGCCTTTTCGTTTGTGAAAACGGTGATATTTTTCGAAAATGGGCCCGGACGGTTTACCATGTCGTACGAAATAATCACAAAGCCTTCCTGGCCCGGCTCGATGGGCTTTGTCGACCATTCGGGTTGTGCACAGCCGCAGGAAGATAATACACGTGAAATAATTAAGGGTGCAGAACCTGTATTTTTTACGACAAACTCATGAAAAGCATATTTTTCAGTCTCTCTGATTTTCCCGAAGTCATGCTCCATCTCATCGCAGGTAAAAACGGGAGATGGCGCTTCTGTTTCCTGTTGACTCCAAACAAAAACTGATTGACACCCAAACAGCAAACTCAGCAAAAAAAGGCTGAATGTTCGCATTGTCTTATTTGTAATAGACTTATTTTTATTGTTTTACGTCGCCTTTGATGGTTAAGACATAATTGCCTGTCTTGCCATTACTGTAAACGGATACTGTTTTTGCAAAAGGTCCAGGCCTGTTTTTGGGATCGTAGGAAACTTTGATGTTGCCTGTTTTGCCTGGGGCAATAGGTTCTTGCGACCATTCCGGTGTCGTGCATCCGCAAGAAGGGACAACACGCGTGATCACCAACGGTAATTCTCCGTTATTTAGCACAGTAAATGTGTGAAACACAGACCCTTCCGATTCTTTAATATCACCAAAGTCATGGACAGCGTCGCCTGTAACAGTAATAGAAGCCTCCTTTTGCTGGGCAGAAACCATTCCGGTTGCCAATAAAACAATCAATACAAATAAAAAACGTTTCATATCTTTTTTTTTAATTAGTTAGTTATCATGCTGCAAAGATAATAATATTTTCAATACATAATGTCACTTTCCTTAAAATTTTATTTTCCTATATTCATAAAATGTCAACGCAAAGTCGTTTTGCTCGTCTACCGGATGCTTCTCTTCATTTTTCCTGAGCCATTCAGACCAATCTATAACCGGAAAAAACGTATCCGCCTCCGTGAAACTTGCATGAACACGAGTCAAATAGAGCTTGTCTGCGCGAGGCAGCGCCTGTTCATACAATTGACTTCCTCCGATGATATAGACTTCATCTTCTCCGGAAAGTTTAATCAACGCTTCGTCCAAAGATGAAAAGATATAGCAATTGTTATGCGAAAAATTCGGATTTTTACTCAAGATAATATTGGTGCGGCCAGGCAACGGACCATTCGGCAACGATTCAAATGTATTTCGTCCCATGACAACTGGATGGCCTGTTGTTAGTTCTTTAAAACGTTTTAAGTCGGCAGGAAGACGCCAGGGAAGCGTATTCCCGCAACCGATTTCGTTGTTCTCCCCAACTGCTGCAATGATAGATAAAATCATATGGATAATTATGAATTATGATTAATTGAATAATTGAAATTTGAATTCTACCGAACGTGAATCCCTGACGGGATTGTTGTTTCTACCGAGCGTGAATCCCTAACGGGATTGTTGAACGTTGACTTTGGCGGACACATAGGTCACACCCCTACACTGCCACCTCCCCTTTTATATGCGGATGCGGGTCGTAATTTTCCAACACAAAGTCATCATATTGAAAAGAAAAAATATCCTTTACTGCCGGATTGATTTTCATGGTGGGCAGTTGGCGCGGCTCGCGACTCAATTGCAACATCACTTGTTCAATATGATTGATGTAAATATGGACGTCTCCAAATGTATGCACAAAGTCTCCGGGCTGTAATCCCGTAACTTGTGCAACCATCATCAGGAGCAACGCATACGAAGCGATATTGAAAGGGACCCCTAAGAAAACATCGGCGCTGCGCTGGTAAAGTTGCAGGCTCAATCGCCCTTGTGCGACATAAAACTGAAAAAAGGCATGGCACGGCGGTAGATTCATGTTTTTTAAATCGCCTACATTCCATGCGCTTACAATGATACGGCGCGAAACGGGATTGTGCCGAATGGTATGCACCACTTCGGCAATCTGGTCGATATACCCGCCATCGTAATCAGGCCATGAGCGCCATTGATAACCGTAGATATGTCCCAAATCACCCGTCGGGTCAGCCCATTCGTTCCAGATACGAACACCGTGTTCCTGCAAATACCGGATATTTGTATCTCCTTTTAAGAACCATAACAATTCGTGGATAATTGATTTGAAATGCATTTTCTTGGTGGTAACCAGCGGGAAACCATCACTCAAATCAAAACGCATCTGGTAACCGAATATACTGATCGTACCTGTATTTGTCCGGTCTTCCTTATTGACTCCGTTTTGGAGTATGTGATCGAGTAAATTTAAATATTGCTTCATATCGAAGGCAAAAATAGAAAATATATCTATCTTTGCCAACAATTCATTATTGAATTATGCAAAAACGGACATCATATTAATCAAATAAAAGTATAGACTATGAAAAATCTGTGGATTACTCCTCTCGTAGCAATAGGTTTGTTGCTGTCATGCGAGAGAAAAGAAGAAAAATTGGTTTCCGGATTGGAAAAAGAGAACTTTGTTTCGGAAACGGCAGGAAAACAAACTGCCTTGTATGTTTTGACAAACGACAACGGGATGGAAGTATGTATCACAAACTATGGCGGACGGGTTGTTTCGGTCATGGTACCCGATAAAAACGGGAAAATGACGGATGTGGTTATGGGGTATGATAATATTACCGCTTATACGACTTCGGACGGTAATTTCGGCGCATTGATCGGCCGGTATGGCAATAGGATTGCCAACGGGCTTTTCACATTGGATGGAGTGGAATATCAACTGCCGAGGAACAACAATGGCAATTGCTTGCATGGCGGTCCGCAAGGTTACCATACGCAAGTCTGGGATGCCGTTCAGCCTAACCCGCAAACATTGGAACTAACATACCTGTCCAAAGACGGTGAAGCCGGATTTCCCGGCAACCTGAATATTAAGGTGACGTATACCCTGACAGCCGGCAATGCATTGGATATCCGTTATGATGCCACGACAGATAAGGCGACGGTCGTCAACCTGACCAACCATAGCTACTTCAACTTGTCAGGTGTCGAAGGTTCACAAATATTGGATCATCTGATTATGATCAATTCCGACCGGTACACACCGGTCAACGACGTGCTGATTCCAATATCCGAATTGGCTGCTGTCGAAGGAACACCGATGGACTTACGTAAACTGACGGTTATCGGCGCTATGATTGATGAGCCGTTTGAGCAATTGGTTTTAGGGAGCGGGTTTGACCATAACTGGGTATTGAATACGGGAGGAGATATCAGTCAATTGGCATGCAAAGTGGTCAGTTTGCAGAGTGGCATCGGATTGGAAGTGTATACCAACGAACCGGGGGTTCAATTCTATACCGGCAATTTCATGACACCTGAAAAAGGTAAATTCGGGGTGACATATCCCCACCGCGGCGCGCTGTGTTTGGAAACACAACATTATCCCGATAGTCCGAATCAACCCGATTTCCCAAGCACCGTACTTCGCCCTGGCGAAAAATACCTGAGCCGGTGTATCTATAAGTTCACCGTGGAAAAGTAAAATTCAATTAATCAATTATTCATAACTCATAATTGATTTTTCGCATGAAAAATACTATTCCACCATAGGTACAAACCGGACAAGCAATAAATCTTTTTCGGTGATTCGATTTCCCTTTTTGGTGATCAGTTTCAACAATTGGGTGTCATGTACGGGGCCGACGGGCACAATCATTTGACCGCCATCCTTGAGTTGATCAATCAATGCCCCGGGGATTTTATCAGGCGCAGCCGTCACGATCACTGCATCGAAAGGCGCTTCTTCAGGCCATCCTGCATAGCCGTTTCCCGATTTCACTTTCACCTTGTCGAAATTAAGCGCTGTTAGTGTCTGAGTTGCTCTTTGGGCAAGCTCATCCAACAATTCAATCGTATAGACCTCACAGCCGAGATAGGCTAAGATGGCAGCCTGATACCCCGAACCCGTACCTATCTCTAAGATTTTCATCCCGGCAACGGGTCGCAGTTGCTCCGTCATAAAAGCAACAATGTAAGGTTGCGAAATGGTTTGATCCAACCCGATTGGTAAAGGACTGTCCTGATAAGCAAAGCTTTGCATCTCAGTCGGAACAAAAAGATGCCGCGGCACAGTGCGCATGGCATCCAATACGGTTTTCGATTTGATGTCGCGTCTCCTGAGCTGATATTCAACCATATCATCACGAAGTTTGTCAAAATTTTGAGCCATAAGCGTAGATTTTTCCGTTAATGTCAACAATAAAAGGAAGATAACCAACAAAATCATCTTAGTTTTGTAACCGGTCGAACACCTTTTATCTTTGATTCTCATATTCAAATTCTATTTATTCGGATTTCCCTACAAAGATAATATTTTAATGTAAGTTGGTAAATAAATAGTCTTTCTTTACGCGTTTTTATAAAATTATCTGTACTTTTGCAGTCCAAAACAACAAAAAGATATAAAATATGAAAAAGTCAGTTGTATTATTGGTGGTAGCATTGGCATTATGTGCATGCACAGGGAATAAAAAACAGGCGGAGGCCGCTACGACATCATTTGAATTGGAACAACTCTTAGCCGTAGCCGACCAAAACGTGGATGCTACCGTGACGGTAGTCGGTTATGTTACGCACACTTGTATGCACTCCGGCAAAAAGTGTTTCATCGTGGGCGAATCGCAAAATGTCTCCTTACAGGTTATGGCTGCAGGTGAAATCGAAACATTCAGCGCCGATCTGGTGGGTTCAAAATTGGCGATCACCGGAACACTTAAACAGCAACATGTGAGCGAAGAATCCATTAATGAACTGGAAACTTCTGTCAAAGCACTTGAAAACGAGGAAGGAATGGCAGAAGAATGCGCTACCGAACTAAGTAATATCAGCGACATGCGGCAATGGATGAAAGACCATGGCAAAGATTACTATGTCATGTATTACATGAACGGAGAGAAATACGACATTTTAGATTGATGCATTGAAAATTTCGCACTTTTTAAGGGTCATCCACAGGGATTTGGGTTTTTTCTTAGTAGGCATTACGTTAGTTTATGCTGTCTCCGGTATTTTGCTCAACCACTTGAGCGGGAATGATCCTGCTTTTCGTGTCGAATCAAAGATATTGCAACTCCCGGCCAACCTGACTGACAACGATCTGTCAGCCATCTGGCAAGATGACAACGGGTTGCCACCCCTGAAACGAATCATGCGCATTGACGAAAGCAAAATGCGTGTGTTTTTGGAGGGCGGATTAGGCGAATACAATGTGTCAAACGGTAGTTTATCTTATACATTTAACCAAAAGCGTGTCTTGATTTATTGGATTAACCGCTTGCATTACAATAAAGTAAAAAACTGGAGTCCGGTGGCGGATTTCTTTGCCGGTTCACTCATTTTGCTGGCTGTAACCGGATTATTTATTGTGAAAGGGAAAAAAGGCCTCGCCGGATCCGGAAAATGGTATTTGTTGCTTGGCATCCTTATTCCGGTACTTTTCGGTTTACTCTTTCTGCGCTGATTTGTCGGATTAAACACGAGACATTACCAAAGCTGCCGCGCCCATTAAAGCAGCATCATAACCCAAAGCCGTTTTTGCGATTTCTACACAACAGCACTGCCTTACGGTTGCCCGATTAAGTTCTTCGCGAATGGCAGGCAATAACAGTTCCAACGAACCGGATACACCGCCACCGATATAGATTTGATGCGGATTGAGCAGATTGGCGGCATACGACAAAGCGCGGCCAATGTATTTTCCGGCTG
>JGI24702J35022_10000976_pt1 | contig 17894 bp, 11 predicted proteins | sample TergutTh196P4_FD_35022 | JGI IMG/M metagenome (IMG submission 35022)
CCGATAAAAGCGGCAAATTCCGCTTTTAGCATCTGTTCAATCTGGTGGATAAACTCCGCTCCCTGGTAGTAATAAACCTGGTCGCCTTTCAAAGCGCCGGTTCCCGCCAATGAATCTATTTCTTTTTTCAGCGCGGTTTTGTGTTCTGCATAGCGGCCGGACGGGTCGCCGATTTCACACAATTTCACAAAAAGGGATGGCGTATTCTCGGAAGGAATTAGATTAAAACATTGCCTTTGCCGCCAGATATTATTCGCGGCGATTTTTTCGGTCAGTTCACTCAGTCTGGATTCCAGTGTCATTGTTTTTCTCCGGTTTTCATGGTCAGTCTTAAAAAAATTAAACGTTCAGGCGGCTCATGGTTCGGGATTGAGCATCCGCAGACGGTCAACAACAGGCATTATGTCGGAACGGCTGGATAAATCAAGCACGGCATCCTCATGAAACTGAAGCGCGGCAAAACGCTCGCCGAGGATGTCAATTGCGTACTGAACCGCAGTAGTAAGCTCCAGTTCTCCACGCTCGGACATATCTATACTGCTGCACGCTTCAAAGATCGCGGGAGAAAAAAGCCAGCAGTTCATGTTGACCCATAACGCAGCGCCCATTGAGCGCAGGATTTCATCCGACGGTTTTTCATGTATACGACTGAGATTGCCGTTTTGATCAATCTCGGCAACGGAGAATTTTCGGATACGGTCTTCAGGAATATTGCTGTCCTTACACATACGGTCGCGGTCAAAAAGTGCGACGGCGGCGCCGGACAAACCGGCAAGAGTTTCAAGCGCCCGCGCCGGATAATAATTGTCAGAGTTGATTAAAAGGAACAGGTCGTCCGACGCGAACTGCCGGGCTGCGGACACGGCGTCGGCAGTTCCAAGCGGTTTTTCCTGAACGGCGAATTCAACGCTGATTCTTCGCGGCGGGGACTGAACGCCGAAATACTCCCGTACGTTCCCATGTTCGGGGCCAATTACCAGACATGCGCGGGTATACCCGGCATCGGCCAGAGCGCTTAAAACGTAGTCCAGAAACGGGCGGCCTACGCCCATGGGAATCATGGCTTTAACGCCGGAATCGGCCGCGGCGCCGCGGCTTTCGTCAAGCGCGGCGGATTCATCGACTTGCCGCATACGCGTCCCCAAACCCCGCGCCATAATGACCGCTTTTTCAACTCGTCCCATTAATCTTGATCCTTTCAGGCAACCTCCGAAAACCCCTGGGAACGCGGGCGGCTCGCCCGCATCTTGAGGTTGCTTTCGCAAAGTATAAATATACAACTTAGCGAGGCGCTTGTCAGGCATCAATATCGTTGGCAAGCTCCGAAAACCTCGTTTTTTGCTGGGAACGCGGGCGGCCCGCCCGCATTTTTCAAGAAGATACGGGCGGGCCACCCGCGTTCCCAGGGGTTTTTAGAGGTTCCCTAAAGCAAAACAGCCGCGAATTCTTGCAAATTCGCGGCTGAACTCAATAAGGCGGCATAGGCATTAAGCCCCTGGGAACACGGGCGAAATACCCGCGTTCCCAGGGGGGAGGCGCCGAGCTTACCTAAAAGAGGCGGCTATCTGTAATCATCAACTCTGGTTCCGCGACCCGTAGCGCCAAAATCGGTGACAAACCAGGTGGTCTGCCCCTTGCCGGTGACAATAATGCTGATTTGTCCGGCCTGGAAGGGCTTCATCAACTCTTCAGGATTCGTTTCAATTTTCCTGTAGGTCGTCGCGTGAGGTTCCAGACCCTGAAGCGCAGACGAGGAGTTCATCGTGGAAATGACGCCGTTGCCCCAATAGGAACTGACGGTTTTTTCAACGTTTGCGGCAAGCCAGGCGCTAAGATCGCGCTTGGTGTTAAAACCCTGCGCGTCTTTAAGAAGCGCGGCGACTTCCGGAGTTACGATAATCGTGGCGCCCATGCCGGTCAGAGAGCGCATGTAGTCGCGGAACAGGTACTGCGGCGGATACTGGCGTTGTACCTCTCCGACGCTGGAAATGTAGGTCCAGCCCGTACCGACGTTAACTATACTGTCAGTCGGTTTGGCGCCTCTCATAACATGGTTTGGCTCCCAGCCGGCCGGCAGTTCTTCTTCATTTTCTGCAATGCAGAGGTTGTTATATTGGATATTGCTTCCAAGACCGCTGAAAGTCGTCACGCCGCTGTGCAAATTCCCGGCCGTTTTGGACAACAGCGTGAAAGTCCGGCCTACTACGGCGTTGACTTCATTGTGCGGTCCCATGACGTTGAGACCGGAGTTCATTTTGAGTTCGTTCCGTATAGGCCCGTTCACCAGAATCATATTTGCCATTGAACTGGTCGAGTTACCGAAAGGAACGGATCTTGACACGGCGAGAATCAACGGAAAATGTTCCGGTTTCGCGCCCGCCATTACTGCGCAGACGGCTACTTTTTCCACCGTCATAGCTCGGCTCCCGCCAGGCCAGGTGATTGTGCTGATCACTCTGTCCGGCGGCAGGCTTGTGCCTTTGAGCATTACGGCCACGCGCGCTTCCGTAGGAAGAATGATCGGATTGTAATCCGTCCAGTCGTTGTCCTTAAAAAGCTGCTGCAAGGCGTCTTCGGTACCCGGCGGCAGTAACCGAGGTTCCGGCTTCGCATTCGGCGGAGTCCCGGATATTTTTTCATTGTCGGTCAGAGGTTGGGTGAAATTGTCGATGATGGCCTGCATCATCGGTTTGTTGCTGACAGTATCGTTACGTTCAAAAACGTAACTACGGTGTACGGACTTAGGCTGTCCTGCCACTGGGAACGGAAATCCTACGTAGCGGATCGGCATTCCGTTGGTGTATTCAAAATCATAACCTCGGGCATAATTGACAACGTTTTCGCCGGCGGCGGCAACGGTCGGAATACCCAATCTTTCAAGCGCTCTGGCATGTTGGCTCACGGCCGACGTACAGCCGTCTCAACCAGAGATGCCGATAAGGGCGGCATTCCCGTTTGCTGCAATTTCTTTCCACAGAGCCGGATCGTCCTGGGTATACATGCCCGCTTTCCGTTTAATGATAGTTTTGACGGTGGGCTTGTTTTTGGCGAACCAGTCTACCATTTCCTCAAAAACGCTGTAGGCGGCGTCAGGGCCGCCCCAGTTGATGTCAACCAGGTAAAGCGTCTTGCCGTCGAGCGTATCAAGACGCGGCGCCGTCATCGGGATGCGATCTACCATCTTACTTTCAATAGCCGGATTCATAACCGTAATCAACGGTCCGGCGGCGTCGCCTCTCTGGGCCGTCACCGGCGCGAATGCGGCAAACGCCAGCGCCACGGCAACAGCGCAGGCGCAACACATAAGCAACTTAGTTTTCATATTTATCCTTTCCATACACTACATTACATCACTTCCGATACGCGGCGAACGCGTCGCCTGTCCATCGGTTAAATAATCACGTAAAGCATATAACACAATTCCCCGCTCTGATACAAGCGCAATTATCATTAGGCCACGATAAATTTGTTCTATCCTCAATGATGCAACACTAATAATTTGCGACACGGACCGCGCAGAGCATATGCAGTACCTCAAAAGCGTTGAAATCACTAGATATTGTAGTTAATCCGCAAAGTTGGCAAAGTTTATCTTTACATTAAAAAAACCGGAGATCGCGCGGTTTTTTCAGTCATTCGACGCAAAAATGTTGTGAAATGCGTACAGTGCCGCTACTCCGGTTTCAAGATAATGCCTTTATTGTGATGCCCGTCGATTTTTATCGAAATCGGCGCCTCAAGGCGGATATGCTTCGAAAATCTCTTTTCTCCCGCGGCGGGCAGGGAGCGCAGCCAGGAACGATCAAGAAAACCGTCCTGTCTGCGCGAATTTACAGTAAAATAACCGATACGGAACGACGTGATGTTATGAAAAAAATGCGAGCCTTGCGACGGGTCAACATCCATGTCCCGAAATTCCGCCTCGATGATGCACCGCGCGCCGGCGATCTGATCCCAGGTTACAGGGATGCCCAGCCAGGGATCCATCGACCCCCAGCGGCCGCTTCCGATTAAAAGATACGGAAGCCGCAGATTCGTTAAATTTTCGTTAAAAACAGCGATTTCTTCGGCGGCTTCGCGGCTTTGCGAGCGGTCGAATTTTTCCGAGTCAACATATACGATGTCCTTAATACCACTATAAACGCCGTGACCCAGCGTCATTTCGCTGCGGCAAATCAGCCTGTCGTCGGCGATGTTCTCAATAAACACCGAATCTGTTTCACGCTTGAAACCCATCGGGCGCATCTGCAGCATCGAAAACTGCCTGCTTTCGCCGGGAGGAACCGACAGATTGACGGCAAACTCCATCTCAACAGGCGCGCCCATACCCCAGGCGCCCATGTCAAGCAGCAACTCGCTGATTTCCGCAAGCGGAAACAATTTATGCCGCAGTATCGGCGCGAAAGTCACAACGCGCAGTCCTTCGCGCGAGGTGCCGTCGTACATTGCGTCGTTTTCAAAAGAATATGTGGAGGCGATTCCCGAAAGCGTACCGTCCGCTTCGGCGTCAAAAAGGTCGTAACCGCAGACGTGCATATCCTGTGTTTCGTTCTCTTTTATTGGAGGCGCTTCCATGTCTAGCGCGTAAAACTGCGTCTGGCCGCCGCAGCCCGCATCGTCCGATGGTGTAAGCCGCGGCAGATGGTCGGGATATTTCGGACAAAAACGGACGGACGCGCCTCCGTCTACGATGGTTTTTCCGAGTCCAAGCGCGACGGTGATGATGCCGTCGCCTGACTTCTGCGGAGTGACGGGATAGTAGTTCCAGGATTTCGCGACGCCTGAAAAGTCAGGGTAAAAGCGAGCGCCATGCCGCGCCCCGGCCATTTTCTGCACGATTATAGACATCTTTTCTTCTTCGTGACGATAGTTCAAAACCTTGAAATAATCCCTGGCGCGCTGATAAAAAGTTGAAGCGTAAACCCGCTTTATGGCTGCTATGAGCCGCCCGAGCCGGACAAAACGATCCGGATGATCGTTCGGAATCATGTATGTCTGATACACTCCCGCGAAAGGATGATATTGCGAATCTTCAAGCACGCTGGAAGAGCGGACGGCGAGCGGCTCGCGTATTAGATTCAGAAAGGCCGCAATATCGCCTAAAGGTTCCTCGGGGAAAACGCCGTTTAGGAAGCGTTTGGTAATTTCAACGTCATCGCGCGATTCAAGAGCGAATTTACGCAGATTGTTACGGTCGAGAAACTGATCGAAAATTTCCGCGCCTATGACGATGGCTGCTGGAACAGAAATATGAACGCCGTTAAAGAGTCTGTGGACTTCATAGTTGTTTATCAACATGTTCAGGAATCCGAGTCCGCGCGCCTTGCCGCCAAGCGAACCGCCGCCGATGCGGGCGAAACTGAGCGCCGGATCAAATAAATCCTTATCAAATTCAGTAATCAGTCCCTTTTGCTGCGACCGCGTGTAGGAACCGAGCGAAGAAATCAGCATCCTGCGTATCCCTTCCGCGTTCCTGTAATCCGAGGCTTTAAGCATACTGATTTTTTCGGCCAGGCGGAATTCGGTGCGAGCCTTCAGCCAGTTTGAAAAATGGTTGTGTTCGGCGTGAAAAAGAAGGCTTTCATCAGGCATGAACTGTAACTGCTCGCGAAGGCTTTTTAAGTCGGCCGCTCGGCCAACTTCGCGCCCGTTGGGAGTTTTGAAAACAAAATCGCCGAAACTGAAATACTCAGTCATGAACCGCCGCAGCCTGTCGGCGAAATCCGGCGAATCCTTAGCTATGAAAGAAAGCTGCAATGCTTCGGCCTCACGCTCGTGACCAATATCATACGATTGCAGGAGAATCGGCAAAAGGGGAGCCGACGCGCGCGCGGCTTTCGCAAAACGGATGCCGGCCTCATTGTCAGACCGTCCTTCGCGAGGGAAATCAATATCCGAAATGACGCCGAGGATATGACTGCGGTAGGTTTGAAAATATTCCCAGGCTTCTTCATAACAACTGCAACTGAGTATCTTGGGTCTGGCGACCGTCCGCAGAGCCTTGTGCGAAAGATTTATGCCTTCTGAAATGAGACGGCGCGATTGCTTAAGCAGTTCGGTATACAACAAGGGAAGAAGCATTGAGCGGTAGCTTATGTTGTCTTCAATAAAAATAATGGATTGGATGCCGACGATGCGCGTGTCGTGATCGACGTTCATCCGATCCTCAAAATATTTAATGATGCCGACTATAAGTTTGTAGTCGCCGCGCCAGACGAAAATCTGATCAAAGACGGCAATATCGCGCTGCGCGCACAAATGCGTCAATTCCCTGCTGTCGTATGCCAGGAGTACTATAGGAATCGATACGCCGGCATCGCGCGCTTCACGCGCCATTTGGACGGCCGACATGTCTTCAACATGCAGCGTTGTCAGAATAAGATCAAAACGCCGTTCGTTTACCGCCAGAAGAACGGCTTCCTTTCCGCTTGAAACCCGCGTAACTTCGGGAGAGTGACTTAAATTTAAATGCTGGTATTCGTTGCCTATAAGCTCGTCAAACCGGCCTTCGTCCTCGAAAAGGTAGAGGTCGTAGAGACTGGTGACAAGCAAAATGTCGCGAATACGGCGCCGCATCAGGTTTTGAAAACCCTGAAAGCGTGTTCCGTAACCGTGTTCGATCCATAGCGGATCCAGAGTTTCTTCCATAATACTTCTTACTTATACCCCCGGTTGGCATAAAACACAGATTATTATATACTATGCTCCCCAAAGGGAGTATAATTATAACTTTGAGGAAATTGCAAAACCTCCAATTTTGCCGGGTACGCGGGCGTCTCGCTCGCATCTTCTTTGAAAAATGCGGGCGTGACGCCCGCGTACCCAGGTTTTGCAATTTCCTCATTTGGAACAATCGTGAGAGAAAAGCAATTTGAAATAGTTCCCCTGGGCGGTCTGGGTGAATTCGGCATGAACATGATGGCCGTCGGCTGCGGCAACGACATCATAGTTGTTGACGCCGGGTTAATGTTTCCCCGCGAAGGCCTGCTTGGGGTGGACTATGTCATTCCTGAGTTTACATATCTTCTTGAAAAACGCGGCAAGGTTCGGGCGATATTTCTAACGCATGGCCACGAAGACCACGTAGGCGCGCTTCCATACCTGTTGAAAGAATTGGCCGTTCCGGTTTATGCCACTCCGCTCACTCTGGGTTTTGCGCGGGGCAGGCTTGAGGAAAACGGCGTTCTCGACGAAGCGGAACTAATAGACGTACAAGCGAGGGATACATGGGATTTCGGCGATCTACATGTGGAGATTATCCATATGACACACAGCATCGCTGACAGCATAGGCCTCGCTATAACTTCGCCGGCGGGAACCATCATAATGACGGGCGATTACAAGCTGGACTCCGCCCCCCTCGACCGGCTTCCGGCTGATTATGCCCGCCTTTCACACTATGGAGAGCAAGGCGTGCTTGCGCTTTTCGGCGACAGCACAAACAGCGAACGTCCAGGTTTTACGCCCTCCGAAGCGAATGTCAGAAAAAATCTGGAAACAATCTTTAATGCAGGCCGCCGGAAAATCATAGTCGCGTGTTTCGCGTCGAGCATTCACAGGATACAGATTATCCTTGATTTAGCTCGTGATTTTGGAAAGCGCGTAATCATCGTCGGACGGAGCATGAAACAGAATATCGCCATAGCCTCCGACCTTGGTTATCTAAATGTTCATCCCGGCATTCTTGCCGACGCTGCGGATGCGCGTTCCATACCTGATGAAGAAGTGGTCATTCTCAGCACCGGCAGTCAGGGAGAGCCGCTGGCGGCGCTTACCCGGCTGGCCTTCGGCAGGCAAAAAGGCATCAGCGTGAACGAAGGCGACTCCGTCGTTATCAGCGCGCGCGTGATTCCCGGCAATGAATTGCGCGTTTCAAAGCTGGTAAATCTCTTTTGCCGACTGGGCGCTCGAGTGTACGAAGAAAGCCGAGGCGATATGCACGTTTCCGGACATGCCAGCCAGGAAGAGCTGAAAATCATGCTCAACCTTACAAAGCCCCGTTTTTTCGTCCCGATTCATGGAGAATATCGGCAGTTGTACGCTCACACTCTGCTGGCGGAGGAAACCGGTATTCCAAAAGAAAGGATTCTGATAGCGGAAACCGGCGACATAATTCATCTTGACGAGGATCACATAAAGGTAGACGGTAAAGCGCCATACGGACGGCGTTATATTGACTCAGGCGGAATCGCGGAACTGGATGAAGACGTAATAGGCGACCGGCAGCATTTGTCGGAAGAAGGCGTAGTGCTGGCAGTAGTCGTAGTCGATAAATCAACCGGCGAAATGAGGGGCGTGCCTGAACTTGCGGTGCGCGGACATGTTCAGGGAAGCGAGGAAGTAGATTTTCTGGCGGAAGCCCGACAGGTTGTAGTCAATACCTTTGAAGAATGTACGTTGCGGGAGCGCGCGGATTCCGGGGTATTGACGGAAAACATACGCGCGGCGCTCAAACGTTATTTCCGCAAGGGCGCGGGAACGCGGCCAATGATTTTGCCAATAGTAATTGATGTTTAATCAGGCAACCTCCGAAAACCACGTTTTTTGCCGGGTACGCGGGCTTCCAGCCCGCATTTTTCAAGACGATGCGGGCGAGCCGCCCGCGTTCCCAGGGGTTTTCGGAGCTTGCCATCAGTATTCGGAGGAAGGCGCATGGTTAATGAGGTTAACGTGAAAAAGCACGAATTTATCGGAGTTATTCTGCTGCTTATTGCGTTGCTCGTATTTCTATGCCTTGTCAGCTATAGTTCCGGTGATGAAAGTTTCAACACTCTATCGCTTAATCCAACCGCCGAAAACAAAGTTGGCCGCCTGGGCGCGCACACAAGCGACCTGCTCTATCAGACTTTCGGATTCTCCGCTTTTCTGCTTTTAATTCCGCTTCTTATCATAGGCTGGAATCTAATCTCCGGCCGGATAATTTCCACGAAATCTTTAAAATGCTTAGGATTTATTCTGTTGCTTTCATCTTTTGCTGCGGCCTTACAGCTTTTTCCTTTCATCCCTGAAAATCCAGTTTTTATGCCGGGAGGCGTGATTGGAGTCTTGCTATCAGATTTTCTAATCACAAATATGAGCCATGTCGGAGCAATTGTAGTCATATTGGGCGCGCTGCTTTTAGGACTGCTGGCATCGACGCCCTGGTCGTTGTCCAAAAGTTTTTCACGTTTCTCTAGCATTCCGGATCCAGACCTGCCCAGCAAACCTGGATTGATAAGTCGATTCTTTTTGAGACGGAAGGAACGGAAAAGCGCGCACTCTGCGCCGACGAGCACCGTGCCGGTAGAAAGGGCCGTGCTTGATCTGACGTCGCGGAAAGTGACCGTAAATCCGCAAAGTAAACCGCCGATACAACAGCCCACTGTACCCGTGAACCTGGCCGGCAGTGCTGCAACACAGGACGATGTCACCGTAGTTCGGCCTGAAATTAAGGGGAAAACGACTGCAATGCCGGTAAATGCCGCGAAAGCGCCGACACAGGGCAGCCCGCGCAGCTTTGAGCTGCCCTCCGTTGATTTTTTGAACGCCGGAGGCGATTCGCTGCCGGTTGACGAGGCGGAACTTATGGAGCGCGCCAATATGCTGAGAGACAAATGCGCGGAGTTCGGCGCAGACGGCAATATCACGCAAATCCATCCCGGCCCCGTGGTGACGACTTTTGAGTTCAAGCCCGATCCCGGAGTCAAATATTCAAGAATCACGGGACTTGTCGACGATCTGTGCCTCGGTATTAAGGCGGAATCACTGCGCATAGACAGACTTGCGGGTAAAGCTACCGTAGGCATTGAAGTTCCCAATCCGCGGCGCGAAACCATCATGCTGCGAGACATTATTGAATCGGATGTTTTTACCGGCTCCCGTTCAAAACTAACGCTCGCAATGGGCAAACTTATCAACGGAACCCCCTGCGTCGCAGATCTGGCCAAAATGCCGCATCTGCTTATAGCGGGCGCTACCGGCGCGGGCAAGAGCGTCGCCCTCAACTGCATGATTATTTCGATTCTTTATAAAGCGACGCCTGATGAAGTAAAGTTTATATTCATCGATCCCAAATGTGTCGAGTTGGGAATCTATACGGACATTCCGCATCTGCTTACGCCCATTGTCACCGATCCTGGCGAGGCGTCAAACGCCCTGCGCTGGGCGACGAACGAAATGGAAGTGCGTTACAAAAAACTTGCGCGCAGAGGCATGCGCAATCTCGATCAATACAACACGCTTTTGCAAAGTACGCAGGCGTCTGACGACTCAGGGGAAGAACCGGAAAAGCCGCTTCCATACCTTGTGCTGGTAATAGACGAACTGGCCGACCTCATGGCGGTTTCATCCAAGGAAGTTGAGGCGTCCATCTCGCGGCTGGCGGCAAAGGCGCGCGCCGTAGGCATCCACCTTGTCCTGGCGACCCAGCGGCCTTCCGTCGATGTCATCACAGGCGTCATAAAGGCAAACCTTCCGTCGCGCGTTGCGTTCAAGGTTGCGCAAAAAACCGATTCCCGCACGATCATAGACAGCAATGGCGCCGAACTGCTGTTGGGCAACGGCGACATGTTGTTCATTCCTCCGGGTACAGCCCGCCTGGTTCGCGTTCACGGGGCGTATGTCAACGAAAAGGAAACGCAGGATATCGTCGATCACCTGAAAGCCCAGAGACGTCCCTCTTATGACGATTCCGTACTCAGTTACGGCGCGGAAGCGTCCGACGAATCCGGCGACATGAAGGAAACGGACGCCACGGACAGCCTCTACAACGATGCCGTGCGAGTAGTGATTGGCGACGGCCGCGCATCAACTTCCCTGCTCCAGCGGCGTCTCAGTGTCGGTTACGGCCGCGCCGCCAAACTTGTGGATATGATGTATAACAACGGCATCGTCGGACCGGCAGAAGGTTCAAGACCGCGCGAAGTACTAGTTGGCCTTGATTTTCTGGACAGACTTGGGGAATAGCTTTCAATGATTTAGCCGTTCCAGCCGATCTTCGCCATACGTCTATCCGCGCGCTTTCGGTCTCTTTCAGGTTTAATCAAGTCCTTTCAGCCAACAAATTTATTAACAGTTCCTTAATCAATCAGATAAAAAAACCGTAGCGCCTGTGGGAAGTGTGGAAAAGACGACGCTTTTCCGGCTTTTCCAAGTACCCGCGTAAATCCGCGTTTTTCTGCGGATTCGCACAAGTACGGCATTTTCCATAGGCACCCATAATTTTTTTTCCTGCCTATTGACCCTCGTTCTACACGATAGATCATAATTAAAAAGACTGAATTGTTTAGAACATGGGAGGTTTTCAGGTTCCCATTAATATTTGGTTTTGTTGAAAATAGAATCTAAATTAGGAGGATTGAAGATTATGTCTATTAGAAAAAAAGTGCTTGCAGGGTTTTTTCTTGTATCATTGTTGGGGCTAACCCTCGGCTTCACCGGGTTGACAACCTCGCAGAAACTTGCTTCAAAGACGAACGAACTAAAGAGCTATTCAGAAAAATCGAACAAATTTACCTCCATTATGAACGCGCACCACGAATGGAGGATCGGGTTGCTCAGGGCGATAATGACGGGGACTGAATTTAGAGGTTCTCTTGATCCGGAAACATGCGCCCTCGGAAACTGGTTGACCGGTGAAGAATCGAAAAACGAAACAGATGGAAAAATCCTCAATCTGTTAAACACTATTACGGCTCCGCATAATTACATCCATTATGAAGCGTCAAAAGCCATAAACCTTTTGAACGGCGGAGACAAAGTCGGGGCTGAAGATTTCCTGATAAATCAAATCATGCCGAGATTTGATGAAGTTATTACCAATTTGACCGCAATTAACTCTCGACTGAGCGAATTGGTCAACGAGCGTGAAACCGATGTGGCGACAATCGCAAGCAATAACGTGAGCATTACGCTTGTTATTATCGTTGTCGTACTGGCTTTGAGCTTCACTCTCGCTTTGTATATCTCCGGCGCTATCAGCAGATCGGTAAACGCCCTTGTAATAATGTTCAGAAAAGCCGAACAAGGCGACATGACGGCCCGATCCGGATTGAAGCAGAAAGACGAAATCGGCATAATCGCAAACGCCGCCGACCAGTTTTTTATCAAGCTTCAGGGAATAATAAAGGATATTCACATGTATTCCGGTACCCTTGCAGGCGCTTCGGAAGAACTTTCAGCGATATCTCGCCGGCTTTCTTCCGCCGCCGATGGAACGGTCAATCAAGCAACCACCACTGCCGGCACTATGGAGCAGATGTCCGTTAATATAAACACCATTGCGGGCGGCGCGGAAGAGGCTAGCGTGTGCGCCAGGGAAGTCGCAAGCGCCGCGGAACAGATGAGCGGAAACATGGAAACGATTTCCGCCGAGATCGCGGAAATGGGCCTGAGTATTTCACAGATATCGTCCAACGCCGGTGAAGCCCGGAGGGTTACGGTCGACGCCACGCAAAAAGCGAGTGAAGCCACGGATGTTATGAACAAGCTTGGCGCTTCGGCAAAGGAAATTGGACACGTCACGGACATTATTAAGAAAATAGCGGATAAAACCAACCTTCTGGCGTTGAACGCCACCATTGAGGCCGCCGGCGCGGGCGAGGCGGGGAAAGGATTCGCGGTTGTTGCCGGGGAAATTAAGGAATTGGCAAAACAGAGCGCGCAGAGCGCCGATGATATTGCCCGTCGCATTGAAGGCATTCAATTGGGGACGGAAAATGCAGTCGGCGTAATTACGACGGTATCCGGTATTATAAGGAAAATCAACACTTCTGTTGAAACTATCGCAAACAAAGTAATTGAGCAAAACCGCGCAGTTGGAGAAATATCTACAAATGTCATGCAAGCCAACATAGGAGCGAAAAGAGTCGCCTCAGCCATTGGAGAGGTCGCCAATGGCGCCAACGACGTCAGCCAAAACGCGGGCGAGGCGGAAAAGGGCGCCGCACACGTTTCTTCAAATATAATTTCCATGAGTATGGCAGCGCGCAAGTCATTGATGGGCGCGGATCAGGTTAATCAATCTTCGAAGGATCTGTCTTTCGTGGCGACAAATTTAAAGGGATTAGTGTCTCAATTCAGAGTATAGGCAGCCTCCGATAACCCCTGGGAGCGCGGGCGAGTCGTCCGCGTTCCCATCAAAAAAAAACGGGGTTTTCGGAGCTTGACTAACGTTCCATCTTTCATGTGGTTACTTTTGACTCATTTTTCGCAAGTCCAAACAGCGGAGCTTGACAATAGCAATTTTCGGGCACGTTCTGTGATGTTTTCAACGGTAAAGCCGAATTTTTCAAATAATATTTTTCCGGGCGCGGATTCGCCGAAATGGTCAATGCAGAGAATTTCACCCCTATCTCCGGCATATTTGCTCCATCCCTGGGAAATACCCGCCTCCACTACAAGGCGCGCCGAAACGGAAGGCGGCAATACCGCGTTTCGGTATTGCGCCGGCTGCGCTTCAAAGAGTTCCCAGCTCGGCATGGAGACGGTTCTTACTGCTATTCCTTCACCTGACAACTGTTTCTGCGCGGCGGCAATAAGTCCAACTTCCGACCCTGAAGCGATCAGAATCAGTTCAGGCGTCCCGCTGCCGGAATCAGCCAATACATAAGCGCCTTTTGCCAAGCCGTCCGCTGATGCGTAGTTTGTACGGTCAAGAATGGGCGTATTCTGACGCGTTAAAATCAGCGCCGTCGGACGACCGCGGCTTTCAATAGCTTCGCGCCAGGCCACCGCGGTTTCATTGGCGTCCGCGGGACGAATCACCGTAAGCCCAGGAATCGCTCTGAGTGAAGCAATTTGTTCAATCGGCTGATGCGTCGGCCCGTCTTCTCCCACGCCGATGCTGTCGTGCGTGAATACGAAAATAACGCCAAGTTTCATAAGCGCGGCAAGACGCAGCGGCGGACGCATGTAATCGGAAAAAACAAAGAATGTCGCCGTATATGGAATGATTCCGCCGTGCGCCGCCATACCGTTGGCTATTGCGCCCATGGCGTGTTCGCGTATGCCGAAATGAATATTACGCCCCTCGTAACTCCAGGGACCGCCGGATGTACCCTGAAGTTTTGCCGGCTTGTTATCCGGCGGCTCAAAGTCTCCGCCGTTTTTAATGACCGTCAGCGTTGATGGATTCAGGTCGGCGGAGCCGCCGATTATTTCCGGCAGGTGAGGAGCAAAGGCGTTCAGCGCCTTGCTGGAAGCGGATCGCGTCGCCATACCCGCAGCGTCGGCCGGGAAAGAAGGCAACGCCGCCGCCCAGTCGGCCGGTAGTTTGCCCTGCACCGTCCGTTCAAATTCATGCGCAAGTTCCGGATATTTTTCCGCGTATTTCGCGAATAACGCATTCCATTCAGCTTCGGCTTTAAGACCGGCAAAGCGTGTTTCAAGAAAATGCGCGCTTGCCGCGTCCGGAACGTAAAAACATGATTCTTCCGGCCAAGCCAATTCGCGTTTAGTCAGCATGACCTCCTCTTCACCAAGTGGCGAGCCATGCGATTCACACGAACCCTCTTTGTTCGGCGAGCCGCAGCCTATGCGCGTTTTCGCCAGAATCAAAGTGGGGCGCGTGGTATCCGCGCGCGCCGCGTACAAAGCGGTCGCGACGGCGCCCAGATCATTTCCGTCGTCAAGCATAATCGTCTGCCAGCCGCAGGCGGCAAAGCGCCGGGCGCAGTTTTCCGTAAATGAAAGGTTTGTGGTTCCCGCCAGGCAGACGTCGTTGTCGTCATAAAGATAAATCAGTTTACCGAGTTTTAAATGCCCGGCCAGCGACGCGGCTTCGGCAGTGACCCCTTCCATGAGATCGCCGTCGGTGACTATCGCAACGGTGTGGTGATTTACTATTTCATAGTCGGGCCGGTTGAATCGGGCGGCAAGATGAACCTCAGCCATTGCCATTCCCACACCGTTGGCAAAACCCTGCCCCAGCGGGCCTGTCGTGATTTCCACGCCCTGAGTATGGCCGCGTTCAGGGTGTCCTGGCGTATTGCTGCCCAATTGCCGGAAATTTTTGAGATCGTCGAGCGTCAAATCGTAACCGGAAAGGTGCAACAGACTGTAAAGCAACGCCGAGCCGTGGCCTCCGGAGAGGATGAACCGGTCGCGGTCGAACCACCGGGGATTGGCTGGATTATGCTTTAGAAAGCGCGTCCAGAGGACATATGCCATAGGCGCGGCGCCCAGAGGCATTCCCGGATGACCGCTGGAGGCTTTCTGAATCGCGTCAATTGAAAGCGTCCGTATTGAGTTCACACACAGTTTATCTAAAGTTGTAAAATCCATAGACACATCTTTATTCATGCGCCCCGCTCCGCTGAAAATAAAAAAAAGTAAATTTAGATTGTTATGCGCCGTATGTCAAAAATTTAAAGTAACGCCGATTCTAAGATGGCGCAGCCCGCGTCTAAAGGCAACCTATATTAACCCTGGGAACGCGGGCGACTCGCCCGCATTTTCAATAAGCAACCTCCGAAAACCTCGTTTTTTGCTGGGAGCGCGGGCATCATGCCCGCATTTTTCAAGAAGATGCGGGCGAAAGCGCCGTGTACAGAACTGATTGAATTTTCCTGGTATCTATATGTGTAGCTGAGTGACGCGAAAAGCCCGGAAATAATGATCCGTTCAATGGATACCTGTCCCTGATGCGCCGATAGTTTGGTGTCATCAGAACCTGAGCTTAGTTGGTAATACCACATAGCCCGGAAATTGGTTCTTTCTCCAATCTTCTGCCCAAATCCAACTAAAACGGTATCCGATGGAAGCGACTGTCGGGAACTGCTCAGCGACATCATGCTTTTTGTATAATTTGCGTACAAACTGCTCGTCTCGGTCGAATAGTTTATACCTGAGTTTGTCGTTGCCCTGACGCGATAGTCTCCATCGCCATCTTCGGTAATATTAACGCCGCCTGAAGCATATACTTGAACGCCCGACGCAAGATCAAACTGAAAGCTGCCGATTTCCACACGGTGAATCTGTTTATCCTCAAGGTCGTCGTTGAGTTGTATGGAATATGAAGTTCCCAGCGACAGCCATTTATTAATTCGCTGATTCAGTCCAACGCCGATTGTCGCTGAATAATAATCTTCCATCGCAACGGCTGCGGAATCCGGCCTTTCATACCAGTAATTGTTGTATGTACTGAAAATTCTCACATTTGTGCCTTTTCCCGTCAGGTCAAAACTAATCGACGATGTGAGCGAATTTCGAGAATAACGCTGCCGCTCAAGAATAATGTCGTAATTTGAGGAACCAGTCAAAAGCCTTTCAAATGATGAATTTGTGGAAAAGACATCATCGTAGGGATCGTTTGAATATGTGGAAAAGCTGTCCGAAATCTGAAAACGCGCGCTCCTGCCCAACATATATACATATGCCGCGGACACGTTATGATTAGCATTGTTCCTTGAAACGCTTTCCTCAGCGTATAAACGGTACCCAATGCCGTAATCAAGGTGCATGGCGGATTTACCGCGCGTATAGTTCGTAAATACATTTGCGGAAAGAGAAGTTGCGGAAGAGGACTGTTTTGTCTCGGGGTCTGAAAAAGAATTATTTTCAAAGGAATTTTTGCCGGAGTAGTAGCCTTCCTGCGCGCCAAGCGAAAACCCGAAATTGTTGCGCAGATTCCAGGAGGCATCCTGCGAAAACGAACCATGCAACGAATTTGTCCTCATTCCAAAAATATTCGGCGAATACGTTACCGAAGTGGGCGGGGCATCATATATCACCTCTTCAATAATATCCGAGTCAAACATTTCCTCGGTATAAATAGATGGAAGATTGGGCATGGATACGTCCGGCAACGTCGTATCTATATAAATCTGATCTTCATAAATCTGAGCGTAAATCCACAGGGGAAATACCAATATTGCCAATGTAAACATTAAAATTCTTTTCATATCAATCCTGACTTACTATGGGCAGACTCCGAAAACCCCGTTTTGGGCTGGGAGCGCAGACGGCTCGCTCGCATTTTTCAAAAAGATGCGGTTGGCGCCGGACGCATTCCCAAGGAGTTTCGGAACTTGCCTATAACTTCAGTGGTTAGTGGCTAGCGCCTAGTTTGAATTGAAAAGTCGCTCTTCTATAACTTCATTCGGAAGTTACCTCATAGATGGTTCACGGCGACCTGCTACCCACTAACCACTAACCACTGCCGCCGCGAGGCGGCATGCCTATGGCACCATAATATAATCTCTGTTTTCCAATAGAATATTTTGCTTCATGTTCTTCCCCTGAAGCACGTCTTTATAATTGAACATGAACTGTCTTTCGACGCCGTTCTCAATACGCACCACTTTTATTTTTTTGACTTGGGCATCCGCTGTCGGCCCCCCGGCGCGCACGAGGACATCAAGCACGGTAGTTGGAGAGCTAAGCGCATATTGTCCAGGCCTGCCAACCTTTCCAGCGAGCGTTACCCTGTGACTGAAAACCCTGTCCACAAAAACCTGAACAATAGGTTCACGGACAAGGTATTTTAACCTTTCGGTGATTTCGGATTCCAATTGTTTTGTGGTTTTCCCGCTGGCGTGGATTTCGCCAAGCATCGGTAATGTAACTCTGCCGTCCATTCGGACAGCGCGCTCTTTTACGGTGTATTCAGGCTCATCACGAACGGTGATGGACAGGACATCCTCTTCCCTGATCACATAATCTCCGCCTGCGTCTTCCTGCGCGGGCAAGCCTGTAATGAATATCAACAAAATGACGCAACTAAAAAATGCTTTTTTCATGGTTTCTCTCCTTATTTCCGCATTTATATTTTTAATACAAACCCGTTAATGATATGACACTCAGTGAACTTCGTCAAAATTATCTGTATCCAATAAGCAACCTCCGAAAACCTCGTTTTTTGCTGGGAGCGCGGGCATCATGCCCGCATTTTTCAAGAAGATGCGGGCGAGCCGCCC
>JGI24702J35022_10000977_pt1 | contig 17893 bp, 11 predicted proteins | sample TergutTh196P4_FD_35022 | JGI IMG/M metagenome (IMG submission 35022)
TTTGAATATTTTTATTGATTTACTTAGGAGAAAAAATCATAAGATTAAAGATTATTATTTTGCTAATAATTATATTGTTAATAATGAAAAATATATTAATCTTGGAACTGATACAGGTAATATAGATATATTAATACATGATAAAGAAAATGCAATAATCATTGAAAATAAATCAAAAAATGCTAATGATACAGATAACCAATTGTCAAAATATTATAAATATGTAAATGAAAATATGGGGTTAAATATTCTGGCTGTTGTCTATATACCACTATATCCAAGTAAAGAACCCTATTTTGATAACTATAGTGATGAATATTTAAAATATGTACCCAAAATAAAAGAAGTTTTAGTATGTCTACCTATAATAGGAAAAGATAGAGAAACTGATTTTGTCCACGGATTTCTGGAAAAGTGTTATTCACATTCAGTGAAATCAGGAAATTTAAATTCTACAATATTATTGGATCAATTTATTAAATTGTTAAAAAGAGTAGGAGGCTTTAATATGCTTACAAATACAGATCGGGATGCAATAATAGAAATTTATGCAGATAAGGAAAAGCTTACAAAATTTGATTTACTTGGGTTTCTTTGGAAGCAAAAAGATGAGATTATTGGAAATTTAATCAAAGAAAAATTAATGGAATATGGTTTTAAAGAATTTCCAAATGAAAAAGATACACTGTATTTAAAAATAGATGAATATATTTCATTGGGATATAATTTATACTATAGACTTTTTGGCTTTGTATATACACCAGGTTCCAAAGGAATCTCAGAAGAACAATACTGGAATTTAAAAACGAAGCTTAAGATTATGTTGGACAATAAAAATTGCAGGGATATCTATGAAGAAGGAGAGATTTATCGTAATGAGTATTGGGTTTCCAAAACGGTGGTTTATAAAAAAATTACAGATTTCAATAATATCATAGTTAATTTTAATATTTTAAAGATGCTTTGAAAAAATTGTAGTGATATGTCCTATTGTCAAACTCAATCTTAAGTATCCTTTTCCTTCAGGTCTCCGCCTTCCTTGCAGCAGCAATCCCTACAGCAACAGCTACAAGTAAACTTGGGACCATAAAAAAAATATCGCTGCCAATAGCCAGTGAAATATAAGTTTTAAGTACATCTGTAAGCAATTCGCCTCTAAAAAATATTCCAATGAATAATCCTCCCGTGATATTTATTACAGTAATGATAATTTCCACTTTTATGTTTCCGGAAATAAATTTACTCGCGCCGTACAGAGCACCAAAAAAATTGGATTCTATTTGTAGCTGTTCCTTTTGTGAAGCTGCCTCTGCCTGATCAATTGCGCCGGAACTGTACTTACTATCTATGAGCATCTGCTTCGCCGGAAGGCTATCCAACATAAAACGGGCTGCTACTTCAGAAATTCTGACGCAGCCCTTGGCAACAAACAGCACGTAAACTATAGTGAGAATAATAAAAATTACAAAGACTGCAGTCAGCTCCTGGTTACCTGTTTCAGAACTGAATGCCAGGGAAGATACAAAGCAAATTAACTGTCCATTAAAAGCGGTGCCCTTGACCAGAATAAGGCGTGTTGCACTTATATTAACAAAGAGGCAAAAAACTGCAGAGGCCAATACAACTGATGGGAACAAAGAGAAATCCGTAGGATTTTTTGAATAGAGCACAATAAGCAGAATTAAAAGCGCTATAATCAAATTGAATGCTATAAGAATGTCCAAAAGTAACGCTGGAATGGGTAATATTAACAATGCACCTATTATCACTATAATGGCAACAATACCTATTCTTGTAAAGCGGGAAAAGTTACCTTCATCTTTCATTTACTCTCCCTCATTGTATAAAAACTTCGTCCCAATCCCTGCAGCTCTTAATAATCCCCCAATACTTTTTCTTTTCCCGAACTTTTCCGCAGCCATTTGTACCAGTTTTCCACAAGTATCCGCATCGGCGAGGGCGTTATGGGCGTTGTATTCAATGCCAAAATGTTCAGCCAATGTTGTAAGGCTGTAAGATTCAAGCCCGGGCCAGGTATGGCGGGCCAGAGCACAAGTACAAAAATATGGTAATTCAGGGATTGGGATCTCATACCATTTAAGCATAGCCCTGAGTACGCCCATGTCAAATTGCGCGTTATGCGCGGCAAGGGGCATGCCTTCAATAAAAGCACATATATCTTTGTCCCAAATGAATTTAAAATCTGAAGCATCCTTTACATCTTCCACCGTAAGGCCGTGAATATCCGTAAAATCCGGGCGTATGTACAATTTCGGAGGGCGGATAAGCGAATAAAAAAATTCAATCTTTTTGTAATTGTGGTATTTAACAAGGCCTATGGAAATGGCGCTGCTTCGTGTATACATGGCGGTTTCAAAATCAATGGCAATAAAATCATTCATGGGTAGAGTCTATCCTTTTACAGAATGTAGTTTTTTAATGACTCTGAGTTGAGGTCATTTACGGTTTCAGCATTGCAGTAATCTACAAGTGTTTCCATGGGAAGCCCGCTGCCGTTTATTATATCATCAACTTCGGTTTTGCGGGCTATGTTCTCAATCTGGCCGCCGGAAAGATTGTACCGGGAAGATAATTCCCTGACTGATTTATCCGCAAGGCCGGGTAGCAGAGAATTCCAGATGCCTATACGGCTTTCCAGACCAGGCTTGTCAAAAGTGATCTTGTAGAGAAAGCGCCGCTCAAAAGCCTTGTCCATACTTTGGGTCAGGTTGGTTGTTGCGATCATAATGCCCGAAAGATTTTCCATTTCCTGTAATATGATGTTCTGAATGGTGTTTTCGGTTTGATCTATCAAGGGATTAGCGATGCTGATTTCCTTCCGCTTGCCAATGACAGCATCGGCCTCGTTGAACAATAATATAGGTGTGATTTTTGAGTTTTCCACTGCAGTCCTGTAAGTATCAAAAATTTTTTTTATCCTTTTTTCACTTTCGCCGTACCAGCAGCTTTTTGTTTCCGAAATATCAACCATCATGATGTTCCGTTTTGTTTCACGGGCAATCTGATAGGCTGTCTCGGTTTTCCCGGTACCCGGCCTGCCAGAAAACAGGCAGGCAAAACCTTTTCTCATACCCTTGCCGTCGAGCCTGTCCAGGATTTTGCTATAGTTTTCATCTTGAAGAAGGGAAATAAGTTTTTTGATTTCTTCAGTTTCTCTTGGGTTATAGAACATCTTCTTTGCCTTAATGGTATCAAACAGGATGAGGTTTTTCCCATAATTTCTATTCTGTTTAAATTCGGCCAAAAGTTCTTTTTTTGCCATGTCCGATAATTTCCAGGAATCAGAATTGACAAAACCGTTACTGTTGGTATATTCAACAAATTTTGCTTCCATTAGGGGATGATCGCCTGGGGATAATTCCTCAATTCCGTAGTCTACGGTTTCATCACCGTACAAAAACTCCAAATCTCCTGAAATGATGTAATCATCATGGTTATTTACAAACAAATGACAAAAACAGAGAAGCAGTATTAGATCATCCTCATCAAGTTTATAGCTTATTATTTTTTGGCAGAACAAAAGATGCTTATTCAAATTGAGGAGATCCAAAAGCTCAGTTTTCATGGCATCGTAGCTTAATTCGCTGCCCATTCTTTCATTGAAAACCTGTTTAAGAACTTTGAATAATCTGTGAACAGACAGTTTTTCCTTCTTTTTCGGAATATACTTAATATCTTTCCGCAATGAATCAATAACTTCCCGGGGGATTCTGTAGAAAATGCCGTCATCATTCCTGCGGCAGCGGATCAGTCTTTTCTTTTCCAGCTCTTCGAAGTCGTTCATGTATTTGATTATTCTGATCTCGCTGCAATTAACTGACTCGGCAATTTCGCTGATCAGAATGTTGTTGTCATTGCTTCTTTCCATGAAGAGGGAAAACAATACTGCCTGCACAGGATTTATTTCAAGTTTTTCCCATACATAGTCGAGATGGCATTTCGCCCCGGCAAGGGCTTTGCTGATACCTGATTTTTTGGAAATTTCGTTGATTTTCTCTATATGATCCAGGAGGCACATTTCTTTAACCGGAATGTTGTCTCCAGATTCAGTTTGAGCCGGGGAAAAATTTACCTTTGTGGTGGATATATTAAATTTCATGCTTAAAATATACCAGGTTGGTCTATCATGGAATGACCGAGCATTAAAAATACTGGAAAGTTTTTATTGAAGCAGAACTTAACCAAGGGCCAGAAGTTCTTTAGCGCCGGAAAAGCCCAGGGGGATACAGAAATGCGGTTCAGAGGAATAATAACCCCTCTGCAGTGCATTGTACTCAATGGGAGCGTGCAGCCTGTCTTTCATATAGGCTATATCCCTGTTAATGGTAGAAGTTGTGATTTCTCCCCACTTTTCAGTCACATACTCAACCAGATAACTGGTATAAGCGGTATATATTTAAAACGTTATACGATAATTGGATTTTATTGGACTGGGGACATCTATAAAGAAAGCCTTTGACAATGTGGGAATTATTACATAAAATAACCGGATACGGATGAGAGGATGACTACTCAATTAATGAACGGTTTTCTACTCAATTTGGAGGCATTGGCATGAAAAGTACAATAAAAAAAGAAACAACAATAAATGATAAAAGACACATGACCGTAGAAATGCCAAAGAAAAATGGAATAATTTGGTTCATAAAACTACTCAAATTTGCTTGGTTACCGATTGTCCTGTCGGTTTTGGCGCAGTGGTTTGAGTCAACTCTTTATGTATGGTCATCTTCATTAATTGGAATTGCAGCGGCAGAGGCCGGGCAATCTGGTTCAGATGGAATTTCACTGCCAGTCTTAATAATGGATTGGCTTTACAAACAGGATCCTACCATCTTGTGGTGTTTTATTCTGCTTGTAATCACTGTTGTAGTGCAGGGAATAGTGGGCATGTTCGAAACCTGGACTCAAACATGGATTCACCTTTCCTTAAACAAAAGAGTGACACCACAGACGATCAAAGTGTCTCTCTTAGGTTCTTATGGCGATAAGCTGGACGCTTCGACAGCGGTACAGCGTTGGCTGCTTAAATCTGATATATCCTACCTCCTTAAGGATGTGATTTCTAACCCTTTAGGAGCCATTGGTTCAATCATTATCGCAATGGTCGCGACATACAAGGCCAATTCTATCGCAGGGCATATTGCAATAGCCGGCATTGTAATTTGGACTCTTGTAGCGATCCCTTTATTTGTAAAATCACTGCGTGCTTCAAAAAATTTAGCTCAAGCGCATGAAAAAGTAGGAAGAACTATTCGGAATAGTATAGCTTTAAAATATGACTTATCCAGGCCATCACTGTTGAACTGGTGGCTCAAAAAAACCGCACCTTCCATAGATCATCTTCAAAACGCCATAGCAATGCAGGGGCTTTGGAGGGTAATACTGGAAAGCTCGCTTAGAACAATTGCTTCGGTTATACCGTATGTTGCAACTATTTTTGTAATATCGACCGGAAACATAGCCCTTGCCATAGTAATAGTGTTGTACCTTGTACGCCTGCAAGGACCATTAACAAACCTCGCTGGCGTTCTTGGATGGAACCAAAACAGTATTATCTCCGCTCAACGTATGACAAATATGCTTGAGAAATCTCCTTCTGATTTCAACGGAAAAATCGAGCAATTTGATGTACAAAATAATTTGGAACTTAAAAACTGTGTAGCTACCTTCGGAGAAAACAATAGAATCGCTTATCCTGATATATTAGCGACAAACGAATCTATATTATGTATTGTAGGTCCTAACGGATGCGGAAAATCTACGCTACTAAAATCTTTAGCTTCTATGCAGGAAATTGATGCTGGAGAATTATTGCTGGACGGTAAAAATATCGATATAAAAAGTGCTTCATGGCGTGAAACATGCGGTGTGTTACCACAGGAACCGGAGATGGTGCCAGGAGATATTCGGGATAACCTAATGGATTTTTCGGACTGGCAGTCGAGCGATTCGATTAAGATTGCTCTCGATAAAATATTTAACGCTGTTGAAAGTGAAGAGTATCACATCGTAGACATTGATAACAAAGGCGTGAGTGTTGGGCAACGAAGAAGTATTGCATTATTGCGTTGCCTGGGCAGTTCCTCTAAAGTTATCTTGCTCGATGAGCCAATATCGGGGATAGACGATTCTTTGGTAACAATTTTAAAGGATGTCATAGAGGACACACGGCGTCAGGGCAGAATAATAATCATGACCGCACATGAGCATGATTTTATGCGGCTTGGATTGGAAAATAGCAAAATGATGACTCTGCCTGCACGTGCAGAGAGCGGGAGCAATACCTAATAAATATAATAATTCTGTTCAAACAAAGACATATCAATCTTATCAATGAGATAATCGATTTTCCATTCAAATGTGCCTGAAATTATTTGTTCTTTCAGGTTGACTGCAAGGAATAAACCCTGAGAATTATCTATATATTTGAATTGTGCCATAATAAAGTAATTTAATCACGAGTATTTGTTTTATGCAAATTAAATTGATTTTATGCGCTATAGATAGTTTTTTGACAGATTCAACAAACGAAATGTGAGATGTCAACTAAAATGAGGCTTTTTCAAAACTGAAGTTTTGAAAAAGCAACCTAGTATTTAATATCAGTAAGCTATATTTCTGATAAAAATGCAATCAAATATGAAAAAGCGTGCGATGAAGATTTGCTAAGCCTTGAGGAATTAATAGATGAAGATAATTTTAACAAAGGAGAGATATTTGAGTTGGGTATTTGCTTGGTTATTCAAGCAATAGATGAAGAAATCATATTTCCTGTTCTATCCATTATTGTTGATTGACAAAAAATCAAAATATTGAATAATGTTAATATGGAATATTCTATATGTAATGTGAATGAATCCGATAAAACAATTGAACAGGCTGCTGAAATTCTATATAAAACTTTTGCCGGAATAAATAAAAACGTATGGCCAGATATGAAATCAGCGAAAGATGAAATAAAGGAAAGTATAAAAAGTCCCAATATATGTATTGGAGTTAAAATTGAAAATGAATTAATTGGCTGGATTGGATTAAGACCTATGTATGATAAAACATGGGAATTACATCCAATGGTAGTTAAAAAAGAATTTCAAAGAAAAGGATATGGAAAAATATTGATATATGAATTGGAAAAAATTGCTCAAAAAAGAGGTATTATTGGAATACTGGCTGGTTCTGATGATGAAACAAATAGTACAAGTTTATCTGATAAAGAAATTACCGGAGAAAATATATTTGAGGAAATTAAAAATATTAAAAATTATAGGAATCACCCATATGAATTCTACATAAAAAGCGGATATATTATTATTGGAATAATACCAAATGCAAATGGAAGCAGGAAACCTGATATATGGTTATGGAAAGATATAAGAGAAAAATAAATTATAAATAAAATGGAGTATAGTTTTACTGCATATAAATAACTGTATACACTCGTTCAGCCGGCTCAAGTCTATAGCTTGCCTAACCTAAGTCATTCTACAGCTTTCTATTTACCTCGACGTACAAAATTATGTATTCGAATTAAATCCAATTGGTTTATTATTTTCTTTTTGAAGTAATTCATCATGGCAATATTCTATTAGTTTTTCAATATTTACATTTTCACCGGACAGCACAGAATCAATTGTTTTCCTTCTTGAAATATTTTCTATCTGCCCGCCTGAAAAATTAAACCTTTCTGCCAGTATATTCGCTTCATTATCCTTCAATTCCGGTATCATCTCCTTCCATAATAGTTCACGGATTTTTAAATCCGGTTTCTTAAACTCAATTTTATAGAGGAACCGGCGTTCAAATGCCCTGTCCAGATTTTTGGTCAGGTTTGTTGTGGCAATTAATATTCCGTTCAGGTTTTCCAGTTCCTGCAAAATAATGTTTTGAATCGTGTTCTCGGTCTGCGCGACACTCCCGCCGGCAACATCTTTTCTTTTGCCGATGACTGCATCAGCTTCATTCAACAGCAAAATCGGAGCAGTTTCGTTGACTTCAACATAAGCATGATATTTATCAAAAATTTTTTTGATTTTCTTTTCACTTTCCCCGAACCAGCAGCTTTTTGTTTGGGATATATCAACCTTCATTATATCGCGGCCAGTATTTTTCGCAATCATGTTTACAGTTTCGGTTTTTCCTGTCCCCGGTTCACCGTAAAAAAGACAGGCAAAACCGGTCCTCATGCCCGCCTCCCTAAGGCGCATTGTTATACTCCCGTATGCTTCCGGCATTAACAGGGAAGTTAATTCCATTACGGTCTTATCTTCCGTTGGGTTATAATACATTTTCTTTTTGACAATAGAATCCGCCAGAATCAGATCCTTTTTTTGCCCTGCATAAATTAAATTTACATTCAATTCAGGCAAAAGTTCTTTTTTGGCTTTATCCGTTAGTTTAAAAGCCTCTCTTTCTACAAATCCATTGTTCTTTGTATTTTCTATCAATCCGACATGGAAAAGCATATTTGTTCTGTCAGTGAAGGTAGATTTAAATCTTCTGAAAACTGCTGAACTTTCAAACATATCTTCCATTTGGCTAAAATAAATTTCATCGTCGTCGTTATTAACAAATTTTTCACAGAAAAAAATTAAAATAGCCGCGCATGTTTCTTTAAGGCGATAACTCTTAAAAGCCCTGGAAAATGTAAGGTGCAAATTATTGTCAATTATGCTGTTTACTTCCCTTATAAAAGTATCACTGGACATTTCTTTATCGGTGCAGCGTTCAATAAATTCTTCAAAAAGATCAAAAAGATCATAGATTGAGAGATTTTTATGGTTGGAAAAAAAAAGAGGCTTATTTGTGTTAATTGATTCAAAAGTATGCTGCGGGATATAATACTTTGTCCTATGATTTCTGTCTTTATATTCTACTATCAATCTTTTCTGTACAAGTTCTGAAATGTCACTTTGATAAAAGAGAAGATCAATAGGTTTGCAATTTATACTTCTTGCGATATCATCGATAGATATACTATTATCATCGCCTCGGCCAAAAAAGTGAGAAAAAAGTACTGCCTGTTCCGGACTTATGTTATAAATTTCTGAAATACAATCTATGCTTGGTTTTACTGTTTTGATAAATTCATTATCAAATTTAGCTTCTTCAGACAAGTCCAGAATACTGGAAATATGCCACAAGATTGTACCTTTCATAGACTCTTTACTCATGGGTGATCTTTTCCCTCCTGGAAGAAATATAGCATAATTGGTTAATCATTGAATGATAGAGCGGAAATATTATAAAAGGTTTTGATCTATCAGCGGGTGATAGGGCAGAGATGGATAAAAAAATTACTGGATCAATACTCACGTAAAGGCACAAAAGCATCATGAAATTCGCTTGATTAGCAAGCAAGGCTTTTATTTCAAACTTTGAAAAATAAGTAAATCAATTTGAAACATTGACATATTTTAATTTTTCTGATATACTTTCATTATGAATATAAAAAACTTGAGAAGAGAAATAAATGTAGCCCTTACAGAATTAAAAGAGGATAATAACATATCCAAGTCAAAATTATCTCAACCATATAGACTAAACTATTTTAAAATTCTGGGTTTATCAAGAAATGAACTCATTCATTCAAGATTTATTGCCTTTCTTCTTAATCCAGATCGCAGATATAAATTTAAAGATACCTTTTTGAATATGTTTATTGCTTTATTGAGAGATAAACATAAAGCAATTATTGAAGATCCATTTCCCTGTAAAAGCGTAAGGACTGAAAAAGGCCTTGGGAAGAACAGAGGACGAGTTGATATTTTTATCAAAAACAATAATTCTAATAAAGATATCATCATTGAAAATAAAATTGATGCATTGGATCAAAATGAACAATTAGAGCGCTATCATAATCAGAATAAAGATGCTACCCTTGTTTATCTTACTTTGAATGGCAGAAAAGCTTCGCGGAGGAGCGAAGGCACCTTAACAAAAGATAATTATATAAAACTGTCATACAAAGAAGATATCAGTGAATGGATTGAGATGTGCATAGATCATCTTCAAAAGATCAAACATGACAAACTAATCTTTTTACTGACAGAATATCTTGCTGTGATAAACGAATTGACCAAAGAAATAGCAAAGAAAGAAAAGCTGTTACCTATATTGTCAAAAGATAAAGAAACTGTTGAAAATGTATTTAAAATTCATGATGAAGTTTACTATAAACGATCAGATGACAATACCAATAAAGAAATATTCAAACTCATTAATCCACTAAAGGCATATATAATAAAGACAAAATTTTGTAGCGATGATAACAATGAATCTTTTCTTCATAAATTGTGCAATGAAATAGACCATGACTTGAAATGGAAAATTAATGAAGACATAGGAATCATGAAAAAATGGTGGGGTTTTCAGTTTTACAAAGAGGAATGGGAAAAAGTAAATGTAATGATAAGATTTCAGTTTGAAAGGAAGTTACTTGAGAGCTGTATATATGGCTTGAGTAAATGCGATCCAAAAAAACCCTTCGTCTTTGATTTTAAAGATAAGTCAGAAAAAGGCTCATGGCTTTATCGTCGAAACATGTCTAAATATTTCGATTGGCACAGATGTGTATTTTTTGAATTAATGGAAAATAATATAGAAAGTACATCATTTTTCAAAGAACTCAAGGATATAATTAAGCTAATGATAGATAAAATAGATAATGAAATCATTATCAAACATTAGATCTACATCCTCCTTTACCCTAACCGGTAAAATACTCTTTTTTATCCCTTCACCTTCTCATACAGCGAAACAATATTCTTTCTCCACTCATTCACCAGCTCTGCCGGCTCAAGCGGCCTGACACCGCTGCCAAAAGACAAAACCCACGACAAAACTTTCTGATATTGGGTGCTTGAAAAACTGATAACAATGGCGCCGTCTTTTTTCCTTGTTTCAATTTTTTGATCCGCGGCCCATAGCCTGTCCTGTATGTCCTGTGCCAAATAGCCTGCAAAGGAGATTTTATACCTTTTTTTATCTCCTATAAAAATGCCAAAATAGCTTCCATCATTTCTAACACGGTAATCAAAATCTTTGGGAAGTGTAAACCACTCATTTGTCAAGGCGGCGTTTTTTAAGCGGGAAAGCGAGAACAGGCGTATTGCCGACCGCTCTTCCGAATAGCCATAGATAAACCATGCGCCGGTATCAAAGAGAAGCTGATACGGCCTAACGAGCCTGGTTTTGTAGTCCCTATCATAAATACCCCTGTAATCAAAGGTCATAATCCGGTTTTCCTTCATCGCGTCAACTGTTATTTCCCATACACCAGCATTAACCGGCGCCGAGGCAACGGGAGGAACTATGATACGATCTTCGTACCATGCCGCCTGCTTTACACTGGCGGTTTCATCAGGCGAAAGCGGCGCGGTTATATCATTTATTAAACGTTCGGCTGATTCATAAAGCGGAGTATTCTTGTACAGAGAAAGAAGGGATTTTGCCATGCTCAGGGCCAGCATGTCATTGGCGGAGGCAAAACGGGCAGGCAGCCTGAAGGATTTTTCCGAGTAATACCAGCCCCGGTTTTTCGCGCTGTACTCTATTGGAGCATCGAGCATATCTCTCATATACCCAATATCCCTGTGAATGGTAGCCGTCCCTACCTCGTACCCTTTTGCCAGAAACCCGGAATTGGGGTACTTTTCAGAGGCTATCTCCCTGTCAATAAAATAGATCCGCGCCAGAGCCGCCCTGGGCAGGTTTTTCCTTGTTTCCATTCCCTTATTATACTCCCACTGGTTAATCATGACATGATAGAGCAGAAAAAATTAATTCTGCTTTGAATATATTTGCTCTATCACTCTGTAATATACCAAATAAGCTATAGTTTAAATGGAAGAACATTGACATGAATAGCATGGAATTACCAAATTGGAGCCCATTAGATCTGCATGAATATCACTGACACGGGGGCTCTTGCGGAGGAATTGTCAAGAGGCAAAATTCCGTCTCTTCGCGAATGGATGCAAATACTCAAGTTAGCCGAAAGACTCAAAGAAAAACGATTAAAAGAAGAAGCCGCAGAACGTGATCGGATAAGATGTGAAGAAGAAAAGAAAAAACATGAAAAATTGATTTCCGAAATTACGAGTATGGATCTGCCGGTTTCCTGGGACAACCCGTACGCCGGCACGGAAGCCGCGGCGGGCATTTCCGTCCAAAGCGCTCCGGACGGTCTCATTATGTCCATCCACAATTTAGGGCGGGTTGATATTGAATATATTGCGCTGATTTGCGGGCAATCCTATAAGGAGGTAATAACCACACTAAAAGGCTCCATCTTCCAAAATCCAGATACCTGGCAGGAATGTTTCTACAAGGGCTGGGAGACCGCTGACAGTTATTTATCTGGCAATCTCATGCATAAATATCACGAGGCAGAAAAAGCAAACAAAAAATATGCTGATTATTTTTTTGATAATTTAGCTGCCATAAAAGCGGTATTGCCCCCCGCATGTTCACATGAGGACATTTACATTACGCTTGGTTCGCCGTGGGTTCCACCCGGAATCATTGATTTGTTCATGGAACATCTATTCGGCGAATGTTACATTGAGGTTAGAGGCGTTAAAAAAAAACAAAGCGAATATTACTCTACTAAAGTAAAATATGAGGAAATTACCGGAACCTGGTATATTCCCGAAAAAAACAGATACGGCGGCTCTGTTAAAGTCAAAAGAACCTACGGAACGTCAAAAATAAGCGCCTTATATATTCTGGAAAAATCACTGAATATGCAGATAATAAAAATTTACGATGAAATTCCTTCCAAAAGCAGCAAGGCAGGGAAGAAGAAAGTTCTAAATCAGGATGAAACCATAAACGCCTGTGAAAAGCAGCAAAAAATTATCATGGCTTTTCGCGACTGGGTATGGCGGGACGAAGCAAGAAAGAAACAATTGGAACAGATATTTTATGAAACCTACGGTACTTGCCTAAAACGGAATTTTAACGGCAGCTTCCTTGCTTTTCCCGGCAAATCGGACAAAGTGGAAATTCGTCCGTATCAGAAAGATGCGGTTGCCAAAATATTGTTTACTCCGAATGTCCTTTTGGCGCATGAAGTCGGAGCGGGCAAGACCTACGTTATGATCGCAGCAGGAATGGAGCTGCGGCGTATGGGTATTTCCAAAAAAAATATGTATGTTGTGCCCAACAATATTTTGCGGCAGTGGCAGACTATGTTTCTGGAACTATATCCCAATGCCGGGATATTGGTAATTGCTCCCAAAGACTTTACGCCGGATAAACGGGAATTGGTTTTAGAAAGAATACAAAGCGATGATTATGATGCGATAATCCTGTCGTACAGCTCTTTTGGATTGATTCCTCTTTCCAGGGAGCATTATAAAAACGCATTTGACGAACAGCTCAAAAGGATAGAAGACGCACTGTCGCAGAATAAAGACGTCATGGGCAAGCTATGGAAACGCAAAAGTAAACTGGAAGAGACAATGAAACAAATAAATGCGGTCTTGAACGCGTCCTTACCTTCAATTTGTTTTGACGAGCTTGGCATAAATACCCTGTTTGTGGACGAAGCGCACAACTATAAAAATCTTACCATTCAATCAAAAATCGACAATATTTTGGGACTTAACAAAAAAGGTTCGAACAAGTGTAACGAGATGCTCGAAAAGGTCCGCTGTATTCAAAAAAACAATGACGGGCGCGGTGTAGTTTTTGCCACAGGTACGCCGGTAACAAATTCCATTACCGACCTGTTTGTTATGCAGACCTATTTACAATACGGAGAGCTTCAGCTTTTAAATATTGATCTGTTTGATAACTGGGCGGGGATGTTTGCCGAAAAAACAAATGATTTCGAAATCAATGTGACTACCTCCGGCTACCGCATCGCGACAAGATTTGCCAGGTTTCACAACTTGCCGGAATTGACTTCCCTTTTGGCACAGACAGCAGACTTCCTGCGTTGTCCGCATTCGGAGGAAATTCCTGCTTTTAGCGGATACACAGACAGGCTGATTGGCAGGACAAAGGAGCTTGAAAACTATATAGACGGTTTGTCACGCCGGGCAGATGATATAAAAAACGGCCTCGTGCCCCGCTCGGTTGATAATATGCTTAAAATTACCACAGACGGACGAAAAGCCGCGCTGGATATAAGACTTGTCGATAATAAATTGCCATTCAATCGTCAATCAAAGGCAGCAGTATGTTCAGAATGGACAGCTTATATTTATAACAAAACCGCAAAAAACAAATCCAGTCAAATCATCTTTTGCGACACTTCCATTCCGAAAGACAACTTTAACATGTACGATGAAATAAAAAGATTGCTTATAGGCGCCAATATTCCTCCGAAAGATATCGCCTTCATACATGACTATGACACCGGAAAAGAGAAAGAAGAACTATTCAGAAAAATGCAGGCGGGCGAAATCAGAATATTAGTTGGCTCAACCTTTAAGCTTGGCATTGGTGTCAATGTTCAAAGGAAGCTAATAGCGATTCATCATCTGGATATACCCTGGCGGCCTGCCGATATGGTGCAAAGGGAAGGCCGCATATTAAGACAGGGCAACCAAAACAAAAAGATTGCCATTTTGCGCTACATAAGCGAAGGCAGCTTCGACGCATATTCGTGGCAGCTTCTCGAAACAAAGCAGAAGTTCATTGTTGACCTTTTAAGCGGATTCGCTGCTACACGCTCCAGCGGAGATATCGACAACACAGTACTGAATTACGCCGAAGTAAAGGCGCTCGCGATTGGAGATCCGCTTATTAAAAAACGGATTGAGGCCGCAAACGAGCTTATGCGTATAAACGCCTTAAACAAAAATATGGTGGACTCCAGGCTAAAACTGGAAATGGAACACAGAGCCCTGCCCGGACGCCTCACAGCGATACGTCAGCTTATCGAAAACGCACAGTCCGATCTTAACCGGTATCAAATCAACATGATTCCGATTAAACAGATGAAAAACCGAGACCTTCTGCGAAAAGCGCTTCACAGAGAACTAAATGAGAATATATTGTGCGGTGAAGAAAGACCGCTGTTTGAGTATCAGGGTTTCAAAGTCATACTGCCGCAGAATATGATTGAAGAAAAACCCTTTGTTTGGCTTAAGGGACAAGGCAGATACATGGTGGAACTCAGCGGCGCCGAAACCGGTAATTTGATTCGCATAGACAACCGCCTTAATACTTTGAATGAATTAATTGCGGAGCAGAAAGATGAATTCGAAAAATTGATCGCAAGACAAAAGGAAATTAAAGATGAGCTTTCAAAAAAGGAATCTTTTGCGGATGAAATAGCCGAACTAAAGGCCAGTCTTGAAAAGATAGACAAGGAACTGGGGGTAAACAAAAAATGAGCAATGCAAATATGCCGGTCCTGACAGTTGATAATGCAGTGGCGCTGCTGAAAAATGCCTATTGCACAGTAATTAAAAAAAACATACCGCCAAATTTTTTGCCCTCCGTAATGCTGTGGGGTCCGCCCGGCGTCGGGAAATCACAGGGAGTCCGCCAGCTTGCGTCAGAGATCCGGGCCGAAACCGGAAAAACCGTTTGTGTAACCGATGTAAGGCTTTTATTGTTTAATCCCATTGACCTGCGCGGCATTCCGACAGCAAACGCCGATAAAACCCTCGCCGTATGGCTGCGGCCAAAAATCTTCCAGATGGACGAGAACGCCGGCATAGTCAATATTTTATTCCTGGACGAAATCTCGACAGCTCCCCAATCGGTTCAGGCGGCGGCGTATCAAATAACACTTGATCGAACCGTAGGCGAGCACCGTTTGCCTGAAAACTGTATTGTTATCGCAGCAGGCAACCGCGTGATTGACAAATCCGTGGCCTACAAAATGCCCAGAGCTCTTGCCAACCGCTTGTGCCATTTAGAGATAAAAAGCGACTTCGATTCATGGAAAGCCTGGGCGGTACGAAAAGGCATACACGAAAAAGTAACAGGGTATTTGACCTTTCGCCAAACAGCTATTGACCAGGCTAAAGCGGATGACAGCCTGGCCTTTCCCACGCCGCGGTCCTGGGAAATGACAAGTAATATTTTACATGCCGTTTCCGGTGATATTGACGTTGTATACCCAATGATAGCGGGATGCGTGGGCCTCGGGACGGCAGTCGAGTTCCGCAGTTGGACAAAAGTCTACGAAGGCCTTCCCTCAATAGAGGGTATTTTTGCGGGAAAGGAAAACGCTGTCCCCACTCAGCCCGATATGTTATACGCGGTTGTTTCGTCAATGGCCGCCTACGCCAAGAGGAATAAGGATGATTTAACCAGCATAGGATATTCGATAAAATACGCCTTAAAATTGCCGTCCGACTTTTCCATGATTCTCATAAAAGACTACTTTGCCTTTGGAGAAGACTATAAGAAAAAATTGATGAAACTGCCGGAACTCATGGATTGGCTGAAAAAAAGCGGAAAACATTTACTATGAACAGGGAAAAAGCAAAGGAACTCGCAGATAAACTCTTCCGTTCAAGGATGCGGATCCTGCAGGACTACGGATTCTTCGGGCTTTTATTGATGCACATGATTTTCAATTTGGATGAAAGTTTGAAAACCGCCGCAACTGATGGCCGGCGTATTTATTTTAGTCCAGCTTTTTTGGAAGTACTTTCGGACAAGGAGCTTGATTTTGTCATGATGCACGAAATCCTGCATATAGCTCTGGAGCATATCTTCCGTTACAAAAACCGTGAGCCCGAGCACTTTAATATCGCATGCGACATTGTTGTGAACTCCAACATTATGCTGGAACGCGGAATGACAGAACCCTTTGTTATAAAAACTTTCGGCCCCGCGATGCACCTCACGCCAAACGGCGAAGAAGGGCATTTATATACGGCGGAACAGGTATACGATATGCTGCCGCCGAATAATAGAGGTGGAAATAAAAATAAAAGAGACAGCAGTTTCGATATACACGATTTATGGAAAAGAACAAATGGAGATGTCAATTGTTTTATTCATGATGAGTGGATCTCGCGCATCCGAAATACCGCGCTAACGATAGAAATTTATAATAAGGCAAAACATTCCGGAGACAGCGAATTATTGGCAACCCGTATTCTGAAAGAACTGCGAAAGTCTAAAATTAACTGGCGCGAAATTTTGATTAACTTTATACAGGAAGAAATATGTGACTATTCCTTTGTCCCGCCGGACAGGCGTTTTGACGACGGAGATTTTTTCCTGCCTGATTTTAACGAAAAAGACGAAGCAGTTAATAATATCTGGTTTGTTGTTGACAGCTCCGGTTCTGTTTCCGATAAAGCCCTGACGGCGGCATACGGCGAAATCATTTCAGCAATGGAGCAGTTAAACGGCCATTTGGACGGAAGGATGAGCTTTTTTGAAGCATCTGTAACCGATCCTATTTCTTTTTCAACTGTCGAAGATATATTGGCTATTAAACCAAAAGGCGGCGGCGGAACCAATTTTGCTGCTATTTTTAATTATATGAATAAACATATGAAAAACAAATTACCGTCGTATATCATAATCATTACTGACGGGTATGGCGATTTCCCGGAAGAAAAAGAAGCACAGGGTGTTCCTGTACTCTGGCTGATTAACAATGACGATGTACAACCGCCCTGGGGAAAGATTGCGCGGATTATGACGGAGTAATGGCTTTTTCTGCTACATTATTCCTCGCCCAATCGCATTATTTATTTGAATATAGAGATCGTCATTGTTTAATATCTGCATCCCATGAAGTAGTTCTTCAATAATATCAAAATTCGATAAACCCACCTGCTTTGTTTGAAACATATTTCCAGTTAGTATCTTTAAAGTTATAGGTATATGACGTTTTTACTGCCCGAATAAGCAAACCGTAGGTTTGCAGGGCAGTAAAAATGTG
>JGI24702J35022_10000978_pt1 | contig 17889 bp, 16 predicted proteins | sample TergutTh196P4_FD_35022 | JGI IMG/M metagenome (IMG submission 35022)
ATAAATAGTTTCCGCCCGCCTCCGGCGGGCGGAGACTATTTATCGACCACGCCGCCGCAGGCGGCGTGGCAATTCAATTATTTTGTACTATTGAATAATTTAATCAATTACTTTACAATTAAAATATAGTTGTTGTATTAAAAATCAATAATTTTTATTATATAATGAATTAACTTAAACAATTGAATTATATGGATAAGATTATAGTTGATATAATTTTTTCAAGCATAATAGGTGATGCTGCAGGTTATACTCTAAATGGGCTGAAAAAATCCCATATTAAAGCAGTTTTTAAGGATATTAATGGTTATGTTGATCCTTCCCCTGCATTAAAAAACAATATGCATAGATGGAAAAAACCTGGACTATATTCTTCAATCAGCCAAAATATTTTAATTACTGCAGCATCTGTTGATAGAAAAGGCTTAAATTTAAATAAATATATAGGCTCTGTGCAAAATGCTCTGGAGGTCTGTGAATCTGAGTTTGGGATATTTAGAGATTCGGGCGAGGCAGAGAAAAATTTTTTTAGTTGGATTAAAAACGGGAAGAAGACTGATTTGCAATATATTAATCCATGTTCAAGGCTGTTGCCGTCAATAATACCACTGCTTTTTATAAAGGATGAACAAGTACGGTTTATTGCAGCAATAAATTACATATCACTATTTACTAGAAATACTTCAACGATAGTCGGCTCAATACTTTTTATTGAGATACTTAAAAAATTAATCCAAAAAGAAGGTAACAGCATATTAGAGATTGCACTTCACTCTGCCGAATTTTTAAGAAATAAACTTATAGATTATCAAGGTATTATATTTAATACAGGACATAATCCTGATTATTTAATATCAAATATTGATTATTATTCTAAACTTTTCAAAGAATTATATACCGCCAAAGATCCTGCGCTGTATGAGAATATTATATGTGGTCATGCAGAGAAGAGAAATAAAAACAAAATAACAAGAGGGAGCATTAATCTTCCTGATACTATTCTTCCAATGAGTGTAATTCTCTCCGAATGCTCTGACCCTGAAAATATATATAAAATAGCAGCAATGGAGGGCGGTTCTGCTTCGTCACTGACGGCGATATCATCTGCTATTATATCAGCCTTTTATGGCAGAAATATTCCGGAAGAATATCTAAACTCTCTTATTAATAAAAAAAGAATAAAGAGTATTATTGATATGCTTGCCGATGATAATAATAGAGGTCTTATCATTGATGAGATTATAAACGGTGAACCTAAACTGACTATTAAAGAATTGGAAGAGTTTAAGGCAAAAAATAAGGGGATTCCTGTTGTAAAAAAGAAAAAGAGAGAAAGGGGAGATATAGAATCAGATCTGTCAAAACATGTAGTAGAGAGTTGGACAAAATTCGATAAAGCAAAATGGAAAAAAGAAAGAAAAAAATAATGATTAATGTTTAATGATTAATGGTTGGGCGTAGGGGCGTGTCTTGCACCCGCCCGCTTTTAAATAAAATATTTGACAAAATATTATAATATAATAATTCTTAAATAATTGATATTGCCACGCCGCCTGTGGCGGCGTAGTCAATAATTGAGTTCCCGCCCGCCTTCGGCGGGCGGGAACTCAGTTATTTTAAAATAGACTTATTCATGGAGGGATTTAATGTTTAAATGGAAATTTAATAGGTATGCAATTATTTTTTTGATGATAATTGCATCAGTAGTAACAGTAAACTCAAGGGATTTCTCATATAAGGAGATAAATCTTAATTCTATCTCTAGGTATAATGAGGATAGAATTGCCTACCAGCAGATTGAATATATCATTGATCCTGAGGTACGCCAGCAGCAGGACCCATCCGTTGCTTCTCTCCTTATAGTTAACGATAATAAGATGTATCTGTTTAAAGACGGATATGATGACCCTGAAGTAGCGGAAGAGAACTATAGAATGAAGGATATGACACATCGCCTTACTTTTAATGAAACATGGGAGAGAGATATAGACGGAAAGCCCGACTACTTAGTTATTTATGATAAAAGAAAAGAGATATTAAGAAATATTATTCTCCCGGGGAGTGATGAAAATTTAAATCAGAAATATACTGATTTCTATCTTAAAGTGAGAAGTGAATTTATACAAGAACATGTAAATACATTCCGTAAAATGATGATCAACAGAACTGATGTAGAATTTAAGGTAAACAGGGCAGCTATACCAAAGAGACTAAGTGATGACGGTCCTACAAAATATCATACATCTGCAACAGCAAAAACAAAGGGTGGCATTGTCTATTATGCTGAAGATGCAGATGGTGACGGCATTACAGAGACATTTGCAGTTGAGATAAGTGATGGCTTTAATTGGGGGACTAAAGCCGGACCGAATATTATTTTAATCCTGAAAAATAAACAGGAAGATATTAAGAATATGATCGGCAATCTGACTAAAGAGGCTTATGAAGGCATACCTGAAGAGTTGATAGATGAACAGTTTAATCGTCTTGAAAAAGATTTAGAGAGAAAGAGAGAAATTGATAAAATACTACGAGGTGAGTTTGATAAATAGGGTAAAAGAGTAGAATCTAAAGTAAAATATCATGTCTTTTGCGCATGGTAAATCCCGAAACTTTTTTGTATCCTGTTTTTTTGAGTTTCTCGATTGCTGCGGAATATCCTAAACATACATCATCAGGTGAATGTGAGTCTGAACCTAATGTTACAGGTACATTCTCTTCAAAGAAGATATTTAAAATTTCATCAGAGGGATAGATTTCCTTAACAGGTTTTTTTAAGCCTGAGGTATTGACCTCTGCGGTTATATTTTTTTTCGACATTTTTTTTGCGATTCTTCTTACAACATGGTTCATGCTTGTTGCAGGTCTATGACCGAATTTTTTTATTAAATCAAAATGTCCTATAATATCACAGAATCCCGAATCTACTACGGATTCAACTGCGCTATAGTACTCTAAGTAGACTTCATCAATAACCTTTTCATCAAACTTGTATATCTCTTCCGGGTCGTCAAATCCCCACTCCCCAATAAAATGGCAGGAACCGATAATGTAATCGATTACATTATCGGTAAGATATTTTTTATCAAATGAATCAAAAATAGGAAAGTCTATTTCTAAGCCGAGCTTGATTAAGATTCTATCTTTATACTCCTCTTTTTTTGACAGGATTGAGTTTATATATTGAGGCATCTGTTCCGGTGACATTGTTATTCCGTCTCTAAGGTGAGCGGATATGGGAGCGTGGTCGGAGAATCCGAATTCGATTATATGGTTTTCTATTGCTTTTTGAATATATTCATCTAATTCGCCTGTTGCATGTCCACAGAACGGAGTGTGATTATGATAGTTCACCATCTATGTCAGTAACCATGTTTAGAGTAGAAATAAGAAATGTCATTTAGGATAGGATACAGCTTTGGGTCAACCCTGTTCATTTTTATAAAGAATTTTTCCATATCCTCTTTACCATCAGGGTTTATTGTTGCAAGTATATTCCACAGATAAGGTATTCTGTTTTTATGCTTACCATTGCGATCTATGGAATCCTTTATGATTTTTGTATCCATAATATTTTCAAGACTTACAGATATAAATCTATTACTCTCTTCAGAGCTGTCAGTATATCCTAAGGGGTGAGTTAAATATAGCAACAGAATCTTTTTTTTCTTGAGATATATTGAAGATAGTTCAATATTCCCTGCCTCGATATATCTTGGTCTTAATACAATTTTGCTTACCTTGGAAAAATCCCCTTTATACGGATAGAATGAGAGTAAGAACCTCAATCTGTCGGGCGTAAATATAAGAGTTTGATTTTTAGGATATATATGCTTAGGATATATTATATCAATAATCGAATCATTGTGCTTATATCTGTCGCATAGATATAGGCTGTCAATGTTATCTATGAGAAGTGTATCAATATAAGAGATTATTTCATCATCAATATCTGTTGTGTTATACTCAATACTATTACTGCCTGTATTGCAGTAATAGTATTCTCTAATGTCGAACATTTTTTTATTCCTTATTTATTCATTCAAACCCAAAATTTCACTAATAATTTTCCAGGCTTGTTCTCTCTTTGCTTGAAAATTTTTTGCTGATGATTCTTTCCCTGTATTGACATATTCTACAAGATATTTAGATTCATCAATAAGAAAGGTATAACATTCAATCATTTTTTTTATAAATACCTTCTCTTCAGAGGGAATATCATTAGATTTCATCATTTTTTCAAAATAATCTTTTTGAACTCTTGCCTGTCTTTCAATTACAGTGATTAAACTTACTGTCTGCTCCTTATCATATATCTCTTTTGTATAGGAATCTGCTATCACGCCAATTGACATATATGTAAGATAAATATTTGATCCGCCCATAGCGCCTATTGTCTCTAAGAGGAGATCATTGGCAAACAGGGATGTTGTAATAAATATTGAAATAATTGATACAAGAATTTTTCTTTTCATGGTATTCTCCTTATATTATAATTTATTATATCATACAATTCATCGGGCGAATATTATTCGCCCCTACGGCATATTACTATGCCTTGCGATTCATCGGGCGAATATTATTCGCCCCTACGACCGTATTATTATGCCTTACCGGCTGATGCTAAAACATTTATGTTCTTATGCTTATACATATCCTTCAAGGCATCCCTTGCAGGGCTTAAATATTTTCTTGGATCAAATTCGCCGGGATTTTCCGTTAAGACTTTTCTTATTGCTGCTGTCATTGCTAATCTTCCGTCGGAATCTATATTGATTTTGCATACTGCTGACTTTGCAGCTTCTCTAAGTTGACTCTCGGGTATTCCTATTGCGTCATCCATCTTTCCGCCGTATTTATTAATCTGTTCTACCATTTCATGCGGAACCGAAGATGAGCCGTGTAAGACTATCGGGAATCCGGGTATCCTCTTTTCTATTTCTGCAAGTATATCAAGGCGTATTTTAGGATCTGTGTCAGGTTTGAATTTATATGCCCCATGGGAAGTTCCTATTGCTATTGCAAGAGAATCAACACCTGTTTTAGAGACAAAATCCTGCACCTCATCAGGGCTTGTAAAAACATGTTCCTCTGCATGTACATCATCTTCAACTCCTGCAAGCACGCCAAGTTCGCCTTCTACAGTAACATCATATTTATGAGCGTAGCCGACTACTTTTTTTGTAAGTTTAACATTCTCATCATATGAAAGGTGTGAGCCGTCAATCATAACCGATGAAAATCCTGTGTCTATGCAGTTTTTGCAAAGCTCAAATGAATCTCCGTGATCAAGGTGAAGAGCAATTGGTATCTTTTTACCAAGGTCTTTCGCATATTGAACCGCACCCTCTGCCATATATCTTAGCAGTGTTTGGTTTGCATATTTTCTTGCGCCTGCAGATACCTGTAAAATAACAGGTGAGGATGTTTCTACACATGCCATAATTATTGATTGCAACTGCTCCATATTATTGAAGTTATAAGCAGGTATGGCATATCCGCCCTTAATAGCTTTCTTAAAGAGATTCTTTGTATTAACAAGTCCTAATTCTTTATAACTGATCATTATCTCACCTCATCTTATTTGTTGGATATAAATATAATATATTGTTGTATATAATAAGTGTCAATAAGATTTTATTTATTATTTGCAGCTTGTCAATATGTATAAGAGGCTCATAGATATGCGAGAACTACCGAATTGAAGATAGCAATTATTTATTTTTTATATATATTCCAACTTGAGCTAAAGAATCTCTGACACTTTTCAATTGCCGTGGTAAAAGAAATTCTGTTAAACATTTATTAAAAATTTCTTTTATTCTAAAATCCGGTAATCGTCCTTTTTTTGTAATGATGTAAGAATTAAATTTTTCTTGTGTAATATTTGCCTTAGGCCGTTCATTCAGGTCTAATAAACATGTTTTTTCAAAACCATATTGCCCTTTTGAAAATTCAATAAATTTATGTCCATCTCTATTTCCACCTTTTTCAAAATCTTCTTTTTGAGTAGTAGTTCTGCAAAAATAAACGTAAATAGGGTAATCAAGAATACTGTCCATTCCCATATATATACACCAAATACGTTTTTCTGTATCTCCTATATCAGGTAAATCAAAATTCTCTATTGTTATTATATCACCTGCTGTTAATTCTTCTGTATTAGTTGCCATGTAGTTTTTGAGAGATGTAAAAGTGTTCTTCGGCCATTGTTGCAGTGTGATTTATATATTTTTCTTCTAGATTATCAAAAGTATCTGCCATATTGATTACAGAATTTTTTTTATTCTTCCATGTTTTTTTCCATGCTTTTATTTTTTCGTGACTTGCGTCACTCATATCACTTGTAGTCACCCATCTTTTAGCAAAAATTTTGATTAAGTTATTCATCAATTTTTTATCATATTTTGAAAAATATTCTAAATAATCTGAATTTGAAGAGGTTGGGATAATTTCTATAGCTTTTGTTTCTTTATTCTCTAAAAATTTATAATAATTACTTTTTCTATAATTTTTTTCTTTATATATTTCACTAGGTACCGGCCCGCGTTCCATAGCAATATAAGTTAAACCCAATGCAGGCTCGCCTGAGTCTTCAAGACTATTAAAATCAAAAAATGCCAGATATTTGTATAAAGCTGTCTGACTTAAATTTTTTTTAGCTTTTTCTTTGTGCTTTGAAGCAAAAAAAGCGATAGCTCCTTCAATTCTTTTTTCTCTGTATGGAATAATAAATTCCATTTAAACTTCACCTACCTTTTCATTTTAGTATATAATCGTTTTTGTTTTATAAAATTCAACCTTTTTATTTTAAACTTTTTAAGTTTTTAACTTAAAAAATCAAATTGAACAAAATTATTTTTTTATTTGGCTACTGTGGTTAGGGTGTATTTCATGTCAAGCGAAACATGGTATACTCTCGTTTCTTCATCGCTGTTGCAGAATGAAATTTTTTGTTCTGTAATCAGAATTAAATTTTAACATTGACAATTTGTATGGAGTGAATTTTATCAACAGGTTAGAATCTAATATGGAAAAGATTGAAAAAACCGATATAAAGGCAACGATGGCGCTCCTTTTAGCAATGATAATCTGGGCAACATCATTTGTTGTACTTAAAGCCACATTTAAGATATATGATCCCATGTTTGTTATATGTGGGAGGATGTTTATCGGATCATTTATCTTCCTTTTTGTCATAAAAAAATTATGGAAAAAATGCAGCTACCAAAAGGGCGACTATTTGCTTTTGCTTCTAATGGCGATATTTGAACCATGCCTCTATTTTATTTTTGAAGCTATTGCAATTACTAAAACTACGGCATCACAGGCAGGAATGATTTCATCAACTCTTCCGATACTTGTTGCAATTTCCGCATTCTTTATACTAAAAGAAAAGACAACTATATTAACCTGGTTAGGCTTCTTTGTTGCAGTAGCAGGGGTTGTTATATTGAGCATATATAGCGAAGTGACTGTCAGCGCGCCAAATCCCATACTTGGAAATTTTTTAGAATTCTGCGCAATGATCTGTGCCACAGGATATACAATTGTACTCAAAAGACTCAGCAGCAGGTATGATCCGTTTTTTCTCACAGCAGTTATATGTTTTATAGGTTCAATATTTTTTCTCCCATTAGCTTTAATTGAAGGCGGCGGATTCCCTCAAGAATTTGTTCTTCTTCCTGTTCTCGGCATTGTATATCTTGGCTCTGTTGTTACAATAGGCGGATATGGTCTTTTCAGTGTAGGCGTAAGCAGAACTAAGGCGAGTACGGCAGCAGCATTTATTAATCTCATACCTGTTTTTACGGTATTTTTTAGCTGGATATTTCTTGGTGAAAAAATGAATATTACGCAGTACTGCGGCTGCGGTTTAATTTTTGTCGGAGTTTATCTAAGCCAAAAAAAGTAAATGGTGTTTGAAAAACACCATTTACCAGATATTTATTTAATGGTGTTTGAAAAACACCATTCTCCCCCCTTAGAGTTATTTTAATGCCGAAGGGAGTTCCTTATAATCATCGGTTTTTGGCATAGCTTTCATCACTATTTGCAATTTCTCCGGAGGCGCTACAATTTTTCTTTCAGTAAGATCTAACCATGTGCCATAACTGTTAATCCTTGCAGCTAATTTTCCATCAGGTCTAAAGAATTCATTTCTAATAATAAAACGGCTTCCATCTTCAGAGATGCCGGCTGTTGCAATAGAGATTTTTATTTTATCCAATAGATTTATCTCTTTAAAATATTCCACCTCATCTTTAAAGACTATAGGGCCGATCTTTAAGCGGGAAAATTCTTCCATTTGTAAACCGTTTTCTGCAAAAAACATCATGCGGACATCATCAACCTTTTCTAAAAAGGCTGTATTCTTCATATGCTGATTAAAGTCTATATCTTTCCATCCGGCATAAAATTCATATAATTTTTTTTCCATAGAGTCCTCTCGTTGGTATTCCCGCCCGCGGTCGGCGGGCTGAAACATATCATTATTTTAATTGTTCATTTGTTCAAGCGTTTTAATCATCTTAAACAATATTTTATTTACAGGTGTATTAATATTATATTTTTCTCCAAGTTCTATTACTGTCTTAGAAAACATCTCAACCTCTGTTTTGCGTCCTGCTTTAATATCTTGAAGCATTGATGGCTCTCCGGTTGGTGAAAGCGTATTAAGGATTTCAAAGCACTTTGAAATATCATCTCTGTGTAAATCAATCCCTGCTTTTTCTGCAATATAGACAACCTCCATTGAGGCAGCCTCCATCAGGTCGCGAGCCTCTTTAATACTTTGATATACTCCATAGTCTGCGCCTAATATTGCAGATACCTGATTAAGACCTACATTCATCATAAACTTCCACCACAATTCCCGAATTATATCTGTCGGTATATTATACGGAACACCTGCTTTGTCAAAAAAATTTTTTACTGCATTAACCATATGTTTATGATTATCTGTATTTGTACCAAAGACTATTTTCCCTATACTGCTGAAATTTATCTTTGTATCTTCACGTACGGCATCAATAGCGACAACAAATGAATGGAGTACCTTGTCTTCTCCATATTTTTTGCTGATTATCTCTTCGCTTGTTATGCCGTTTAATAATGATAAAATAATAGTATCCTCTTTTACAAAATTTTTAATGTCCTCAAGTGATTGTTCTAATTGGTGATATTTTACTGCAATTAAGATTAGATCTGCCTTATGGTTTTTTTCTTCGGGAGATAAATAGTTAAATGAATATATATTGTTATTAATAACAATTCCCTTTTCCTGATATTTGGCTATGCGTTTCTTATCTGCAATAACAACAATGGATTCGGGATTGTAATTGAAGAATATACTCCCATAGGCGCCGCCAACCGCACCAAGCCCGGATATATATACTTTATCGATTTTTTTCATCAAATGTTCCTTATGAAGAATGTGTCATATACAACGCCGTAGAGACAAGGCATGCCTTGTCTCTACACACACATATATGAACATGAACATTGTCATATCCATTAATTATATTAAAGACTAAATATTTTCTACCAAAACCGCAGCGCCCATTCCGCCGCCTACGCAGAGTGATGCAATCCCTAATTTTTTGTTTCTTCTTTTTAGCTCATACATTAAAGAGATAATTATTCTGGCGCCTGTACATCCAACAGGATGGCCAAGAGCTATACCTGCTCCATTTACATTTACTATTGATCTGTCAAGCCCTAATTCCTTTTCGCATGCAAGGTATTGAGATGCAAAAGCCTCGTTTATTTCAAAGAGATCAATGTCCTTAACAGTCAATCCTGTTTTGGCTAAGAGTTTTCTTATTGCCGGAACAGGTCCGATACCCATTATGTGAGGTGCACATCCTGCAATTGCATTGCCGGCAATTTTTGCCAAAGGTTTAGCTCCAATCTCATTAGCTTTATCCATTGATGTAAGTACCATTGCGGCAGCGCCGTCATTTATTCCAGATGATGTTCCTGCAGTTACAGTGCCATTCTTATCAAATGCAGGTTTTAATTCTGCTAAAGATTTAAGAGTAGTCTCTCTTTTCGGATGCTCATCGGTTGTGAACATTTTCGGCTCGCCCTTCCTTTGCGGTATTGGGACCGGAATAATTTCTTCATTAAATCTGCCGGCATCTATTGCAGCTATAGCCTTCATGTGGCTTTCATATGCAAGCTGATCTTGTTCTTCACGTGTTATATTAAATTGCTTTGCAAGATTCTCTGCTGTTTCTCCCATAATATAACCCTTACCAAGAAGCGGACTGCCTGAGTGCAATAGATCCCACATGGCGTCTGTCATTTCACCATGTTGAAGTCTTTGCCCCCACCTTGCATTTTTTAGTACATAAGGCGCGTTGCTCATTGATTCAACGCCGCCGGCTAAAACAAAATCCGAATCTCCAGCAATTATCTGCTGTGATGCAAAAATAGTTGCTTGCATACCTGATGCACATTGTCTTTGAATCGTTGTAGCTGGAACTTCTACAGGAATACCGGCTTTAAGCATTGCCGTACGGGCAGTATTTGCCTCTTCGTTGGTTTGAATACAATCTCCAAAAATAACATCTCCAAGCATTTCGGCCTTTATATTTGCCCGCTTAATGGCTTCATTCATGACAATAGCTCCAAGCTCAAATGCTTTCATGCTTTTTAAAGATTGTCCGAAACTCCCAATAGGCGTTCTGCAACCGGAAAGTATTACAACTTCTTTTTTTGACATAATTCTTCTCCTCATTTTATTATATATGACATTAAAAGTTTTAAAAAAATCGCTTAATTTTATCCATTAAAAATAGAGTAAAAATAGAGTTTATTTTAAACAGATTCTTTTAATCATTTACATGGTGAGACCAATTTTAACAGATATTAAAAGAATGTCTACAAACTTAAATTTATGAAATAACTTTTTAATTGACATGACTCAATATATATTTGAGATTTTAGTTTCAGAATATTTAAGTACAAATCCCATTCTGATAAAATCGTCATAAAATACACCCTTTAAAGGGTTAGGATCTCTTGTATATTGTTTTAAAATATTTGTTATTAAATTAAGGCCAAGTCCGGCTCCCTCTTTATTGATGTCATCATTAGAAAAATAGTCCTCATCGAAATTTTTAGGATAAATATTTTTGAGTATCTGCGCCTTCTCTATTAAAGTGACATTTTGGGCGTTCGTAACCCAAATTTTAATTGAATCAACTGTAGATTGAAAAGTAATAGTATAAAATTGGTCATCTCTTTTAGCTAATTCTAAGAATTTTTTGTTCCCATTTTTTGCAATCTCATCTTTAAACAGTTCAAGAAATTTATTATAATCTTCGTCAGGATGAACTCCAAGTTGCGGTGCAAAATATTTTTCAAAGAGTAGTTTGTAATTTGCTTTACTCGCATTAATTGCTAATTCTTTAAGACAGAAAAATATCTCTCTTCGTATTGACTGAAGATCTTTTTGAGAAAGCAGAAGATCAATTATTATCTTTATAGGTTCTTCAATATGAGTTTCAAGATCGTAAAGCCGCATGGTAATATTCCACTCAATATCTTGAGCGCTCATGGATTTACTTTCGGAGGTAATTGTATCTATTAGTTTATTTATATCAATGTCATAACGTAAATCAATTGTTTGGATATTTTTAAAAAAATTTATATCTCTCTCATAGAAGTGATCGTATAAAAAAACCTTTAGGTCTCTGTCATATACCCATCTATCATGTTTAATGAGAGAAATAAATTCATCTCTGTCGCTTATTGCCAGGTCATTGTTATGGAAATGCTCTCCTTCATGGCGAAGCATTATTGAAAACAAGCGTACAATATCATTATCATCTTTAAAATAATCTAATAGTATATCAACAGCAGTCTGCTCTTGCATTTGCGCTGTTGCGGTAAAACCGGATTCACGATAAAGATCAAATGAATGATCGGAGAGTGTGCCTAAGTAATTTATCTGTTGAGTATTTAAGGAATTAATTAATATCTCTTTAAATGTTTCTTTTATCCGGGTGAGCATAAACTGTCTATACCATACTCCTGAAAGTATTCTTTTTTAATAAAATTTGTAATTGTAAATAATTAATCAAACTCATAAAGAAGAAGAGTTATATCATCTTCATGAATGTCTCTTTGAGTTAAAGAGTTAAATTTTAAAAAGAGATCGTCTAAAATAGAATCTGATTTTTCAACAATAGCGCTCTTAAAATATTTTTCCAGGTATTCATCTCCAAACATTTCACCATCTTCATTTCTTCTTTCTTCAATTATTCCGTCAGTGTAAAAAAGTAATTTGTCACCTTTGTCTAATTTATAAGTTACCGAATCATATATAGCATTTTCATACAGACCAAGCAATTGACCTTTAATCGTTATTGGTTCAAATTTTTTTTCCTTTGAACGCCAAAATAATGGATGAGGATGCCCGGCCTTTGAAAAACTTATTGTTTTTTTCGTTATATTAATATAAGCATAATAGCATGTTGCATAAAGTCTTGTAAGCATATTACATAGATGATTATTTATCTTAGACATAAAGATGTCCGGCTTATCTCCCCAATCTAAAGCGAGAAATGAAAATGCGCTCTTTAGAATTCCTGTAACAAGTGAAGCGCTTATTCCTTTTCCTTCAACATCTGCAATAATAATACATATGTTTCCATAATGGTCATTTCTTGTACTTATAAAATCACCGCCTAAAGTTTTTGCCGGAAGATATATAAATGAGCGGTTTATTCCGTGCATGTCATTTATTTGTTCGCTATCTTCGGTTTTTATGAAATATTCCTGAATTTCCGTTGCAGTTTGTAAATCCCTGCTTATCTCACTAATGATTTCATCTTTTGCTCTGAGNTGGCTTTGCGAAAAAGTTAAATTATCCGAAACATCTCTATATCTATTGAAGGTTTCAACGATTGTGTTTCTGTAAATGGTATTTCTTATCTTATGATTTTCTTCAAAGACAAATAAAAATTTTTCTTTTGTAATATTGAAACAGAGAGTATGTTCAAGCGCCTTTATAGTTGCCGAGCGTAGATGATCGTCAAATAATGACATTTCGCCAAAATAAGCTCCTTCGTAAAATATGGTAAGGCTTATGTTATCATATCCGTCTGTTCTTGATACTTCAACAGAACCCTCAATTATTATAAAGAGAGAATCGCCCTTATCGCCTTCTCTTATAATTATCTCTCCATATTCAAATTCCATTGGTTCTACAATTTTAGCAAAGGCAATTAATTCATCATCTGTTAGATCTTTGAATAACGGTAAATTCTTTAATATTGGTATTTTTTGTATATCTTCCATTTCCATGAAATCTACTCTATGTAGAAAATTGAATTCCTGTCAATAATTAAATAACTTAATTTCAGAGTTAATTCACTATATATTAAGTTTTTTATTCATATGTTTAATCTTGAATTTCATATACAAGAATTAAAATTGATAAATTTCTTGATATATTTAAAGAGTTTTATTAAATTATATCTACCAAAAATTAGAAACATAACTTATTCTATTTATCGTAATTATAGACAATTTTAAACAATAATTTTGGAGTAATAAATGATTAAAAATACTCAATTTATCAGGCAACTATTTAAAGAATTAACGGAATGGGTTGATCGCGGAATAATTACATCCTCGCAGAAAGCAAAAATAGAACTTCTTTATACTGCTCCGGAGGAAATTACTGTTCTTGATGAAACAGATGCACCAAAAGAGCAGCCTGTATTAAATAGTACCGTTACATTAAAGGATAATACTGTTCCGGAAAAAAAACCTGATATTAAAGATAATATAAATTTTGCTAGAGTAATAATAGGCTTAGCGGTTTTATCCCTCTCCGTAGGTATAATAATTTTTTATGCTGCAAATTGGAGAAAAATGCCCCCTGTTTTTAAACTTATTCAGATATTTTTTGTGATCATAGCCTTATATAGCGGCGCATATTATTTTCTCCAAGTAAAAAGAAAATTCTCTCTTATCGGCAGATCGTTGCTTTTGCTTGGCATTATATCTTATGGTACGGGCATAATGCTTGTTGCGCAGATATATCATATAAGTTCCCATCCTACAAACGGTGTTCTTGCCTGGGCAATAGGCGCTTTTGCTATTGCAGCGCTAATGCGCGAAAAGTACAGCGCTGCGCTCTCAATACTGCTATTTGCAATTTGGGATATATGGGAATATTTCTATTTTGCAAATCCCAATTACTTCTTCATAATACCTATTGTACTCATCGGACTATTCAGCTATAGGATGAAGGAGTACAATGGAATAACAATTTCATCTGTTCTATTTGCTTTTTATTCGCTTCAGCTTTCGGTTTTTTGGATAGATAAGAGTGTACCGATTGATGAGCGTCCTTTCTACGCTTTGCAACATTCGGTTTTTTGGATAGCTGATAATTCCGCAGTTAGCGGCTATGTTAAATATATGATGATTGCAGGTTTTATAATTGCCGGTCTGCTCATGCATAAATTTGGAAAAGAGTTAAGAAAAAAACCGGATCTTAAAAACGCCGGTGTTGTCTTTTTGATTACAGGATGGATGTTTTATGTAATTCCGTTTTATAGATTAGTTCCGTTTCAATTTCAACTTGAAGGCTCATGGAGTCTTATTACATGGGGATCTGCTGTGATCATAGCATCACTGTTGCTAAGGGATAAGTACGGCTACTACTTTTCGGCATTTATTTTCTTTCTGTGGAGCAGTACAGCGTTAACTCCTGCTGCTGCATATTGGTATGCAATTCCTGTAGCGGTTCTTGCCATAATTTTTTACATTGAAAAAGATAAAGCAGGTATTATAATTTCTGCTGTTTCATTTATATATTTTTACTATTATTTTACAATAAGCATTATTGATCCATTAATGATTAGCGTTGATGCAAAAATCTCTTTTTATGTGATTATGCAAATCCCCCTTGCCGCTTTTCTTATAACATACGGAAAAATTATGGTTAATCATGATTTACTTAAAAGCGCAGGGAATATCTTTAATATATTCGGATGGTTTTCATTACTAATACCTTTTATTGCAATCTCATGGCCCATGGATATGCATAATATGCACTCATTCATAAACTTTGGTGTTATTAAAAATTGTTCCATAGAATATATAGCTTTGTCTGCTGCTGCCATAGCAGGATTATTTTTCTTAAAAAAGAGAGATGAGAATATTATACTTACAGCGCCTGTAGTATTCTTTTCTCTGTTAGTATTTTTTCTTCCATTTAGTCATACTGCAACAAGAATGATAACACTTCACCTTGCTGCTATTGGTTTTATTTTCTTGCTTCTCTATTATTCATATCTGCTTTCTGAGGATAGATCATTTGAGAAAGTTTTTGCCTTTATATTTTCCATAAGTTTAATAGTAATTAAGGGCTTTGGATTTATTATTCTCTCTTATGATGATGAATGGTTTAAGTTGGCTTACTTAATCGGTTTTATACTGCTTACAACCGTGTGCTTTCTCATAAACAGGCTTGCACACAAAATGCTTTTAGATAAAGAGAGATCTTTCCCTGTGAGTATTCTTGATGTTATATGCGCAATAGCGGTTTGGCTTTCGGTCTATCTTGCATCATTTAGGATTGATGAGCAGAGATCTATTTTTGAAGCGCAGCCTGTAGTTATTCATATGACATTTATATTTATAGCTCTGTCTGTTATTTTATATTCTGTTCTGTTTAAGATTATTAAGAAAGATAGAATTATATTATATCTATCACTGATTATATTTATATCCTCGGGAGTGATATTGCTTACGGCGGGTCCTCATATACCATGGGTGGTTTACTCTTTCACATTTAATTTATTGCTTTTTATTATTTCAGCAGTATATATGTATTACAGTTCAATAATTAAATCAAAGAGATTGCTTAATTTTGCCACAATTGCAATAGTCATTCATATCTTAACAAGATACTTTGACTTGTTTTGGGATATGTTTTCAGGATCATTGCTGTTCATTATAACCGGGATTATTGGTCTTGCAGGGGGATACCTATTAGAAAAAAAGAGAAGCGGTATTTCAAAGACCATTAAAACATCTGCTGAGGATAAATCGGAGGAAAGAATATGAAACCATACCAAAAGATTTTGTTCCCTATAATTGTAGCGGCGCAGTTGTTTGTACTTGTTTTTATGATTGCTAAACAGGAACTGTTACTTGCTAATGGCGCTAAGGTGTTATTAAAATGCGAGCCGATAGATCCGCGTTCTTTATTCAGCGGTGATTATGTTATACTCAACTATGAAATTTCAAGAATAGGCGGGGATATAACTTCAAAATCTAATATAAGGGATCTTTATAATTTTGAAGGAAAGGATATCTATGTTGCACTTAGACTGAAACCAAATGACATGCATTACCATGTAGCTGCTATATCCGATAACCTTAATGAACTTAAACAGAATCATTCAATTATAATAAGAGGTAGAGTTGAAGAAACCATCATTAAAGAGATTGAATGGACCGGCGGCGAAGAGTTGCAACTGCGAGTCAAATATGGCGTGGAGAGTTATTTTGTACCGCAGGGAGAAGGGAAAAAAATTGAAAATCGTTTAAGCAGCGTCTCTATTGAGGTTTCTATTTCGGATAATGGCGATAGCGCTATTTCAAAATTATTTATTGAGAATCAAGAGGTCAGGTTTTATTGAAATTGAATATGAGATTAAAAAATTTTATTATAATATTAATTATTCCTTTAATTTGCTTAATTTGCTTAATCTGCATTGCCGCTGATTCTTCAAGGGAGACTCTCCTTAAAGAAGTGAGCGGAATAACAGATGAGGATATAACTAATGCAAGAAATAATCTGCAGAGCCTATCGCTTTTTGATGCTTTTGCTCTGACCGTATATAATACCGAAGATCTTAAAATTGGGAGTGAGTCTTATTTCCAAGCCATTGAGAGAAAGAGACAGGCTTTCGGTAATTTTTTACCTTACTTGTCTTTTCAGGGGAACTATGTTATTCCTACTTCAATAAAAGGTTCTGCTCCGGCTTCAAGTTCAGGCACCTCAACAGGAATAAGTTTATATGGCAGACAAAATATTATGACAGGATTGTCGGAATGGGGAGATTACTCTTTAGCAGGAAAGGATATGGAATTAAGCAAGATGCAATTATCTGCAATGACAAGCAGCCTGTTATTTGATGTTAGTACGGCTTATTATTCGATTTTATCATTGCAGGATTTATATAAAACCAATAATGAAATTTTAAGTTTATATAAACAGACCAGATCGGAAATAGCGCGAAGAACAGCAATCGGCAGAAGTAAACCAAGCGATCTTTCAAGAATTGATACACAACTATATCAACTTGAAGCTCAAATTAAAGATATTGAAACTAATCTTAATTCCGCAAAATTGTCATTGGCTGTTTTAGCAGGCATAGATTCTTTTTTGCTTAAAGATACTTTTTATTTTTCGGAAATACCCGATGTTATGGAGAAGGCGGATGATCTTTTACTGATGCGTCCCGATGTAAAATTTGCCGGTATAATGCTTGAAAAGGCGGATATATCTCATTCTGCTGCTATGGGCGGACACTTGCCCAATATTTATGCCCAGGGAGCTTACAGTATTTACAGCAGAGGTCCGGGCAATGATTACTATATAGGACTTGGCGCTGAGCTGCCCATATTTGAGGGCGGAAGCACTCAGGCTAAAATAAGAGAAGCTGATTCGCAAAAAAAAGCTGCTGAGCTTAATCTTGCAAAAGTTAAAAAAGATGCAAAGCAGGATATAATAGATTCCGCTATGTTAGTTAATTCGAGTAAGTCTCAATATGATGCTTATCAGAAAGCTTATGATTCTGCGCAAAAAACTTATAAGGCGGTAATGGCGGATTATGCAAAGGACCGTGTAAC
>JGI24702J35022_10000979_pt1 | contig 17885 bp, 17 predicted proteins | sample TergutTh196P4_FD_35022 | JGI IMG/M metagenome (IMG submission 35022)
CCAGAGACCATTTCAAAAAACGGGGTTAGTCCGAAAAGCCAAATGAGTAGGAAAAATTCACATAATTTGTTTGCGATATGAGACCAATAGTAAATAGTTTAACTTTTATCATATTTTGTTTAATTCTGTGTACCGCCTGTGACAAAGAAACAAAAGAAGAATGGAGAATGACAAATACAATACGACTTGATGGATGGTATCATGCAACCCGTAAAATATCACTTAATGGCAAATTTATCTCGTTAAGTTTTACATTTCGTGATAAGTATGATGAACTTGAGATAGAAAAATGTGTATATATAGAAGCAGACTCCAAAAGAGTTTATCCAATACAACAGACAGGCGACAACTTTACATTAGATTTAAAAGATGTTGATGAACTGTTTATAAAATCTATTCGTCCCGGTAAAGATTGGACTCCTTACAGTCAAGAGATTACACTAAATAATATAATGTTTCATAAGTGATTTAACCATAATATATAAACAGTATGAGAAATAGTAAAATTGCTTTGATTATTTGTTCACTACTTGTGTTTCATACAGCACAAATAAAAGCGTGGAGACCTTGGGTAGGCGAAAAATATAGAGATTTTTTTGGTTTTGGTACAAGTGCCATTTTGTTCCCTTATAATAAAAATTTAGTATCTTCTTTTGGATTAAAAGTAAATATTCCAATAATCCCTATTCGAAAAACATATCTACACTTAGACTTAGGGTATTATTGTATAGGAGAAAATTTAAGAAGCACTAAAGATGGTACATTTAATTATGGAATTTTTTCTGATGAGGATGGGTATTGGACTATTTATGATGATGGAATAAGATTTAAAAATAGAATGTGTGAATTTATGCCAATTTCACTGAATTATGATATGTTTTTTCGCTTTGCATACGATAAAATTCTTTTTCATTTAGGACCGTCTATTGGTGCAACGAGATTGGGTATTTACGATGTATATGAATATCGTGCTAATGGTAAAACAGAGTACGAAGCTGATGAAATATTAGGCGAAGATCCATTACCGTTACCTCTGAAAAGTAAAAGTAAACATAAAGCGGTGTTTAATTATGGTGCAAATATTGGACTAAAATATATATTTGATAGTGGAATTAGAATAGGATTGGAATTCCAATTGATGTATAATCACAAAACTTCTTTTGAAAATGAAACAATCAAAGGCGGAATGCATCAAATCTCTTTGGTATTTTCGCGCAAAAGAAGGTAAATTCAACTGAAAAATGCGACTTTGAGGAGTAAAAAAAATGATAATAAATACATTATTAAAACCTGCATGGATGAGCAAGAATTTTAAAAAAGCGAGAAAAGAAACTGACCAAGCGACGTTGGATGAAATAGCATTAAAAGCCCCTGACGGTGTAACTCGTGCTATTGCCGCGAGTAAACTAACCGATCAATCTGTTCTTGTGGTCAATCGTGTTTCAGTGACGGCGGAACAGCCGAAACCCAGGTTCAAGTTTGATTGCGGCGAATCGGTCAAAATCAACGACGGTCCATTTAAGGATTTTACCGGTGTTGTGGAAGAAGTGTACCCGGAACGAGATGCTCTGAAAGTTATCATTACGATTCTGGGGCGCACGACGCCTGTTTATCTAGAAACTGAACAGGTGGAAAAAATATAGGTGGTGGCAACCGGATGAAGTACGGAAGGAACTGGAAAAAATGAGCGCATTCATTCAAAAATAAAAAAATCATCCCTTTTAGTAACAATATCAAAATGAGACTTCTTATTTTTGCCGTCGAATAAGTTCTTTATGAGCGTGCGACACAGGTCTCGCGGATATGGTCACGTACCGCGATTTTGGGTGCAAGTCCCATACACGCGGCAAATATCATTCTCGATAGGGTGATATCAAAAATAGATGAAGGAATGGGATATTTTTTATGTATTAAAACCATTAAAAAAGGAGGTTGAAATGAACTTATTCAGACCCGCATGGGACAGTGAAAACGAGGAAGAAGCCGTATTAGCGGTAGAGAAGATGACCGATGAAGTCGAACTCACAAGAGCAGCAAAAGAAGCGAGGTGTTCAGCGGCACGTAAAGCAGCCGTTGAAAAACTCACAGACCAAAGACTATTGGCTGATGTTGCGAAAAATAACTATAACTGTGATGTACGTATGATTGCGGTTGAAAAACTGACCGACCAAAGACTATTGGCTGATGTTGCGAAAACTGGATGGGTACGTCTGAAAGCGATTAAAAAACTCACAGACCAAACCATTGTACAAGAGTTGGATGCTTGCATTGCGACAATTGACTATGATGTACATGAAGCAGCCGTTGAAAAACTCACAGACCAAAGACTATTGGCTGATGTTGCGAAAACTGGAGAGTATGGCGTTGTACGCAAAGCAGCCGTTGAAAAACTCACAGACCAAAGACTATTGGCTGATGTTGCGAAAACTGGATGGTATGACGATGTACGTATGATTGCGGCTGAAAAACTCACTGACCAAACCATTGCACAAGAGGTGTATGCTGACATTGCGAAATATGACGATGACAATGATGGTACGTGAAGCAGACATTGAAAAACTGACCGACCTGAAAGGAGGTAAAAATGACTAATATTCTTTTTGTATGTTCAGCAAATATAGACCGTAGCCCGACTGCCGAGCACATCTACGCAAACCAAACCGGCTTGGAAGTAAAATCGGCAGGCGTGGGCTGGTATGCGCAACAGCCCGTAACTACAGAACTTTTACAGTGGGCAGATGTAGTACTCTGCATGGAAGAAGAACACAAAAATTATATTGTGAAAGATTTATTTCCGGTATGTTCCCTACCAGAATTAATAACTGACGGGGCTGCAAAAATCTGTGCAATTTCACCCTTTATGGTATTTTTTATACCACAGGCGGTATTATCTTTACAAACTATTTAACCATTAAAAAAGGAGGTTGAAATGAACTTATTCAGACCCGCATGGAACAGTAAAAACGAGGAAGAAGCCGTAAAAGCGGTAGAAAAGTTGACCGATGAAGTCGAACTCACAAGAGCAGCAAAAGAAGCGAGGTGTTCAGCGGCACGCAAAGCAGCCGTTGAAAAACTGACCGACCAAAACATACTGTATGATGTTGCGAAAACTGGAGAGTTTGGCGATGTACGTATGATTGCGACTGAAAAACTCACCGACCAAAGACTATTGGCTGATGTTGCGAAAACTGGAAAGTATGGCGATGTACGTATGATTGCGACTGAAAAACTCACCGACCAAAGACTATTGGCTGATGTTGCGACAAGGGGAGAGTATTGTGATGTACGTATGATTGCGACTAAAAAACTCACAGACCAAACCATTGTACAAGAGGTGTATGCTCACATTGCGAAATATGATGGTTACGGTGATGTACGCAAAGCAGCCGTTGAAAAACTGACCGACCAAAACATACTGTATGATGTTGCGAAAACTGGAGAGTTTGGCGATGTATGTATGATTGCGGCTGAAAAACTCACTGACCAAACCATTGCACAAGAGGTGTATGCTGACATTGCGAATTATGACTATGACAGTGATGTACGTATGATTGCGGCTGAAAAACTCACCGACCAAACCATTGCACAAGAGGTGTATGCTGACATTGCGAAATATGACGATGAAAGTGATGTACGTATGATTGCGGTTGAAAAACTCACCGACCAAACCATTGCACAAGAGATGTATGCTGACATTGCGAAATATGACGATGAAAGTGATGTACGTAAAGCAGCCATTAAAAAACTGACCGACCAAAACATACTGTATAATGTTGCGACAACTGGAGAGTATGGCGATGTATGTATGATTGCGGCTGGAAAACTCACTGACCAAACCATTGCACAAAAAGCGTATGCTCACATTGCGATATATGACTATGACAGTGATGTACGTAAAGCAGCCTTAAAAAAAGTCACCGACCAAAGACTATTGGCTGATGTTGCGAAAAATGGAAAGTATGGCGATGTACGTATGATTGCGGCTGAAAAAATCACCGACCAAAGTGTATTGGCTGATGTTGCGAAAAATGGAGAGTATGGCGATGTACGTAAAGCAGCCATTGAAAAACTCACAGACCAAAGACTATTGGCTGACATTGCGAACAACAAAGACTATAAACCTTCTGTACGTAAAGCAGCCGTTAAAAAACTCACAGACCAAAGACTATTGGCTGACATTGCGAACAACAAAGACCATCATTTTCCTGTATGCAAAGCAGCCATTGAAAAACTGACCGACCAAAACATACTGTATGATGTTGCGAAAACTGGAGAGTATAGAGATGTACGTATGATTGCGGCTGAAAGACTCACTGACCAAACCATTGTACAAGAGGTGTATGCTGACATTGCGAAAAATTACTATCACAGTTTTGTACGTGAAGCAGCCATTGAAAAACTGACCGACCAAAGACTATTGGCTGATGTTGCGAAAACTGGATGGTTTGGCGATGTACGTATGATTGCGGCTGAAAAACTCACCGACCAAACCATTGCACAAGAGGTGTATGCTGACATTGCGAAAAATGACAATTATCATATTTATATACGCAAAGCAGCCAATGAAAAACTAATCGACCTGAAAGGAGGTAAAAAATGACTAATATTCTTTTTGTTTGTTCAGCAAATATATACCGTAGCCCGACTGCCGAGCACATCTACGCAAACCAAACCGGCTTGGAAGTAAAATCGGCAGGCGTGGGCTGCTATGCGCAACAGCCCGTAACAACAGAACTTTTACAGTGGGCAGATGTAGACGATAAGTATTCAAATTCGGGTATGCTTTTTTCGTTTTAATCTTATAAACACCTAAAGAAATGGAAATGATCCTATTTTGCGGCATTCAGGCCAGCGGGAAAACAACATTTTTTAAAGAAAAATTCTTTAAAACGCATGTTCGTATTTCACTCGACCAACTTCACACAAGAAACAAAGAGCAGAAATTTATCGACACTTGTTTCGCCACGCAACAGCGATTTGTTGTGGACAATACCAACCCGACCAAAGAAGAGCGGTTGAAGTATATTTCCGCTGCAAAAGCAAAGAAATTTAAAGTTATCGGGTATTATTTTCGCACTCAACTCAATGAAGCAATAGAGCGGAACAGCCGGCGGGAAGGAAAGGAAAATATTCCGGAAATCGGAATAAGAGGAACGTTCAATAAATTTGAAATTCCGGGTTTTGACGAAGGTTTTGATGAACTTTATGAGGTAACGATTGAAAACAACCAATTTATAATAAAAAGGAGGTAAAAATGAAAATTCTGTTTGTATGTTATGCAAATTTAGACCGTAGCCCGACTGCCGAACATATCTACGCCAACCGACCCGGGTTGGAAGTAAAATCGGCCGGAGTGGGCTGGTGTGCGCAACAACCTGTAACCGCAGCGCTTTTACAGTGGGCGGATGTAGTCCTTTGCATGGAAGAAGGGCAAAAACAGTATATTGTGGAAGATTTTGAAAATTTTATTTCCGGAAAAATAATTGATTCTCTCGATATTAAGGATGTATACCCCCGTATGCATCCAAAGTTGGTGGAAATCATCACAAAAAAAGTGGATGCATGGTTGAGCGAATACCAAGCCAATATGAAATAAATACATTATAATCAATCAATTAAATATCTGTTAAAAGGAGCGGATGTAAAACAATATGATACAATGAAATCGAAATTTAATATCCAAAAAATCGCACAACTCGCAGCCATAGCGCTGTTCAGTGCAAATCTGGCTGTCGTTCGGGCAGCCGAACCGGAAATCGCCATTCGTTTCATGCCGCCGCTGGGGCAAAATGGCTATGCCGAAGGAAAACTGATATGGGACGGCCTTACTGCCGAAAATGCCGAACAATACGCCGTCATTGCCATGCTTCACGCTGTTTGGCAGGGAGGAGGAGGCTATTATGTGAAACCTTATGCCAACAACTATCTGAATGCGATAGAGGCTAATGGCTACTTTTCCATATTGATCACCACCGGAGGAGATGACGCCAATGTGGATGAAGTCATTTTTTACGTGGTAGAACGTGCAAACATCACCAATACCGATGTAGCCAACCCTGCGACCATGGCCGGTAAATATCTGGCAACGACCACCATTCTCCGCAGCGAATGGGCATATCTTCCGCAACCGCCTGCATCCGACGTCCGTCCGGGCTTTGTTGCGGCAGGTACGGAAATTACGTTGTCATGTCAGGAAGGTGGCGTTATTCGTTACACATTGGACGGTAGCCATCCCATTACATCGTCCACCGTACAAACATATCACAACGAGGTATTTACAGTTCCAGACGATGGCGCTCTTTTGGTCAGGGCTGTAGTCGAAATTGCAGACGTGTACAGTCCTGTTTCTTCTTTTGCATGGTTGCCCGAAGAACCGTTGAATACTCCGTTTTTTGGGTTGAATGTTTCCCTTGCATTGAATGAAGAACCTTTCGGTTTTCAACTGTCGGAAGCAGCCACACGCGAAAGAATGTTGCCGGTTGCGCGGCTAACAAAATGGATACGGACGTTTGGCACGGTCAATAACGGACAGGAATACATCAACAAAATAGCCAAAGAATTGGGATTGCATACCATAATCGGGCTGTATATTACCAATGATGCGGCGAATAACAACGCACAAATAGAAGGGTTACGACAAATATTACAAACAGGCCCTCCGCCTGATCTCATTTCCATCGGAAACGAAACGAGCCTACTGGGGGTCAGTTCGGCAAAGCTTGCTTCGTATATCGACCAGGTACGCAAAATAGTGTTGGAACAGGGTTTCATCATACCTGTCGGAAGTATTGACATCGCCAATATTTCGTGGAGTCAAACCGTTTTGGAAGAAATGGACTTCACGGGAGTAAATATTTACTGCGGAACATGGGATAATACTCCTGAAAATCAAATGTTCGAGGCAACAAAACAGACTTACGCAAATTCGCTTTCCGCATTTCAGTCGAAACTTGTCCTGCTCACGGAAACAGGAACGCCATACAGCGGAAACACTTACTCTGTTAGTGGTGGAACACAAACGCCTTCGAAAGAAAAAGCGGCGAACTACCTGTGCGGTTTTCTCGAATGGACACAGCAGGAAAATATTCCCTCATTCTATTTTGAAGCCTACGACGAACCTGTTAAGTCCGCAGGGAGTGGACACCCGATAGAACGATATTTCGGAATTATGGACGGCAACATGCAAATACATCCATTTTATCGCGACTGCATTCCTCTTGTAGAATTGATCCCGCCTGCCATCACCACCCCTGCCCTACCCGACGGCACAACAGGAACGCCCTACAGTCAAACCCTTGCTGCCACCGGCGATACGCCCATAACATGGAGCATCGATCATGGCGCTCTGCCCGCCGACCTGATAATCGACGCGGCCACCGGCGAGATTTCGGGAACGCCAACCGTTACGGGAACATTTGAATTTACCGTTAAAGCAACCAATGCAACCGGCAGCGACGCACGGGCATTGTCTATCGTTATTGCCGCCGCGCCTGTACCGCCTGCCATCACCACCCCTGCCCTACCCGATGGCACAACAGGAACGCTCTACAGTCAAACCCTTGCTGCCACCGGCGACACGCCCATAACATGGAGCATCGATCATGGCGATCTGCCCGCCGACCTGACAATCGACGCGGTCACCGGCGAGATTTCGGGAACGCCAACCGTTACGGGAACGTTCCACTTTACCGTAAAGGCAACCAACGATGCGGGCGACGATTCGCGCGACTTTGCGCTGACCGTGAATAATGTGACTGCCGCCAGCGAAATACCGCAGACAAATCCCCTGAAAGCATGGATACGCAATGGAATGCTGCGCGTAACCAGCGTCAGCCAAAACGAAACCATCACTGTATATAATGTTGCCGGCGCACCGGTATACCACGCCGTTGCCACAACCGACGAAGTGGATATACCTTTGAATGTGCAAGGCGTATATATTGTGAAAGCGGGAAATTATACGGTGAAAGTGTCGTTTGATTAGGAAAATTCGGAAAGTGAAAACTGTTACAAGTTGGTGATTTTTCATTCCGTAACCATTAAAAAAGGAGGTTGAAATGAGATTATTCAGACCCGCATGGGACAGTAAAAACGAAAAAAGAGCCGTAAAAGCGGTAGAAAAGTTGACCGACGAGGTACTGCTCGCGCGTATTGCAAAAGAAGCGCGGTGTTGGCGAGCGCGCATAGCGGCCGTTGAAAAACTCACCGACCAAAACGTACTGGCTGACATCGCGGAAAATGCCAATGAATATCATCTTCGTAAGGCCGCCGTTGAAAAACTCACCGAACTAAACGTACTGGCTGATGTGGCGAAAAATGGCACAGATAGTTATGACCGAAAAAAAGCCGTTAAAAAACTCACCGACCAAAGCGTATTGGCTTATGTTGCAAAAAATAACACAAATAGTAATGTCCGCATAGTAGCAGCAAAAAAATTGATCGACAAAACCATGCGCAACGCCGATATGGACTTCATGCTGTTTACCAGCCTGTTCATAGAGTTTGACGACGATCTGGCCCATTTGGTTTTGCGCGCGTTCGACCGGATCAGCGTCAGCCTCGACGGCGGCGCGGGCGCCTTCGCGCGGACGTGCGGTAATCTTGGCCGTCTCGTTGAACTCAAGCGCCAATCGGAAAAGCCTTGCTCGCTTTCCATCCGCGCTACATTAACGCGGGCGCAAAAGGAACGCGGAGTGGACAGGGAAGTGCGCAACATCGCCAAAACGCTGGGCGTTCCTTCCGTAAACATCTCGAATGTGCTGCCCATAGGTCGCGCAAAACTGCTGGAAGAGGCTAAATTGTCGATGCCCAAACCGCCCGAAAACCCAGCGCATTTCTTTGCATCCTTTGCGCCGCGCAACAGTTGCGGCTTGTGCTCCAATCCGCACATCACCCCGCAAGGCGATATATACCCCTGCTGGGCGTATTTGGAAGAAGGCAAACCTTTGGGAAATGTGCGCGACGGCTTGAAAACCGTCCTGTACGACTTTTTGTGGGGCAGCCGCAAATATGAGTTTTGTACGGACCACTCTGAAAAATGTCGCAACTGCGACGCGCGCTATCTCTGCGGAGGCGTGTGCCGAGCATACAAAAACAGCGATTGTAGCGCATTGCGCGATTATTGGCTTCGATTTTCTGAAAACTAAATAATGTATCAAATGAAATCATTAGATCTTAAATTGACCATGTTAGGTCGTCGACTGAATAAAAGTGTTGAATACGGTTTTCGCACATCGGATAGAAATGATTATTGGTGTAAACAATATGAACTCCATACGATTATGGGGCGTGTTACACGCATACGTCTATGGCATTTCCTCAAAGAATGGGAAAAAGAGCAAGGAAAAACTGATAGCGAATTGACCAAATATGACGATTTCAAACAAATGCTGGCTACGAAAAATTGGCCGACCGGTTTTGATCCGGGACATGTTCCCTACCAAAATTGATTGATGTATTAAAAATAAGAAAATGACAGACCAGAACGAATTGGTTGATGCCGCGAAAAATGCCCTAACCATATCTGACAGATTGAGAGCGGTTGAAAGACTTACCGACCAGAACGCATTGGCAGAAGTTGCGATATATGCTAAAGACGATAGTGTTTGTAAGGAAGCGGTTTATAGACTTACCGACCAGAACGCATTGACAAAAATTGCGATACATGCTGGATATGATGTTAATCGTGAAGCGGTTAAAAGACTTACCGACCAGAACGCATTGGCAAAAGTTGCGATACATCCCAGATATCATAATGGTGGTGTTCATTGGGAAGCGTTTGAACGACTTACCGACCAGAACGAATTGGTTGATGTTGCGATGCATTCTACAAACGATCATGTTCGTTCTGAAGCGGTTGAAAAACTTACCGACCAGAACGCATTGGTAAAAGTTGCGATACATGCTCCAGACCATAGTGTTCGTTGGAAAGCGGTTGAAAGACTTACCGACCAGAACGCATTGGCAAAAGTTTTTATGCATGATGCTACAGACTATACTGTTCGTTGTATAGCGATGAAAAAACTGACAGACCAGAACGAATTGGTTGATGTTGCGAAAAATGCACGGTCAAAATATGTACGCAGGGACGCAATGAAAAAAATAACCGGACAAAGTTTGTTGATTGAGGTGGCAAAGTACGCTAACTACTGCGATGCGTGCGAGGAGGCGATGAAAAAGATAACAGACAAACATCTGTTGGATGATATCGCAAAAATGAACAGTAATTCATCGCACGACTGGGATGGATGCCAGTGCAGGCGTTGCGGCGAAACGAGAAGTGAATTTCACGACTGGGATGGCTGCAAATGCAGGCGTTGCGGTGAAACACGAAATGAGCAGCATGACTGGGATGGCTGTTATTGCAAACGTTGCGATAAAGACAGGCATGACTGGGATTGGCCCAACACATGGCTTGCCGTATGCCAACGTTGTGGCCGCGAAGAAGAAGATGACCCGACAGGGTATCGGTGAAAAATAGAATAGATATACAATTGAAAACCAAAAATTTATAATTAAAAAAAGGTAAAAATGATCAAAATTCTTTTTGTATGTTCTTCTAATGTAAATCGCAGCCGAACTGCCGAGCACATTTACGCAAACCGTCCGGGACTTGAAGTAAAATCGGCAGGAATATTGCCGGATGCACGAACACCCGTAACGGAAGAACTTCTGAAGTGGGCTGACGTCATTCTTGTCATGCACAAGACGCATCTACAGGCGTTGGAGCAAAAATTTGCAGCCTGCCTTGACGGTCGCACGATGGATTGCCTGCATGTGTCGTCAGTGTTCGGGTACATGCATCCGAGGTTGATTGAAAAGATCACAGTGAAAGTGGATGCGTGGTTGAATAAGTATCTGTCTGAAAACAAATCCCGGCCAACCATCGTTTTTGGCGATATTCACGGATCGACATACTGGAAAAAAGTCATCAACGAAAATCCCGATTGTCGGTACATTTTTCTGGGCGATTATCTCGACCCTTACGAAGACATTGATTGCCAACAATTGATAAATAATCTGGAAGAGATCATCCAACTGAAAAAAGACCGCCACGACGACGTGGTTCTTCTGCTGGGCAATCACGATTTGCATTATTTTTGTCAGGACGTCAACTGGAAATGCAGTCGTTTTGATGGTTGGGTCAAAAGAATGGCTTCGCCTTTGTTCGTGGAAAATCTACACTTGTTTGTGTATGCTTTTCAGGAAGATAAACGTATCTTTACGCACGCGGGGATTTCGCAGCAATGGTTTTTGAATGATTTCAAGGGTGATGCGCATCAAAATATTGCCTGCCAGTTGAACAATCCCTTACCAAAACAAAAACCGGCATTGTATCGCTGTGGTGATGTGCGGGGCGGCGACCGGTTTGCCAAAGGTGGTATCTTCTGGGCGGATATCAGCGAGTTGGACGACCCTTTGCAGGGTTACACACAATTTGCCGGTCACAATCGTGTTGCCGATATCCTCGAACACAGCAGCAATGATGGAAAGATAACGTTTTGCGACTGTTTGTTTAACGAAAAATATTTAAGACTGATTTAATATCAATGCTCATGATAAAATTTCCCCAAAGTTCATTTTTCGAGTTCTACTGTCCTCAAAACAGGTGGGGACTGGCTGAATATCGCAAGGAAAAAGCGGACGCAATGTCAAAAAACGACAAAGCCGCGTTCGATCAACTTGCAACGTATTACGATGATATCACTTACGATATTGTCAATCAGGTATTGATCGTTGAAAAGGACGGAAAACTCAACTTTATATATGAAACAGAGTTAGCGTTTGCGCCCGCGATTTATGACTATTGTCATTTGTATCCCGGATTTGCAGTGGTTCGGAAAGGAAATCAGGCAGGAAATCTGTTTTTCCACGAAGGGCTTTCAGAGCCGGCATCCTACAGAGACGTGGATGTCTTTGAGGTGAAACGGAACGAATATTATGGCGTAGAAACGGCAACTGGCGAAATATTGCTCGACTGTAACCTGCATTTTGTTAAAGTTTATCCTGAATGTATTCTGGCGCTGTCCGACGAGGGGTATGCACTGTTTCATCCGGATGGCAAAAAAATGTTTGAAAATGAATACTTTGATGAGGTTGATCTGTCAACGATATTCCATAATTATATTTTTGTTCAACAAGATAAAAAATGGGGTGTGGTGCATGTTACCGGACATTGGATTGTTCCCGCAATTTTCCAAAACAAAGACGATATAGAGTGGTGGGGATATGGCTATTTTTACTGTTCTCTGAATGGTAAAAAAGGCTTGTATAACACGGAGGGCAAATTAATTGTTCCTTATGAATACGACAAAATTGAAATCGGCAAAGATTGGAGACCACATCCATTCATTGTTACATTAAACGATAAATGCGGACTGATTGATTGTAAAGGGAATGTTGTTTTTCCATGCGTTTATGATGAAATAACGTGTATGGGTTACTGTTACAGAGTTTGGAAAGATGGAACAGACACTCTTTGGCATGTATCCGAAACTTTCGATTTCTCCAAATTAATGTCGCTTCGGGAGTCTGATACTTCTTGTCGGAAAATTGAAAGCAGTTGTTGTGATTTTTTCGAAATGTACAGGTCATGTTTTTCTGACATGGAAGATGAATATGCATGTGAGGAGGATGGAGAAGGTAACCCAAGAACGTATAAATTGAATGACAAAGAAGCATTACGGTGGTTTTTAATGAGCAGTGTTTTTAGTAATTCCGGTCACTGGAAATACAAAATGAAATATTGGTCGAAAAAATTGAAGGACTTATCCATCCAGGAAAACAATGAAATTTTAGCCCTGTTTGAATATCAAGGCGCCAGAATGGACAAAAACGTTATTAAATCATAAAAACATAAAAACATGGAAAATTTTGAAAAGTTAAGTTTAAAAAAAATAGACATCACAGGTCATGTGATTGGAAAATTCTCAACATTCAGTATTCATCAGGAATACGCGAACGACACGGATGCCGTTCTGGAAGTTACTTACGTATTTCCCGTCAGCGCCACTGCCACCGTAACAGGTTTTACGGCTAAGGTCGGCGAAAAAATCATCAGGGGCAAAGTTGAGGAAAAAGAAGCAGCCCGAAAAAAGTACGAAAAAGCGATGGTCAGAGGCGATTCGGCCTATATGATGACCAATGACGAATCGAATATTTTCAGGATGAATATCGGCAAAATTGCCGTTGGCGAAACAGTAATCGTGACCATTGACTATATCGATAATTTTGAAATTGTGGACAGTCAAATCCGAATGTTGATTCCGACACTCGTTCCGCCAAGGTACAAATCAAAGGTTACCAACGAATTGTCGTATGCGAAAAACGAAGTGGAATATCGCGGAAACCTGACCATCCGGCTTGATAAGGATTTGACAATTGTCGATGTGACGTCAAAAACGCATAACATCAAACTTGAAAACAATACCATCACAGCCAAAGACGTCAAATTGGACAGGGATTTTGTGCTGGATATCCAACTTGACGTACAGTCGTTTTCAAAAGGTTATTATCGCGAATTGCCCAACGGTAAAAAGGTGGTATATCTTTCGTTTTTCCCCGATATCACGATGGAACAGACAGACTCGTCAAAAGATGAGCTTTCTGTTGTTTTTGTCATTGATATTTCCGGTTCGATGCAGGGTTATAAAATTGAACAGACCAAAGAAGCGGCGCTCAAATGTTTGAAACAACTCCATGAAGGCGACAAGTTTAATATCATTGCTTTCGAAAGCAGGTATGAGTTGTTTTCAGAAACAATCGTGGAGTTCAATCCTGAAAATTTCGAAAAGGCAAAAAAATACGTTCAATCCCTTTATGCCCGTGGAGGAACAGAAATGTTTTCTGCCTTGCGGACGGCAGTGGAACAATTTGGCAAAGAAAAAATAATTTTCCTGTTTACCGACGGGGATGTAGGCAACGAAAGCCAAATAGCCGGATATGTACGTCAGTATATCGGAAAAAGTTCACTGTTTGTGTTCGGAATTGATTCATCTGTGAATAAAAAGGGACTGCAGGCAATTGCCGATGCAGGACGGGGTAAGGCTGAATTTATTGTACGCGACGAGCAAATCAAAGAAATCATTATCCGTCAATTTTCCCGCGTATGTTCATTTAATCTGTTTGAAACAGGATTAAACGCGAAATCAAACAGGGTTACCGACAGGATTGAAAAGCAACGGATGTTGTTCAACTACGAATTTTATGATGTTTTAGTGGAAGTAGACGACATTGTCGATGATTTTGAACTGCAATGCAAAACAGATGCGCAAACTTATTCCTTTGTGGTTCCAAAAGATCAATTAGAGCGGTTGGAATTACCGTTAGACAAGATATATGCTTCGGAGCAGATACGCCGCGTAGAACAATATATAGCAGCCCGTCCTCGTGACAAAAATGAGGGCTACAAGGAGCAAATTGTCGAACTCGCGGTCGCCTATCAGATAGATTCAAAATATACCGCGTTTATTGCCATCAACGAGCGCGACGAAAAACTGACAGACATTCCCCTATTGCAGGATACCATTCTGGAATCGCCTGCAGGATGGGATATGATGGATCAACACGTGCACTATTGTTTAGGTGGCGCAGGCGCGAATCCGGAAAATTTCTCTCATGCAGACAGTTGTATGGAAGCGTCGGCGTTGAGCATACCGGCATACATGCGTAAAAAGCAAAGTATATTTTCGTCGCCGGAAAAATCATTCTTCCAAAAGTTTAGCGATTTTTGGCACGAATCCAATCCTGAAGACGCATTGAAAGAAAAAATAGACGTATTATTTCAAAAAATCAAGGTTTGTGAAGAGAGGATCATCAAAAAAGAAGCCTTTCAAACATTATTGGATGAAATCATTGAATATCTGAAACTTCATTTTTCTTCACATTCAGAGGAATATAACCAATTGATGAAAAGGATAGAGAAAGAAGCGCCTCATGTTTATGCGTTGGTGAAACCGCATGTGTAAAATATAAAAAGTTTCCATGTTCAAGTTAGTGTAATGAAAGCAGTAAACCATTTAGATAGATGCATTTTTTTGAAATTTTTCCTGTTCAATACAAACCCGGCCAATGAAGTTATTAGATATTAAATTGACAATGTTAGGTCGCCGACTTAATAATAAGTGATCAAATTCACCCTTTGTAGTGATATTTTATCTCAACAGGTGTAGTACATTTGCGTTTTAATAATGTTGAATCAATGAATCGTTCTCAAAAATAAACTTGTTTTTGCGGCAGAAATCTTGTATTTTTGTCACAAATTTTGAGGTGACAAGATAAATTGATCGATCAAATAGAAAGGTTAAGATGAATAGTACGAACAACAAAAAAAGAACAAAGACGGAGGAAAAAGCCGTTCAGAAACAGTTTCAGGAGTTGCTTGATATCTGTGCTTTTATCCGTTCGGATGAAGATCGCAACCTGATCCGTAAGGCTTTCGACATAGCTAATGAAGCGCATCGCAATATGCGTCGCAAGGCGGGCGATCTTTACATCATCCATCCGTTGTGCGTGGCGCGTATTGTGGTGGAGGTTATCGGGCTGGGAACCGTATCGGTAGTGGCGGCGCTGTTGCATGACGTGGTGGAAGACAACCCCGAAGAATTTCCGATGGAATTTATTGAAAAAGAGTTTGGCCCCAAGGTGGCTGCCATTGTTGACGGATTAACCAAACTTCCGCCGGATTCGGGCAGTGAATCCTTGCAACAAATCAATACTTTTCGTAAGATGCTGCTTACTATATCGGACGACATACGGGTAGTGCTCATCAAATTAGCCGACCGCTTGCACAACATGCGCACCCTGGATGCCTTATCGCCCGAAAAACAGATCAAAATTGCCGGTGAAACGATTTTTCTTTATGCTCCCCTGGCGCATCGGCTGGGATTCTACTCCATCAAACAGGAACTTGAAGACTTGAGCCTCAAATATAGACATCCCCAACAATACAAGGAAGTGCTCGAACTTTTGAAAGACAGTGAACTGAAACGAAACGCATCCGTCGAAAAATTCATGCATCCCATCAGGAAAAAACTGATTGAAAGAAGCTATCAATTTGAAATGAAAAATTGTTTCAACTCTCTTTATTTCATTTATGACAAAATGCACAAAGCGGGCATACCGTTTGAAAACATTCACGACCTGTCGTCTATACGGATTGTGTTTGATCCCGACCCCGGTATCCCCGAAAACATACAGTGTTGGAGCATCTATGCCCTGATCACCGAAATTTATCTGCCAAAGCACAACAGCATTCGCGACTGGATCAGTTTTCCCAAAACCAATGGTTACGAATCGCTGCATTTTACCGTGATGAGTTCCGATGGCAAATGGATGGAAATGCAGATTCGTTCGCAGCGTATGGATGAAATCGCTGAAAAAGGTTATGCTGCGCATTGGAAATACAAGGGTTTAAGCACGCATGAATCGGAATTGGACAAATGGATGCGGAAAATAAAGGAACTGTTGCAGAATCCCAATCCCGACGCGATGGAGTTTGTCGACGATGTAAAAATGAATCTTTTTGCTCATGAAATTCATGTATTTACGCCTATGGGTGAGATCAAAGCCTTGCCCCAAAAGTCAACAGCGCTTGATTTTGCCTACGAAATTCATTCCGAAATAGGCCACAGGGCTATAGCCGCCAGAGTGAACAACAGGTTGTTGCCGCTCAATCACGAGTTACAAAGCGGCGATCAGGTGGAAATTATCACAACCGATAAAAACCGAACACAACGGGTATGGTTCGATGAAGTGGTTACTTCGAAAGCCCGGTCGAGCATTAAAAACAACATCAATGCCGAGAATAAGAGACTAATAGAACGCGGTAAGAGCATCTTCGATGAAAAACTCGAAAACTATAATGTTACCCTTGACGCGCGCATGATGGGGAAAATACTTGAAGCCTATGATACAACTACAAAAGAAGAGTTGTACGGCAAAACAGGCGCCGACCTGATAACGCTTGACGACCTGCCGAAATACCTGATGCTGATCGGTGCAATAACAGTGGATGCTTCGAAAGAAAAAAATGACGAATCAAAGTCTGTTGCCCGTGTTGCCAAATGCTGCAACCCTATTCCGGGCGATGATGTAACCGGTTATCGGCATCCATCCGGCGACCTGATTTTGATACACAAATTACGTTGCCCCAACGCAGTAAAACTGGCTGCAAGTCGCGGCAATTTGATCGTCCCCGTAAACTGGTCTAATGTCAAAACGCTTTCGTTTCAGGCAAGGATAGCCCTGCAGGGCATTGATCATTGCGACATGTACCGGCAAATCATCACCCTGATTACAGAGGAACTGAAACTGCATGTCTGTGTATTCAACATGGCAAGCTATAACGATATTTTCGAGGGAACCATCGAACTGTATGTACGCGATACCGGAAATCTGAATGATCTGATGAAGCGGCTTAATGATCTAAAAGGCGTAGAATCTGTAAAACGGCTCGAAATTTTTGGATCGGAATAAGCGTCTCTAATATTTTTCATGGTTTTCGCTCAAACATAACATTATTATTACCCAAATTTTGAAAAAAAAGGCGTTTTCTTCCAGACACTATGTAACTTCGCAAATTTAGATGAAATTTTTAAACAACCACCTGCAAAGCAGGTGGATTTGATAAAAAGTTGAAGGCATAGCCTTCAAGCCGCCATCCGTCATTAATCGAAAAGAGAAAATTGTCTGCCGGTAGTTTCTTCCTTTTTATCTTGGTCTTCCTGATATTTTACATAGCGACGTATCAAGTCTGCATCTATACCTATCGTATTCACAAAATAACCCCGTGACCAAAAATGATTACCCCAATACGGCTTCTTCTTCAATTGAGGATAACTCTTGAATATTTTGATCGCTAACTTCCCTTTGAGAGTTCCCATCAA
>JGI24702J35022_10000980_pt1 | contig 17885 bp, 13 predicted proteins | sample TergutTh196P4_FD_35022 | JGI IMG/M metagenome (IMG submission 35022)
AAATTTTCATATCTCAACTCATCAAAGAACCATTGGACTATACCAAATGGCAAAGAGAGCATTATGCGGGTATGTCAGTAAACGAATTGAATAAAAAGGCAATAGAATATGCAATTAACAACCCGACTGTAAAAGGAAATTGAAATGTTATCCGGTTATTACTTTCAGGCTTGGAATACACGACTGCACCGGAAGCGTATTGATGCTTGTTGCGCCTCGTTTTGCCAACTCGTAACGCACTTTTGCTAAAGGCTCATCTCTGTTTCCGGCGTCTATCTGAACGTTGTAGACTGTAAATTCTTTGCCGACGCTTACTGTCGGCTCGTCGGCAAACAGATTTTTGTCGCGTAAATAGCGGTCTATTACATCCACATTCTTATTGGACACATTAAACATGACCATCATTTTGTTTTCTGCATTTATCGAACCATACAAGTTTAGCAGGAACATCGTTAACAACTCCCGTTTTTCAGCATCCTTTCGTATATCGGGATTAATCCATATACTTGTTTGCGACTGCATGATGGTATCAATCACTTTTAAACCGTAATTCTTTATCGCACTGCCGGACTGGGTTATTTCCAAACCAATATCGGCGCCTCCGTTTTTGATTTTGGCTTCGGTCTTACCCCATGTCTCGTAAATCACTATACCCGATTCAATTTTCGATGGCGTCTTATATTTTTGTACCGAAAACGACTGAAATTGCGCTAACAATCCTATCGCTTCCAATTTTGAGCGTAACCAGTCCAAAGCCATGTAGGGCATTTCTGATACAACGGTAATTAACTTCTTTAGCGAACAAAGGTTTTTCAAAAAATCTTCTATCGTATCAAACTGCTCGCTGTCGACAATACCGACCAATTTGACACCTCCGCGATTCAACGCCAACACATGCTCCAGACGCACCTCTGTCCCATATTCTAATTTCATCTCCAATACCCGCTCCCTAATCCAGTCATCGCCGGCAATCGCCACATCCAATTCATTGATATCAAGTTGCGAGCCAAACTCCTGAGGACGTCCGTCCCAGCCAAACAAAAAATGGACTGAAGTAAATTTTGTGGGGCCTCCCTGTGCATATCCTGACACCGAAAAGCCGCTATTTGTCAATAGATTGATTAAATTGCCACCTCGGTTTGGGTCGGCAAGCGAACCGGCAGGCATTCCTATTTTTAACATTGTTCCCATAATTCTATATCGTTTTCAGTTTTTATTACTTCGTAAAAGAATTCCTTGTCGTTGTTTGGGTTATTCAATTATTTCTAATGTATTAGCTTCGTTTATTTTACGGTAATAGCACGATTTGTACGGCCTTCCGCTTTCTTTTTTAGCATGGCAGGCTCCTTTGCCCTGTGGCGTTACCAAATATAAAAGCGAATTTTGCTCGCAGTTGATTCTAATTTCTTCTATTTTCAGCATGTCGCCCGATGTTAACCCTTTTTTCCACAACTCGTTGCGGCTTCGACTCCAATAGGTAGCATACCCGCTCCGACGTGTTTCGTCGAAAGCCTCTCTGTTCGCAAATGATAAAATCAACACTTCTTTGGTTACAAAATCCTGAGTTACTACCGGCAGCAATTTTTGTCCGTCTTCTCCGAAATCTATCTTTAATTCACTTGTATATTCCTTGCCCATTCTTTTAAAAATTGAGGTGCAAAAGTAGTTTATTTATTTGAAAGTTGAAAATTGCGCTTCTTTTTACGAAGTGAAAAAATCGCTCCTGTTATAACCATACAAGCGAATCCGACAGGATACCCGATAGCAGTCGACAGGTTGAGCATCTCGGGAGCAACCACGATGTAAGTAGTAACCACCATGGTCATAAACAAGGCTGGGATCAGCGTTATCCAATAACATTTCCTTTCGTGGTCAAGGTATACCGTTATTGTCCAGAGAGTTGCTACTGCAAGCGTTTGGTTTGACCATGCAAAATATCGCCAGATGATGTCGAAGTTAACCTGCAACAACACTAACGCGCCAACGAACAAAGGGGCAGCAATAAAAATGCGGTGCCTTAACTCTTTTTGGCTGTAATTAATAAAATCAGCCACAATAAGCCGTGCAGATCTGAATGCGGTATCACCTGATGTGATAGGCGCTGCAATAACCCCGATGATCGCTAATAATCCGCCAAATGTGCCCAACCACGAATGAACGATCTTATCGACTACCACTGCCGCATTGTTACCGTTGGCTTTTAAAAAATCCTGCAAGCCTCCCACCGAACCGAAGAAACTCATGGCAGCTGCTGCCCATATCAAGGCTACTATTGCTTCGGCAATCATCGTTCCGTAGTATACACGACGTCCTTCGCGTTCGTTTTTCATACATCGTGCGACTATCGGCGATTGGGTGGCATGAAATCCTGAAATCGCACCACAAGCTATCGAAATAAATAGCATGGGAAAGATAGGAAATGCTTCGGGATGGGGGTTCATATTATACAGGTTGGAAGGAACAGCCTCCGGAATTGCCGCACCGTTCCATATCAACGCTCCGCCAACACCCACTGCCATGAACAACATGGCAAAACCGAAAAAAGGATATATCTTACCTATGAGCTTGTCGACAGGTAATAACGTAGCTAGCAGATAATAAACGAAAATTATCACACACCAAAACGTATAGTCCAAGTGGACAGGCGTTAAGTTGGCCAACAGTTTTGCAGGACCTGCCATGAATACCGTTCCGACTAACACCATCAGCAGCAGGGAAAAGACCCGCATGAACTGCTTGAAGCCGACACCCATATATTTACCTACGATTTCAGGGAGACTCACACCCTTATTACGCACTGATAACATACCCGAAAAATAATCGTGCACTGCACCGCCAAAGATACTTCCAAAAACGATCCAGAAGAACGCTACAGGGCCATAAACCGCACCCATGATGGCGCCGAAAATAGGACCCAGACCTGCTATGTTCAGAAACTGAATCAGGAAGATACGCCACCAACTCATCGGCACAAAGTCGACACCGTCGGCATTCGCAAAAGCCGGCGTCGGACGGTCGGGTTGGATGCCAAAAGTACGCTCTACCAATTTTCCATACAGGAAATACCCTCCTATCAACAAAAGGATAGAAAATAAAAAAGTAAACATGAATTAGTAACGATAGTGGTCTGCTTTGTAGGGACCCTCGACAGGGACGCCGATGTAATCGGCTTGTTCCTGGGTCAGCTTGGTCAGTTTTACCCCTATCCGCTCCAAGTGCAGGCGTGCTACTTCTTCGTCCAACTGTTTTGGCAAACGGTAAACGCCTATTGCATAATCTTTCTGCCACAGGTCGAGCTGCGCCAATGTCTGATTGGTGAAGGAATTACTCATTACAAACGAAGGGTGTCCCGTAGCACAGCCCAGATTGACTAACCGCCCTTCGGCAAGCAGGAACAGGGAACGACCGTCCGGAAATGTATATTTATCGACCTGCGGTTTGATGTTCGTATGTTTTATTCCCGGATAACCGACTAACCGGTCAACTTGTATCTCATTGTCGAAATGGCCTATGTTACAGATGATAGCCTGGTCCTTCATGGCTTCCATATATGTAATGGTGATGATGTCGCGGTTGCCGGTTGTTGTCACAAAAATATTCCCCTCATGGACGGCATCTTCCATGGTCGTCACTTCAAACCCTTCCATCGCAGCCTGCAAGGCGCAGATCGGATCGATCTCGGTAACAAGCACCCGCGCTCCATACGATCGCATCGAATGAGCGCACCCTTTTCCTACATCGCCATAGCCGGCTACCACCACCACTTTGCCCGCAATCATCACATCTGTAGCGCGTTTAATACCATCAGCCAACGATTCGCGGCATCCGTAGAGGTTATCAAATTTGGATTTTGTGACTGAATCGTTAACGTTGATCGCAGGGACAAGCAATTCACCGCGTTCCATCATCTGATATAAACGGTGTACGCCAGTCGTTGTTTCCTCCGAAATACCTCGCATCTCTGCCAGCATCCTACCCCAACGTTGCGGGTCTTCGGATAAAATCCTCCGCAACGTATCAAGTATCACCTGTTCTTCGTGGTTTCCTCCTTTGCGGTCTAGGGTTGAAGGCGCTTTCTCCGCTTTATATCCCCAATGGAACAACAAAGAGGCATCGCCGCCATCATCAACAATCAGGTTCGGCCCCTTGCCTGCGGGGAACCGAAGCGCCTGCTCCGTACACCACCAATATTCTTCGAGTGATTCCCCCTTCCATGCAAAGACGGGGATACCTGTGACAGCGATAGCGGCGGCAGCATGGTCCTGCGTTGAGAAAATATTACAACTTGCCCAGCGTACATCCGCCCCTAAGCTCGTCAATGTTTCAATAAGAACGGCTGTCTGTATCGTCATGTGCAACGAACCTGTGATGCGTGCGCCTCTCAACGGCAGTTGACCGGAATATTTTTTTCGCAAGGCCATAAGACCCGGCATTTCGTGTTCTGCGATTTCGATTTCCTTGCGTCCGAAATCAGCTAACCGGATATCCGCCACTTTATAAGGCAGATCATTTGAAAATAATTGTGACATAAAATAGATTTTTTATCGATTTAAAATCGCAAAGTTAGTATTTTAGACTGTAAAATCAAAAAAATATCAAAAAACCTTTTAAAAATATTTGGGGAAATCCACTTTTTGTTGTATGTTTGCAAAAATTATAAATTTAACTTGATTCTGCAGGAAATTCAAAAAATTGATACACATGAGAAATGGCGCAAAAAAGAGGTTGATTATATTGATAATAACGGCAATATGCTGTATAAATTTTCCAAAAAATGCGCAGACATCCCTAAAACTTCCCGCTCATACCATTATTGGGTCTGAATGGAGTGTTGATTACTCAACAAATAATCCTTCAACAACCGTTAATACCAAGTCAAATGTTTTCGATGGGAATTTGAATACTTTTTTTGCTTCTAACGAACGCAATGGGACATGGGTTGGCTTAGATTTAAGCGACAGGTATGTTATTACAAAAATCGCATACGCACCCCGAAACGCTATTTCATTAGGGCCCACACGCTTGTTATTAGGAATTTTTGAAGGCGCGAATAATCCCGATTTTTCGGATGCTGTTCCTTTGTTTATGATTTCAGAGCCTCCTCCTATAAAAATACTGACAGAGCAAGTCATTAACTGTTCAAGAGGCTTTCGTTATGTCAGATATGTAGGCCCCCCCGATGCGCGATGTAACATTGCTGAGATAGAATTTTACGGGTACAAGAGCGTCGGTAACAATACACATTTCCATCAGCTTACGAACCTGCCGACTATTACGATCAGTACTGTCAATGCAGCAACAATTGTCAGCCGTGATGATTACATTTCAGGATTTATTTCGGTCATTGATAATGGAACTATTTATAGCGATCTAATAGAAATAAGAGGGCGGGGACATAACAGTTGGCTTTACCCCAAAAAACCTTACCGGATAAAATTGAGAAATAAAACAAATTTATTAGGCCTTCCCGCTAACGAAAGAATATGGACATTAATTAATAATTACGGGGATAAAACATTAATGCGTAACCTGTTGGCTTTTGATTTAAGTGAGCGGTTAGGGATGGTATATACACCTGCCGGAAAAGCGGTAGATGTCATCTTGAACGGAGAATATAAAGGGACTTATAACCTCTGCGATCAAGTTGAAATAGCCCCAGAACGTATTGACATACAACCTTTAACTTCCAAAGACATCGCATTACCCGAACTATCGGGAGGTTATTTTATTGAGGTAGACCCCTATACGATTGATGAAGAGGAGGGGTGGTTTATCTCTGCACGAAACAGTACGCCTGTCAAAATACGGAACCTTGATACGGAGAACATTCTGCCCCAACAGTATTTTTACATCCGAGATCATTACAACAAAATGGAAAATACCTTATTTTCAACTAATTATAAAGATCCTGTCAATGGCTTTCGCAAATATATTGATGCGGAAAGTTTTCTTCGTTATTTCCTGCTCGGCGAGATTACGGGAAATACCGATATCTGTTGGAGTGTGTATATGTATAAGGAAAGGAACTGTGATCTGATTAAATTTGGCCCTATTTGGGATGTAGACCTCGGCTTTAATAACGATAGAAGAACCTACCCTATTAATTCGAATCCCCGGTGGGTATATGAATATGGAAGCGCTGCAAAAGGGTGGCGGGAAGTTATTCGCCGGTTATTATCGGATGAAGCATTGTTTTCGCAATTACAAATGATGTATGCAGGATATCGTGACAGCAGTATCTTAACAAAAAAATCTTTATTAGAGGTTGCTGACAACTATGCCTTTGCGTTAGACCGGTCTCAACGATTGAATTTTATGCGGTGGGATATTCTACATAAACAGGTACACTTGAATCCGATAGCGCCTGGCAGTTATGAGGCCGAAGTCAATCATGTAAAGAATTATATCTCGGAAAGAATAGATTGGTTAGATCAAAAATTAGGATATAAGCCCATCGAGAACGCTATTGCAGCAACAACGCTTCCTAATATCTCAGTTTATACAAATGTCGGCTCCATTTGGTTCAATGATGTGATAGAACCGGTGTTTATTTCCATCGCCAACATTACCGGAAGCGTGGTCTTTTCCAAATCGATACAGGAAAACACCTCCGTTCCCGTTACAAGCGGAATGTATTTTGTCACTATTTCCGATGCAAAAGGTCGTACAAAAACTGAAAAGTGTTTAGTAAGATAAAACAACTTTTTGGGTAAACCATTTACCTGAAACCATGAACCTTACAACATAAATACCCTTGTTAAAATTAATCAGGTTAATCGATGATTCGGCCATGTTACGGTTAAGTACAAGCTGACCTGAAATGCTGTAAAGTTGAATATTTGAACTATTTTCAGGCAAAAACAATGTTCTGTGGTAAACGAATGCGAAGAACTTCGCTTCTGTTATAAGAGATGTCCCGGATATCACATTGTTACTTATGCCGGGAGTTGGCTCTAATGCCACAAGGTGTGCCGCTCCATCGGTTTCTCTTGCCCAAGAATCTTCATCAATCACTGTTACCGTTTGAGGATTTCCGAGATCAAACGTTTTATCAACAATCCGGCTCTGGTTATCTTTTAAGATAGCGTTCATAAACCGGTTGGCAGAAATACCATAAGGCAGACAATCAATTGCGCCTGCAACCGGCGAAGGAGCTACGCTGCCCTGATAGATCACTAATAGACCCTTGGCGGCTATGACTGTCCCTTCCGGTATATAGGCGATACCTATGCCGCCATCGTTATTATTACGGGTAACAGAATATCCCCCCAAATCAACGACAACATCCTCATCGTTATATATCTCTATCCATTTGCCGGTAGCATTTACTTCGTTGACATATAGTTTTAACTCCGAATATTCAGGCTCTGAAGTATTTGACTGTCCGGGAGTAGGGTCTAAATCAACAATATTGTTCGCTCCATCGGTTTCCCTTGCCCATGACTTGCCGCTCAAAACGGTTACCGTCTGCGGATTGCCGATATTAAACGTATTATCAACGAGCCGACCTTCCTTATCTTTCAGTACCACATACCAAAACTTGTCGGAAGAGATGCCGTAATTCAAACAATCAACAGCGCCTTCTACCGGCGATGGCGCTGCTTCTCCTTGATACAACACTAAAAAACCTTTGGCGGCGACTGTCGTACCTGCCGGGATCGGGACTTGCGAAATCGCATTGTCGTTATTATAACGGGCAATCGTATATCCGCCCATTTCTATTGCCTCATCTTCATCATTGTATATCTCAATCCATTTGCCGGTAGAATTTACCTCATTGATGAAAATTTTCAATTCCGAATTTTCCAAAGGCGGGGAAGCATTCGATCTTCCTGGGGTAGGGTCTATTGCGGCAATATCTGCTCCCCCGTCGGTCTCTCTTGCCCAGGATTTCCCTTCGGTTACTACCACCATTTGCGGAAAGCCGACATCAAACGTTTCATCAAGAATCGTTCCGTTATTATCTTTCAATACCGCAAACCAAAACTTATCCGTAGAAATGCCGTAAGGCAGGCAAGCAATAGCGCCTTCGACCGGCGAACCGGAGCCATCTTGATACAGTACCAGAAATCCCTCGGCAGCTAAGGTTGTCCCTGCCGGTATCGTGGCTGTATTATCCGTAAAGTCATTATTGTATCGCGTAACCGTATACCCGCTCACATCGACCGCCGATGTTCCGTCATTATAGATTTCTATCCATTTACCGGTAGAATTCACCTCGTTAATGTAAAGGACGGCATGTGCCAAAACATTAGTGATGAACAGATAGAACAACGTAAAAAGTATTTTTTGCTTCATAACAAAATGTGTTTAGAAAAAAATCGTGTTTCACTCTCGCACCGCAAATGTACAACATTAATTTCATTAAAAGGATAATTGTACAAACTTTTTAGTAATTTTGCACTTAAAATAACATTTAGGATTTTTGATTATGAACAAAGTTGATACTGTAGCCAAACAAAAGCAACCTGCCGGTCTTTATCTTTTATTTGCGACCGAGATGTGGGAGCGGTTTTCCTATTATTCACTTAGGGGCCTTTTTGTGCTTTATCTCATTGATGCGCTTGCATTTTCACAGCCTGACGCCATGAAACTGTACGGCAAATTCACATCGTTAATCTATTTGTCTCCGCTCTTAGGCGGCTATATTGCCGACAGGTGGTGGGGCAAAAGAAAAGCAATCATCGCCGGCGCCCTGCTAATTGCAATCGGCCAGTTTTGCATGGGCATCAAAAGCGTAGCTTTCATGTATACCGCACTGGGGTTTATTATTATGGGCAATGGCCTTTTTAAACCTAATATTGCTTCTATCGTCGGCGAACTGTATGAGAAAAATGACCCGCGACGCGACGGCGGTTTTACGATTTTTTATATGGGTATCAATTTAGGATCGTTCATAGCCAACCTGATCGCAGGTACGTTAGGCGAAAAAATCGCATGGCATTGGGGTTTTTGGACTGCCGGTGTGGGTATGGTACTGGCGCTCGTCATTTTCCTGTGGGGCAAAGATAAATACATCAAGGGCATCGGTATGACGCCGCAGATCAAAATACAAACACACGAAAAAAAGAGTAAGAAGAAGGACCCGCTTACCAAAGAGGAATGGCAAAAGATGGGCGTCATTCTTATCATGGCGTTTTTCTCCATTTTCTTCTGGACCTTGTTTGAGCAAAAAGGCGCGGCGCTTAACGTATTTGCCAAAGACCACGTGAACCGCGTCATCAACTTCTTTGGCCTGTTTACGTGGGAAATGCCAGCCACCTGGTGCCAGTCGTTCAATCCGTTGTTTATCATTTTATTCGCTCCCGTTGCTTCCGGACTATGGACTAAGCTTGCCTCAAAAGGCAAAGAGCCTTCTATTCCGAAAAAATTTATGATCGCCTACTGGCTGATTGGCGTCGGCTATGTCATCCTGCTGTGGGCAGCCATGCAAATGGGACCTGGCATCAAGGTGGGTTTAGCTTATTTGGCCTTTGCTTATTTCTTCTTTACGATGGGAGAGTTATGTCTTTCGCCTGTCGGCCTCTCGATGGTCACTAAACTTGCTCCGGTACAGTTTGTGTCCCTGTTAATGGGGGTATGGTTCTTATGCAGTGCAGCGGCCAATTACTTAGCTGGTTATTATTCCAGTCTGTTCGGCAAGATAAGCAATGAAAAGTTTTTCTCCTGGCTAATCATTACCCCTGTCGTCGCATCTTTCTTTCTTATGCTTTTGATTCCCAAGCTAAAACGTTGGATGCATGAAGAGAAATAACGACTATGAAATAAGCCCCCAGTTAATTTTACGACGGAACAAAGTTGAAAGACGGGTTTCGAGAAGGATATTTTCGGGGGTTTCGAGACCAGGGTCATCATCAAGTATCTCTTGAGCAATATTCCGGGCATGTTGGAGGATTTGCCCGTCGGATGCAATGTTAGCAATCTTCAGGTAAAGGCCGTCGCCGCTCTGCTGTGTCCCTTCCAGATCGCCTGCACCGCGTAGTTGAAGGTCAACTTCTGCTATTTCGAAGCCGTCATTGCTTCTCACCATTACTTCGAAGCGTTTTTGGGTCTCATTACTTAGTTTGTACGACGAGATCAGGATGCAATAGGATTGTTCCGCTCCGCGTCCTACACGCCCCCGAAGCTGATGCAACTGCGATAATCCAAAGCGTTCTGCGCTTTCGATCACCATCACAGATGCGTTTGGAACATTGACGCCTACTTCAATCACGGTGGTGGCAACCAAAATCTGCGCCTCACCCGAAACAAAACGTTGCATGTGCGCCTCTTTCTCTTTTGATTTCATCTTGCCGTGAACCATGCAAACCTCATATTCGGGGAAAACTTCTTTAAATGTAGAGAACCCTTCTTCCAGATTTTTATAGTCCAGTTTCTCGTTTTCTTCAATCAAGGGATACACGACATAAACCTGACGCCCTTTCCGGATTTCAGAACGTAAAAAATCGAATACCTCCTTTTTTTTGGCGTCATAGCGATGAACGGTTTTTATCGGCTTGCGCCCCGGCGGCAGTTCGTCAATAACAGACACATCCAGATCGCCGTATAATGTCATGGCAAGCGTACGGGGAATAGGCGTCGCGGTCATGATCAATACGTGAGGAAGCATTTTATTTTTCACCCACAACTTCGAGCGTTGTTCGACGCCGAAACGATGCTGTTCATCGATAACCGCCATTCCGAGCGAATAGAAAACGACGGTATTTTCTATCAGGGCGTGAGTGCCGACAAGTATATCAATCTTACCCGAAGCCAAGTCGGGCAATATTTTTTCACGTCTCTTCTTCGTTACTGAGCCGGTCAATAACTCAACGCGGATATCCATGTCTTGCAGAAACTCCTTGAGCGTCGCATAATGTTGATTCGCTAGAATTTCAGTTGGCGCCATCATACAGGCCTGATGGCCGTTATCAATAGCTAAGAGCATCGACATAAGCGCTACAAGCGTCTTTCCGCTACCAACGTCACCCTGTAAAAGACGGTTCATCTGACGTCCTTTACGCATATCCGAGCGTATCTCACGAACCACTCGTTTTTGGGCATTCGTCAACTCAAACGGCAGGTATTTATTAAAAAATGTATGGAACGCTTCTCCAACGGTCGAAAAAATAAACCCTTTCAATTTATTACGCCGCAAAGTCGCTGTGCGAAGGAGGTTTAACTGGATGTAAAAAAGTTCGTCGAACTTAAGACGTAGCTGTGCCTGATGCAATTTTTCAAGCGATTCCGGGAAATGAATATTTTTCATCGCCTCCGACACCGGCATCATTTTAAGCCTTGAGAGGATGTGGGGGGGAAGCGTCTCTTCAATATGCCACCCAATATTCGTTAGTAGCGTGTATTGGATATTTTGGATGGCACGTGAATGGAGGAAGTAATGTTTCATCTTTTCGGTGGTATTGTAAAACGGCACAAGTCCGTTAGCCACCTGTGGTGCATTTTCTATCGGATCAATATCGGGATGCGCAATGTTATATTCGCCGGCAAACAGGGTCGGCTTACCAAAAATGATATACTCCTGCCCTACCCTGTATTTTTCCGTAATAAACTTAAGCCCCTTAAACCAAACTAAATCAATTCTTCCCGTTTCATCTGCAAATTTACCTATCAAACGCTTCTTCCGTCCTTCACCTACCATATCAAACCAAACAATTTTGCCTTTTAGCTGTATATAAGGCATTTGATCGTTAATCTCGTTTATTGTATAGAACCGGCTTCGGTCTACATATTTATAAGGGAAATAATACAGCAAATCTTCGTAAGAAACAATATTCGCTTCATTTCTAAGGATTTCTGCCCGTTTGGGGCCAACCCCGTGTAGATACATGATGGAACGATCAGACAACATTTAATTTCAACTTTCAACTTTCTATTAAGAATTTGGCGTATTGTATGTCTACGGGGGTTGTAATTTTAATGTTTTCATAATTTCCCTCTACGAGATAAATGGGATAACCGGATGCTTCAACTAAGGACGCATCATCTGTAAAAAGTGCATCATACGGTTGTCTGTAAGCCTTACGCAAAATATTGGCATGAAAAACCTGTGGTGTCTGTACGACACGTAGCCGGGTGCGGTCGAACGCGCGATTTCCCTCTCCCTGTATTACGCGTACCGTATCAATCATCGGGATAACCGGGATGGCGGCGCCATATGCTTCGGCCTTTTCAAAACATGCAGAGATTACTGCCGGAGAGACAAAAGGTCGCACTCCGTCATGTACTGCAATCAGAGGTTGGGTGATCGGAGAAGCGGGGGAGACAGGCGCATCAGAAGAAGTCGGAAAAGCCTGAGAAAAAGAAGTGGTTTCGGGGGGAGCGGGCAGGCTGAGCAAACCGTTGCGGACGGAATGGAAACGCGTCTCTCCGCCAAACACCTTCCGATGTGGAATGTAAAAGTGCAATTCTTTACAAAGCATATCCCAATAGGAGGCATATGCTTCGGATATCACCAACACAATGTCAATCGTAGCATCCAACCGGTGAAAAATTTCCATAGTATGCATCAGTACAGGCCTCCCTTGCAAAGGGATGAATTGTTTAGGCAAATCACCTCCCATGCGAACTCCTTTCCCGCCGGCTAAAATTATTACGGTTCGTTTCATGCGTAAATAATTATGAGTTATCCAGCTCTTCGAGTATTTTTTTTACCTCTTCGTCTGTTTTATAAAGTTTTTCTTTGCAAAGTTTTATAAGACGTGTCGCCTCTTTCACCTTTTCGGAAAGCACATCGACATCTAATTCACCTTTTTCGATCTCTTCGACAATGATGCGAAGTTTCTCTACCGCTTCGTTATAAGTCTCATTCTTTTCCATAATAATATAGTTTTCAGTTTATAGTTCTAAAGAAAATTAAAGAATCACCCCCTTCTTTTCGCCGTCGACAAATCGGACGGTTATTTCATCTCCTGTCGCTAAATCACCGGCTATCTTCACAAGCTCTCCATGCTTGTAAGTAAGCGTATAACCGCGTTTCAGGATGTATTCGGGCGAAACCATCTTAATAAATTGTTCGTGTAGTTCAATCGACTGTTTACTTTCTGCAAAGATGGTCTCAAAAGCGCGTCGCAGACGGAGCGGCAATCCGGCAATCAAGGACGAACTTTGTAAAATCTTCACATTTGAAGCTCGTTTCAGACGTGTGGGCATGTCCGCAAGTAATACGGAACGTCGCATAATAATTGCATCCGATGCCCGTAGCAGACGCGCCAACTGCTCGTCAATTTTTGACGCGCGGTTGAGTAATAACTGAGGCAATGCGGATAAACTTGCCGTCATTGCATGAAGACGGTTACGGTAACGTTCCAGATGACCGGCAACCGTGACCGGCAATTTTACGGTAAGCGACTGTATGACTGACTTTTCACGCAGGATACAACCGGTCGCCTCATCATAAATCGCTTTCTCCATCTTTTGTACCCTTACTGCTTCACGGTTCATACATTCTATCAAAAAGGAGGCAACGGCTGTGGGTGTTTTCAGACGTGTATGAGCAACCATATCTACAAGGGTGTCATCACGCTCATGGCCGATACCAGTAAGGACAGGCAATGGAAACTTTGCGCAATTGGCAGCTAACGGATAGGTATCAAAACTGTTTAATTCGGAGGTGGAGCCGCCACCACGAATGATAACGGCTACGTCAAAAAGATGGATATGGGGGTATATCCTGTCTAAGGCGGCAATCAGGCTCTCCTCTGTTTTTTCTCCCTGCATAACTGCCGGATAAAGTTTGATATAAAAAGGGTAACCATATTCATTAGCTGTCAACTGCCGGATAAAATCTTCATATCCTGCGGCTGTCGGCGATGTAATAACCGCAATACGTTGGGGTAATAAGGGGAAAGGCAACGCGCGATTCAGGTTAAAAATACCTTCTGTCTGCAAACGACGGAGCGCCTCAGCTCGCTTTCTGACTAAATCGCCTACTGTGAAAGAGGGGTCTATTTCATACACCCTCAGACTGTATCCGTAGAGTTCGTGAAAATCGACCGACACATTAACAAGTACTTTCAAACCGGAAGTAAATGCTTGTTTCGTTTCTTTTTCAAAATAAGGCTTCAACACGTTGAACGTACGCGCCCAAATGGTACCACGAGCTTTTGCAATGGTTTGCCCTGTTTTTTCATCTTTTTCGATAAACTCAAGATAACAATGACCCGATGAACTGTTTACACGTACATCGCTCATCTCTGCACGCACCCAACAAGTATTGGGAAACTTATCATGCAGGGTCTCCCGGATAAGGGTGTGTAACTCCAATAACGAAATATGTTTCCTGGAGTTAACATTAAATTCCGATGTTTTATTGTCGTAAAAATTCATTATTCGCTTTGGTATAGGCTTTAAAAATATCAGGGATGCCATACCCTATCTGTACATCAGGTCTATGGCTCTGATTGGAAGTCTCTTTGACAAGTTGTATCAGTTCGGTATTTTTCAATAACGGGAAAGCCTGCCACAAACAAGCCGCTAATCCTGCAACTAAAGGGGCCGAAAAAGATGTTCCATTGCTTAATTGAACCTGCCCTGCATCATTAATCACACAAACGTTATTGCCTAAGGCCGCTACATCCGGTTTTATTCGGTAATCGGCTGTCATGCCTACCGAACTGAACATACTCCGTTCTTTGTCAAGTGTTACACTTCCAACCGTTAGTACATCCTTCACATCGGCTGGGAAAGTGATACGCTCCCAGCCTTTCATTGCCTCATTGCCTGCACTGACGACAATCAATAGCCCCTTCTGGGCTGCTATCGCAGCTGTACGGCTCACAAAAGCAGTTTCTCCGTTTAAATCCGCCGTCGTATAATAATCCGGCAGACTGTCGAACAGCGAGTAACCCAAAGAAGAAACGATGATGTCGACGCCCACGCTGTCGGCATATTCAACTGCTGCCGTCCAAAAATCTTCTTCTATCAGATACTCGCCACGAATATCTTCACTTTTCAACAACAAATAAGATGCTTCGGGCGCCGTTCCAACCATCACACCGGCTATATTAGCAGCCATGCAGGATAACACTTTGGCGCCATGGTTGTCTTCACAGAAAACGCTACGTCCGGGGAAAGTCACATTATGTGTTCCCAGTAAGTTAAGCATAGAAAAGGCTTCTATCCGGTCTACATTCATAAATCCGGCGTCAATAACTGCAATACGCATCCCTTTACCACGATAACCGGCGTCGTGTAAACGTATACCGTTCAACATATTAATTTGTTCTTCCGCGCTTCCATATATAGTAGAATCGGGATTGTTATCCGAAATGAAATGTGAGGTATCATTCGGACAAGGTTCAATCTCTATCCTTCCCTCTCCATTCCATACACATTTGACAGAATCGACAAATGGGAGCTCTTTCAATTGTTCGACAACCAAGCTATCGGCGCTCTCTACAACTACCGTTTTCATCCATTTACTTTGTACCACAAACTGAGCGCCGGTAGCTGTCAATACATTGATATAATATTCGGATACGGGGAAATCGGTCTCATCAACAAAGACTTCACGCAACATGCGTCTTTCAACCGCTTCGGGTGATAAAAACACTTCCGGTTCATGCAACTTGAACGATGATTGGCCCTTATCTTTCAGATATACCCGAAAACAGAAGCTATTGTCGGCAGACAAAGGCATCCAATTAAGCAATAAGCAAAAGGCAAACAGGAATAATTGGCCGGGGCGAAGGGGCGAAGGGGTGAAGGAAAGGAGGATCGTTGACATGACAGCAGTATGGAGCATTTTATTTATTAAAAATTTGCCAAAGGTAAAAAAAATTTGCCTGAAAACAAAAAAGTTTTTTGGAGAAATAAAAAATAGGAGCTATTTTTGCAATGAATTAGGAAAGGAAAAAAATGAACGATAGAGAAAATAAAAAGTCTACAGCCTTGATTTTGGCATCATTTTTCGTTTTTGTTTTTTCGATAAATGCGCAGATGTCCATAAAACTTCCTGCCGACAGCATCATAGGGACAGAATTAAGCATCGATTATGCGACAAATACTCCGTCAACCGATATCAATAACAAATCAAATGCTTTCGATGGCAGTAGGGAAACGTATTTTGCTTCTTTCGATCGTAGCGGGACATGGGTTGGGTTGGATTTAGGTGAAAGACACATCATCACAAAAATTGCATACGCTCCCCGAAATGTTTTTGTATTAGGGCCTCAACGCTTGTTATTGGGAATTTTTGAAGGTGCCAATAATCGCGATTTCTCGGATGCCGTTCCCTTATTGATGATTTCTGAAATTCCGCAAACATACACGCTTACGGAACAAACGATTAATTGTTCGAGAGGGTTTCGTTATGTGAGATATGCAGGCCCTAATGATGCGCAATGTAATATAGCGGAAATAGAATTTTATGGTTATAAGGGCGTCGGCAATAATTCTCATTTCCCTCAACTCACTAATCTGCCTACAATAACCATCAGTACGAATCAAGCAGCGGAGATTGACAGCAGAGATGATTATGTTTCAGGTTTTATCTCTGTCATCAACAACGGGACTATTTACAGTGATATCGTAGAAATACGAGGCAGAGGTCATGGCAGTTGGACTTTCCCTAAAAAACCCTACCGGATAAAATTGAGAAATAAAACGAGTTTGTTAGGGCTACCTGCTACCGAGAGAAATTGGACATTAATTAATAATTATGGGGATAAAACATTAATACGCAACTTGTTGGCTTTTGACCTAAGCAAACGGTTCGAGATGGATTATACGCCCGCAGGAATGCCTGTTGATTTGATTATTAACGGTGAATATAAAGGGAACTACCAACTTTGCGACCAAATTGAGGTTGCTCCGGGACGTGTTGAAATTCAACCAATTACATCCAAAGATGTAACATTACCTAACCTTGCCGGAGGTTATTTATTAGAACTTGACGCATACGCGCCCTTAGAAGAAGATGGCTGGTTTTATTCTGCCATTAGACATACGCCAATAAGAATAAGGGACCCCAAAGCTGAAGACATTGTAGCACAACAGTATTTTTACATTCAGGATCATTACAGAAAAATGGAAGAATCCTTATTCTCGGCCAATTATAAAGACCCTGTGTATGGTTATCGGAAATATCTTGATATGGAAAGTTTCATTCGTCATTTTTTAGTAGGCGAGATTTCCGGAAATACCGACACCTATTGGAGTGTATATATGTACAAAGACAGAAATAGCGATCAATTTAAATATGGCCCTTGCTGGGACTTTGACCTCGCATACGACAATGATTTCAGAACGTTCCCTATCAATGCCAATTCCCGTTGGGTATGGCAGTACGGAAGTTCGGCACAAGGCGTAGTTGATTGTGTAAACCAATTATTTTCAGATGAAAAATTCGTTTCTCAATTGACTGACATGTATATCGGCTACCGCGCCAGTGGCGTGATAACTAAAGAATCTTTATTGCAGGTTGTTGATAATTATGCTTCTATATTACAACAATCTCAACGATTGAATTTCATGCGTTGGGATATATTAGATAAAGCAGTACATCAGAACCCGCAGATATTGGGCAGTTATGAAAACGAAGTAAATAATGTTAAGCGGTACATTTCGGAAAGAGTAGACTGGATAGATAATAAATTAGGTTATACACCCGGCGGCAAAATATTCACAATTTCAAATCTTCCCGATGTCGTCGTTTCCTCATATACAAATACCATCTGCTTCAGCAAAGTCTCCGGTCCGGTCAGAATAACGATTGCCGATATTACAGGGCGAATCATTGTTACCAAATTAATCAATGAGGACACCACTGTTCCTGCTGCCAAAGGATTTTATTTTATCACTGTTTCCGATGCAAATGGAAATTATAAAACCGTAAAGCGCCTAACCTTATAACAAAGGGCGGGGGCAAAACTTTTGTACAAGTTTTG